>OGPU01003183.1_pt1 | contig 10299 bp, 10 predicted proteins | sample 1552991 | NCBI WGS metagenome assembly OGPU01 (sample SAMEA2580296, study PRJEB22360) | human gut metagenome | biome: human gut; feature: human-associated habitat; material: faeces | place: Denmark | collected 2008/2010 | reverse complement strand
TTTTGATTATATTTTTTTATATTAAATTATATCTTTTTAATAAATCTTCTATGACTGTACCTTCTATCTTTTTTAGTCCTTTTTTTGCTACAACTTCTGTTGCGAAAGGCAATTTTAGATCACTTAATTTTTTACCATCCATCATTTTTGATGTTGAATCTAATAATACACGTACATCATAACATGAACCAAATACTTCTGGTACGCCTCTATCTATGTCTAATAGTGTGTATACGGCTTCCATTGCAGTTCTTACTGAGTATTCTGTTGTAAATACTGTATCTCTAACTGTGTCTGCAAATTGCCCTAAAAATGCAAAGTTTCTGCTTCCTTCTGGTACTACTTTGGGTCTATCTCCTGCTGCTCTTGGCATGAAAAATGCTGTAATATATGGCATCATACATGGTATACATCTTGCAGAGTTTGTTGCTAATTCTTCTATTTGGTCTTCTGGTACACCTAAGTGATATAGCCATTCTTCTGTTATTTCTTTTCCTGTACATTCTCTCATTGGTTTTTTTATATAATTTCCTGGTTTATTTGTAAATAACCCATAAACCCATACTACTAATTGATCTTTTGGTTGATTTTTAAAATGTGGTTGTCTATTTATAGTCCAACTCATTAACCAATTTGAGTCTTTTACTGAAACTATTCCTCCTGTTACTACTCTACCACTGAATGGATCTCTTTTGCAGATTTTTTCTATATATGGTGGTATTTTATCGTCTAATGTTGTTACTGTTGCAGATTCCCAATTTGTTTTTGCAATATCCATACAGAATTTATCTGGATGTCCAAATTCTTCATTTTGTCTTGCTATTTTTCTCCATAATTCCCAACATGCTCCTTCACCGTTTTCAATGGTTAAGTCTGGTGCTTTGTCTTGGTCTCCTAACATTGATTTTTCTGTACAACTTCCATTTGTAACAAATACTAAATCATTAACTGTTAAATTTATTGTTTCTTCTTTTCCTTCATGTATACAAATTATTTGTTTTGCAGTTTTCTTTTTTCCGTCAATATCAAATAATACATTTATAACTTTTGTGTCATATTGAAAATGAACTCCATGGCTTTCTAAATATTTTACCATTGGCATAATCAATGATTCATATTGGTTATATTTTGTAAACTTTAATGCTGAAAAGTCTGGTAATCCTCCAATGTGATGTATAAATCTTTGAATATATAATTTCATTTCTAATGCACTATGCCAATTTTCAAATGCAAACATAGTACGCCAATATAACCAGAAATTTGAATTTAATACTTCATCATCAAAGTAGTCTGTAATTTTTTTATCATATAGTTCTTCATCAGGTGTGAAAAATAATTTCATTATTTCCATTGCACCTTTATCAGATAAAGCAAATTTTTTATCTGTATGAGCATCTTCTCCTCTATTTACTGTTGCTCTCATTAATGAATAGTTTGGATCTTCTTTATTTAACCAATAATATTCATCTAGTACACTTACTCCTTCTGTTTCAATTGATGGTATAGAACGGAATAAATCCCACATACATTCAAAATGGTTGTCCATTTCTCTTCCGCCACGCATATAGAAACCTTTTCGGACATCCTTTCTTCCATCGCAGCTGCCCCCGGCAAGATCCAGTTTCTCAAGGAGATGAATGTGCTCTCCCTTTACCTGCCCATCTCTCACCAGATAAAAAGCGGCTGAAAGCCCCGCTAATCCTGTTCCAATGATATATGCTGATTTCCGGTCAGCACCCTCCGGTTTTTCCGGTCTTGCAAATGCTTCATAAGTTCCTGCTGAATAATACATAATAAAAACCCTCCTTTTTGTTTAAACTGTGTCGTTTTCTTTGTTTCCATATGCACAGTATATCCACAAAATCTTTTTCCTACTATGCACAAAAAAAGAGAACTGTCATAGAAAGCGACAATCCTCTTACATTGCATCCATATACGACAAACCACAAGATTTGTCGTAATCAGCTCCTGTTCAGTTTTGCATTATTCAATGCATGTGCGAAAGATCCTTGAATCAATGCATTTAATCTTTCTATGATCTGTTTCGGATCCTCCTTCATTCCCTTATCAATCCATTCTAATACCAGACCAACAAACCCATATTTGTAAAAATCTGCAATGAATGCTTTATCCTCTTCCCGCACGACCATATCTGCCGCTTTTTCTTCGAGTACATTATATATTAGCTGATACGTTACTTTATACAAATAACGGTAAATATATCCTCGCGGAGCATTATGATAGATGTTGACAACAAAAGGTTCGTCCTTTTTCAGTAGATGAAATATTGCCAGAAATCCTTCCTGCCACGTATCATATGTTTTATTCTGTTTCAGAACATGATCTGCATCTGTTTCACAAATCCATTCAATCAACTCATATATATCATGAAAATGATAATAAAAAGTCTGACGGTTTATCCCACACTTTTCCGTAATGTCATTGATTGTTATTTTATCAATTGATTTTTCTAATAATAATTCCTTAAACGCAAATGCGATTGCAAACTTTGTCGTTGCCTTGCTCATGCTACCTGATCCCCCTATTCTTTACTTATATATTTTACCGTCATTGGGTGATTTTTGCAAATTCAAATTATTGTGGATTGTCTTCATGAAACAGATGATTGGACGGATCCTGAAGTCTGGAAGAAAGCCAACCCATCTCTCGGCATCACGGTTGGGATGGATAAGGTAGAGGCCGCCTGCGAATCTGCCAAGCAGAATCCCGGTGAAGAAAATTCATTCAGACAGTTGCGACTGAACCAGTGGGTGAAGCAGGCTGTGCGCTGGATGCTATGAAGCTGACACTGGAACAAAGGCTGGCCCACAGCGGTCATCCAGTACTCCTCTGGATGATGGATAACATTTATATCCGTACTGATCCTGCTGGCAATGTAAAAGCAGACAAAGAAAAATCCACAGAAAAAATCGACGGTGCAGTTGCCACGATTATAGGACTTGACCGTGCGATCCGCTGTGGAAATAATACCGGTGCTTCTGTCTATGATGACAGAGGGATCTTATTCCTATAACCCCTGCATACTTTACCTTATAATACGCATACTATTAAGTGGAAATCCCCTTAATGTGTTGCTGTTTCCCTTATTTTGTTGTAATATTTAAGGGAAAAATCGGAGGTGAAGGAAATGAGAACTTTTAATTACTCTGAAATCAAGAAGCAAAAGTGGGATTCAGATGTTCTTAGCTTAATTGCAGCAATTTATAAAGAGGCCGGTAAACAGGAAATGTACCTGAAACAACGTCCTGAAGAATTAGAAAAACTGGTTGAGATTGCTAAAATACAAAGCACCGAGGCATCAAACGCAATTGAGGGAATTGTTACAACAAGCACTCGTATCAAGCAGATTGTAGAAGAAAAAACAACACCAAAGAACTGTGATGAGCAGGAAATTGCAGGGTATCGCGATGTTCTTAATATTATTCACGAAAGCTTTGATGCAATTCCTATCACACAGAATTATATTTTACAGCTTCACAAAATATTGTATAGCCACATGAATAATCCTATGGCCGGAAGAACTAAAAGTGTACAAAACTATATTAGTGCCACCTATCCAGATGGCCATGTAGAAACTCTGTTCACTCCACTTGCTCCATACGATACTCCACAAGCTTTAGATAGAATATGTGAGGAATATAATCGTGTCATTGGAAATATGGAAGTTGAACCCCTGATTGCAATTCCAATCTTCATTCATGACTTTCTTTGCATCCATCCGTTCAATGATGGAAATGGACGAATGAGCCGTTTGCTTACAACACTTCTGTTATACAGAAATGGCTTTTATGTTGGCAAGTATATTTCATTGGAAGCTAAGATTGCCAAGAACAAGGATCTGTATTACGACGCACTTGGTCAGGCACAGATTGGCTGGCATGAAGGGACAGAGGCCCCAGTGCCATTTATCAAGTATTTGCTTGGTACTGTTCTTGCTGCATACAAAGATTTCGAAGAACGTTTTGAACTTGTTGAAACAAAGTTGCCAGCTCTCGAAACAGTCAGACGAGCAACCTTACACAAAATAGGTCGCTTCACAAAGCAGAATATTCGTGAGCTTTGCCCTTCGCTTAGCGTCAGCTCTATAGAGGGCTCACTAAGAAAATTAGTCGCATCTGGTGAACTAAAACGTGAAGGCTCAGGAAAGAACACTTGCTATTTTAGAATAAAATAATACCATTAAGTATTTTATATTTCCCTTAAACATTTCCATTTTTTAAGGGAAAGTCACCGTGATTAAGGTTAAGCATCTGCAAATGCAGGTGCTTTTCTTTGCTCAAATTTAGGAAGGAGTGTGATTATTATGAGCATTTTAAGCGGACTATTCCGGTCAAGAGACAAGCCCACCAACAGCACTAACGGCAGCACTTACCGTTTCCTGTTTGGTGGCAGTAATTCCGGTAAAGCGGTGAATGAGCGAAGTGCCATGCAGATGACTGCCGTCTACCCTTGCGTCAGAATTCTTTCCGAGTCTATTGCTGGCCTGCCGGTTCATGTTTATCAATACACCGACTCCGTCAGCAAGGAAAAGGCTATCAAGCATCCGCTGTATCACCTGATACACGATGAACCAAATCCGGAAATGACATCCTTTGTCTTCCGGGAGACCCTGATGACGCACCTGCTTCTTTACGGAAATGCCTATGCGCAGATTATTCGAAATGGCAAGGGCGAAGTCATCGCACTCTATCCATTGATGGCCAACCGAATGAGCGTAGACCGTGACGATAAAGGCCATGGGACGAGGAAACAGTATTGATGTCAGGTTGCCCCCCCCCGATAGTTCTCGGGAACAAATCGACTAACCGCTTTCGTCCCGGTTATTATCATTAGTTCTCGGAAACAAATAGCAGTTTTTTAATTCTTTCAAAAGACATCTGCTATTAGTCTTTTTTAGGATACTTCCATATTGTAATTAATTCATCTGATAGCATTTCTGCTCTGGCTAAAATTTCATCTTCGCCCCATTTGCTTACAGTTGTCAAATAACTGCTAATTTTTATTGGTGTGTGTCTATATCCTATGGCATTTCCTGCCTTGTCAGTACAATCAACTTTATCCGAGAACCTCTTATTCTGATACTCAGAATTATACCCAGTTAATGTAAGATTGCCAATTGTATGGACATAGGTTTCATGAATTCGATTCGCATCTGCTCCAAGGTCAGATTTCCAATCATCAGACAGTGTTTGCGGCATAATATGTTCAATTGTATACTCCGAAGTAGGAACATACTCTTTTCTTCTATTATTCTCAAGTTTATCCAGAATTGTTTTAGTCCTGGAAGAACTTAATGAATAAATTTTTAGGGTTTTGAGCGTGTCCTTAATTTCAGTATCACTTGGCATTCTCTGTGCCCAAGTCAACGAAAAGAGATTTGCTTTAAATGATTTTAACTGATTGGTAGCATTAAGGCTCTTCAGCATAGAAATACAGACTGGTCCAGCAGTATTAGTTGGCAATGCACATATAGCTCTACGCATCCAATACGATTCCATAATTGTAAGAATTTCAACAACATCGTCATCAACGATGAGGCCATCATTTCTGTCCGAGAGAAGTTTTAAGATTGCTGGAGTAATCTTAAACTGTCCTGTCTTCCGGACCTTAAATAAGGCTCTTTGTATACGTGTGCCTTTATCAGAAGCGGTATTCCATTCTGTATAGTACTTAGAATACTGATGGATTTGTTTTACAATTCCTTCTGTTCCAGCAGCTTTGTTCTCATAGTAGTAATTTTTGAATACATCATAATAATCTCCAACTAACTGCCGCTGCAAAACAGACGTCATATAATAATTGAAGAAACTTTCAAATTGAGAAGACTCACCAGATTCCATTCCGAGAGCTTTCTCCATAGGATGCCAATATTCCAGATACAGTTTTGTCTGCTTTGACGGCTCGACTGTCATCAGGAGAAAATTGCGAATTTTGTCAGCAGTAGAAAGCGGCAATCCTGTACTATTCACCGTCTCAAATACTAACTGTGCATTATCTTCGGGAACAAGACAGATGTCGACTAATCTCAGCTTTTTTATTCCATCATACACCAATTGAGGTTCAACATTACTGTCACAAAGAGCCTTGTAGATGATTCCATAATTCTCGAAAATCTTGCTCCTTTTAATATCATCCGGCTTAGTTCGATTTTCAAGAAGTTTCATCCATGCATAGAAGTCTTCTTCATTTAACCTTACTTTGTAATATGTATCCCCAGTCTCGTCCTCATTTGTCAGATATCTGCGAGACAATTTTTCTAATGATGTGGTTGCTTTATTATAATCAGCATCATCAACTATTTTCGCTCTTGTGTAGTCCCCAAGAGCAAGTAACACAATTGAGATTGTAGTAAGACGCTGCTGTCCGTCAATCACCAAATATTCCTTTACTGCGGAAGCATGCATCGCGTCCTGCTTTGCAAGATAGATGACAGAGCCAATAAAATGACAAGGCCTTTCATTATCTTTTGCCACCTTTAGAATGTCATCTATCAATTTTAAGCAATTATCCTTCTTCCAGCTATATTTTCGCTGATAAATAGGAACATAGTATTGAGCCTCTGCCCCTAAAAACTTTGTCAATTCTGTATCTATCGCTTTCATAGTGTGCTCCTTTATTGCCCATTCCATCACATCATGCTCTTAAGGATTACAGATGCAATGTTTTTTCCCTCACGCCAGTCACTTCCAGTCTTAGCAATCGTGGTTTTATATCGTCCATCGCCGTAATAGGTGAGTCGATAATGCTTACCTTCCTCAGTAATCTCAAAGCCCAATTCTAAAAGCTGCTGACGCATTGAAGCCGATAAGGTTTTGTAATCCTTAAACAAAATCTTCACGGTGCGTTCTCTTTCGTCTCGAATATTCTGATAATCGTTAGCATTAAGCACATCAGTCAGAGCATCCCATCTTCTTGTCTTCTCACCAAGATTTTTGAGTTTCTCAGCAATAGCGTCCAGAATCATCTCTCTGATTTCGCCTTGATAAAATTCTTCCTCTTCGCCCAAATACAGTATCGGCATATTATCTGCACTACTCATTTTAGAACGCAACCCTTGGTTCTCGTAAGTAAGGATTTCATTTGCATGGGTCAATTCTTCAACCTGTTTTTTCAGCTTTTGAATGTCCTCGTCTACAGATTCAATCAGTTCATCTGCTTCTGCTGCCACGCGGTTTTTCTCAGATTCAGCCGCCAGCAATTCTGCACCTCTCATACTCAATCGATCTCTAAGAAGTGCATTATTTACGCCTTGCCAAGTATACAGCTTATCCATCATTTGAGCGTTGCAGTACTGAATTACACTACGAATAACCTTTTCAGACAAAACAGCATCAATTCCATCGTATGCACGATATAGATACTTCTTATGACCATATGCACTATTGGGGAAGTATACACCGATAGCACCGTTGAATTCATTTTTGTTATCACACTGCCGACGGATTCTTTCGTTCAGCCATGTACCTTCTTCAACAAGCACATGGGCAACACCTTTCAACCTTCCAGATAATTTCCAAATATCCACCGGATCTTCACCGTAGTATGTTTTGGAGATATACACAACAGGGAGTCTATACCTTGAAGTGCCATTGATTACATCCGTCAACAAGTCGACATTATCAGCTTTAATGAAAATCGGCTTGCGGAGCATTGGCAAAATTCCATCATCCTTCAAATAGCCGTGTTCTATCAGTAGAGTGATAAAATGCGGTGTAGAAAAGGTTGGGTCAACGGCCAGCGCCTCTTCCAAATAACTACGATCGAGTTGAATAGACATTCTCATGTCATTAAAATTCATAACGTAGTCGGTATCCCAGACCACACCATCTGCTTCGGTTTTTTCATAGCGAACCGCGATGATGTTCTCATTTCGGTATTCCTCGATAGCAAGCCACAGTGTCTCGGTACCATATCGGACATTTCGTTCGCCATTCCATTCGATACCTTGAATTATATTTTCTTCATGAGGACTGCCCTGATTCCACTCCAGAACCAGCTGGATAAAGGAGTCCTTTGTCATTGTATCATTGATTTCAAGTAGCGTAGAAAATAACAGCATATGACATCTTGCCTCCGTATTTTACACAGAAAGAGACATGAGATTCTTTCTCAGAGCCTGTCCCTCAATAGGAACATAGCAGGAATCCACAATAAGTTCTCTTCCCAGAATATCTTCCAGTGCAATGGTCTGCCATGTTTCCAGCAGAACCGGGTTGTTTTTCAAAATTGTGTTAATATTCTCAAGCACCAGCGGACTGCTCAGTTTATCGAGCATCGCACGACCATCGGTAATGTTTCCGGCTGAATCAACGATATTTGCATGGGCAATCTTCCAGAGTTTTTTCTCACTGAGGAGTCTAAGGATAAAGGCATCCACAAACTCTTTCTTTGCCTCTTCGCTTGTCATATTGACGCTGTAGTTTTCATACGCAGCATCAATTTCATCCAGGACAGAAGTGATCGTTTCCGGCGTTGCTACCGCCATAGAAGATTTCTGTGCTTCAGTATGGGTAGCAGCGTTATTCTTCTGAGGCATAAGCTTTGCTATCTTACATTCAGCGATTTTCCGCTTACCGTAGTTCACGGCCGTATTCCATCCGCGTCCAGCCCAATAGAATGCTCCGTCAACAGCTCTGTCAACAATAATGGGCAGTGCCTGTTCAATGCCGTCCACAATCAGCTGCTGATACCACGGCAAATCCTCATATCGAGTAGGTCGTTTTTCTACTTCAACAACTTCTCTGCGCACAATGACCTGCGGCTCTGGAGGGACAACCTTGGTAGGTTCTTCATCGACCACTTCCAGATCATAAGCAACAGCGGAATAGGTTCCGTCACCACGATGCCGGCCACCCTTGCCGATGCGATCCCCAGTGGTATCGTTTCCGTCTTTATCTTTTCGAGGCAACTTGCCTACTACATAGTCGAAATCTCTTTCTTCAGACATCGTCAACCTCCGTAACATTGATTTCTTCGAAATTGTATGCTCCGACAGGGTACTCATTAATATAACCTTCTACTCTAAAGGTCTGTCCGCATCCGATACATTCATAACCTTCACAGTCGAAACAGTGCTGGATTTCCGCACCCATCTGTCGTTCGGAGGAATAATCTCCGGTGCTATAATCAGCAAGGTCAATAGCATTGCTGACACCACAATGGGGGCACTTTATAACCCGCTTCATGCTGATTCCATCTGTTTCCATTTCCAGTTCATTCAGCTGAACGGTCTGAAAATAAGACTCCAATGCCCTTCGAAAAATCTGAGACTTTGGCTGTCCAGTCTTTTCACTACAATATGCAAGCATTTGGTTTTCCTCATCGTTGAGGCGTACCCGATACTGGTTGTCACGTTTATCTTCTACAATTGGTCTACCTTTTCCAGCCATGTCATGCTCCTTTTAGGATATCCATTTAATATTACTACCTCAATTATACAAAGTTCGACATATCATGTCAATGATTAAAAGTGTATCCATTTAAAAGCCCTCTATGAACAGTGAAAACGCCCAAGCCGAAACCTGAGCGTCACATTGTTATTTACATTCCTATTCGTTTATCGTAATTTTAATCCCGGACTTGAACTCCACCACAAAGTGGTCATCGTATACCGTAATTTTCTCAATCATCCGTCTGACCAGGGCTTCGCTGTACTCGGTGACTTCTTCCGGCTCACTCTGGAGGTAATCCATCATGTCTGTCATGCACTGGCGAATAGCGGAATGCATATTTGTCATTATCGGTGTCCACTGCCTTGCCCGATACACGCTTGATTCTTCGTGCCATATCGCACAGCTTGCACACAAACTCCGTGTAGGTTGCTACGGCATCCGGCTCGATGGTAAAGGGAAACCAAGGAAAGCTGACGGTATCCTCGGTAATGTCCAGCGGCAGTTTCTCTGCAAGGAATGCTCTTGCAAACAGTTCTTCCTTATTCTCTATCAGCTTTTTGAGGTTTTCCAGTGCCGTGTCCGTAAAGCTGTCCTTCGGCATGGAAATAATCAGCTTTTCCTCCGTCTGCTCCATTTCCCCGGTGAAGCCCTTCTCCTGCAAGTGTGTGAGCAAACGATTGACCGTTTCGGTGTCCACGCTGTCGGAAATGCGGAGTGTTCCGTCCTTCTCTAGGGTGCAGTCACCAATCTTGTAGGAAAGACTGGGTGCTTTCTGGTAGCAAGGGATCCATTGTATTGACGGACTGTCCGTCAAGCTTTGACATGGAATCTTTTGTAATTCCCATCGTAGCCTGAACCTGGCTCATGGAACTTTCAAAGTCTGCTG
>OGPU01003172.1_pt1 | contig 10335 bp, 7 predicted proteins | sample 1552991 | NCBI WGS metagenome assembly OGPU01 (sample SAMEA2580296, study PRJEB22360) | human gut metagenome | biome: human gut; feature: human-associated habitat; material: faeces | place: Denmark | collected 2008/2010 | reverse complement strand
ATGCTTCGGATTTTCGAGGGGGGGGGGGGGAAAAAGGCGGAGCCGATGCCGGAAGTGAGGAGACGCTCGCCTCGGAAAGCATCGAACAAGTCGATAACTTAGAGAGTTAACAAATCCTAGCAAGGAAATGAGAGGGCGCAGGAAGCAGCCGTGGGCGGCAGTGCTTCTGTTGATGACGATTCAGCCGGAAGCTTGGTCATCAACGGAAGCGCGATTTGCCAAGCCGATAGCAGAGGAACGGGTGGTAATAAGGGTAATGAGTGCCGAAAAGGGCATAGCTCAAAAGGTGAGAGGAGAGTTAGAAAAGAAAGGAACCAACAGAGAGGACAAGGCTGAAATGGAATCGGGAAAAGAACCGAAAGGAAGCCGATAAAGGTTGTAGTGATTGTAGTAATTAGACCAAAAAGAATTCTTAGCAATTTCCTCGGGTTTTGTTGAGAAGGTCGGGGCTTGGAGCTGAAAAGTTCTAAGCCTAATTTTTTTATTCAGTCCATACAAAAATTGTAACGCTTTGACTTAAAGAGTTCTTGCGGCAACGGAGGAAAAGACACGTTAACTGTTTTTGCTTCAGGGGATCTCTTTGCGAATGGTGCAAATGTTGAAAGTTAGGTGGGAATACATTCGGTAAGGATTTCTCTGGGTGTTTGCGCGTGGAGGGGTAAACTTTAGAATCGTGGTTTTTGTATCTGTATTTGATCTGCCCCTTTACTCCAGTAAAAACAATAAGTAACTAATTGATTTGTGTAAAAAACAAAAATCAGAAGTGTTGACCAGATTCTTAGACAAACAGGAAACCAGTATTGTCTTTTAACATAGGCCACTACGAAAATCGGACACACTCTTCTTGATTCAATCATGAGTGTTGGTCCATCATTAGGATCAATTTCACTGCCTCTGGCCATAGATGTTTCTGAGTTGTTTTCCCTGCTCCTTTCGAAAATAAAAACAGATAAAAGGAGGAGGGGAAATTGCTCAGAAATATTTTTTAACGCTGTGAAAAGGTTAGGATTTTCCATTAAAACACCGCTGCCAAGAGGCTCTTTGTTTACATCTTTGATAACATAGCAGTTAATACGAAAATCAACTCCCGGGGACATTCCAACTTAAGGAAAAACAATGGCCTACAGCGGAGAAAAAGATTCTTTGTTATCACTATTCCAATCGGAACACTCCTTGAGCGCAGCATCGCTTTTCTTGTTTTGTTTCGTTTTATTAAAAAGCCGCATTACTTATTTGTTTCTACCTTAATCGGTCAACACAAATGAGTAATAAAAACTGTTTGTTTTTCTTTTTTGCCTTTGTTCCGGGCTTGAGTACTTCTTTCCTAACGGCAGCCGCGGATAAGGATAGGTGCAGAGATTTAGGTGAAGTTTTTTGTTTAAAAATCCATCGATTCCTAGTGTTCTGTAGATCTGTGTATTTTGGGATTGTTCTTGATACTCCTCCTCTCTTTTCTCCAAAGGGAGACACTTCAGCGGAAAAAATTAAAGAAAACCGTAGCTGCATGTCATCTCTGCTGCCATTTGTTGAAGTGGCTAAAATTTCGCAGCTCCGGAGGATTAATGGCAGAAAAGACCTACCTCACGTCCTTGGAAAAAGTTTGCAAGGGCGCGCAGAGAGGGGGTTTGAGTCTGGAGCAAAACGAAGTGTCAGGAGGCAGAGTAACGGAACAAAAATATACCATCCGCACTTTAAAGATCAACCCACCGGCTCGTCATTATTTTTTTCTTTTGATGCGGAAAACAAGAACAACATAATCGCTGTCTCTTCCACAGCTAAATACCAAGAAACAAAAAAGTCTGATCAAAACAAGAAAGTTTTCTATGCCGCAGCTTTGACGTCAGCACTGTTTGAAAGAAAAGGAGGGGGCAGTAAATTGCTACTTTCGAATTAAAACACAGAAGAGCTTATGAATACTTCATGTTGTCTTCAGAAGGAACAAACTTCATCTCAAACGCTCTTACCGAAAAAACAACCGCAATTCTTAATTGCGACAAATTCACCCTATATTGGAATACACAAAGAGAAAAAATGCTTCTAAGACTATCTGCAATCCTACTTAGCGGTCTCTTAACTTGCTCTGTTGTTTCCGCTGCGGAGCAATCCTATTATTACGGCTGGGCTCTATCAAAGTCTTCTGACCATACAAACGGAGTCTTTAGATTGGAAGGACATCCGGAATGGAAATGCGTAAAAGCGGGGGATAAACATCCGAGGATAAGACTCCTTTGCTACAGAGTAGGGGGGCTTATTTTTCACACTTTTGAGATAGTTTCTTTACCAAAGAAAGGCGCTTTTATCAGCAGAGGAAAAATGGCGGTAAAAAGTGTTTTATACCAAGGAAAACTTAATTGTTCCGCTAAGTCTTCATATTTTACTGAATTGCACTTGTACAGTGGAGAGTTTCTTTCAGGTAAGGTTGTATCAGCATCTCATAAAAGGAGGACCGCTTATCCAAATAAAGGCTCAATAATGTTCTACATCTTTAAAGATGCATGTGAATAAACCGCAGGGTATATTGCAAAGCGGCTAATCAATTTCTGCCTCATTCTTTTTCTTCTTGTAAGAAGTATCAGTAGACGTAAAGGATGGTCCGTTACCGGCGTTAACTCTATTGATTTGAAGGAGAGCTAAGCTCCTCTTAGATATAAAAAGAGCATTTTTGGACCTTCTTAACCGCTAAGCCTAAAGAGGATAAAAATATTGTTTATGTCTTTGTCCGGAGATTGTTATGCGACAGCATAAAATGACCCTCCCACGTTTGCAGACTCAGTGTCGTTGCTGTCATTTTTTTAAGAATAATTACTTTATTTGGTTGTTCAGTTAAGGGTTAGAAATAGAAGAGGGGTTGAAAAAAAACTCAGAAAATGGAGTGTTGCAGCAACCCCCTTGAGTAATGAAAATGAAGTTGTATTAGGGATACATCGAAAGTGCTTAATTTTCAATGAGGTCGAAAATTGGATTTAAAAGAATTCAAAAGGATCGAGAAAGTTGAAAATTTAGAGAAAAATCTTTCACATCAGGTGATTTGGCACCTTCTCCGGAGACATTTAGAGATAGATTCTTATGTGTCAACACCTCGGCATTGAGTCTGAATCTGAGTAGATCCTTACTTGAATAACCACAGTAATGTAAGTTACTTTCACCTCCGAAAAGCCTAAGCTTGGCTTTTTGTCGGTCGAAAAGGCTATGCTCCCAAAAACCTTCTACGCCGAAGCGGAAAGAATCACTGTTATGGAAGGTACGGGTGGCCTCAAACCGTACGCCGAGACCACTGTAAAGAGAGTGAATTAGGGTGTGTCTAAAGCCTAGAGGATAGAGGCCGGACTCTTTAAAGGAAGTACGGACTCCCAGCGCATTTTCTAAATAAGAGGTGGGAGTAAAAACTGCATTACCCAAAGGCATCTTGTATCCTATGGCGCCTCTTAAAGCGCAAGAAGCAATATCGAATTTTCCGGTATGCGGGCTGTACAAACCTTCAAACGACGTGGGGCGTTTGACATTGGAATGTTCGTAACCAAGACGCCCTGAGATAAGCGCAAAAGTCCCTTTCTGTTCTAAAGCTTTGCTTTCTTTGCTGTCAAAAGTCCACAGACCTCGAGCGGAAACAAAAGCTCCTGTAGTTTTTGCACTCCAAGGCAGCTGGCCTGAAGAGGTAGTTTTAGCTTGGTATAGCCCGATAGATATGCCGCTGGTTTCATTAGGAGAAGTGTGAGAGACATCGAAATAAAAACCGCCTAAACGATCTTTAGAAGGACGATATCCATTTTTTCCTCCGAAGCGGGCATTTCCTCCAAAAACTGCTCCTGAGAGGTTAAAGAGAGTATTACCCTCTTCGGTTTGTTTTTTAGCTTTGTTTTCTGTAAGAGAAAACAATAAATTCGATAGTTGACGGCCTCGAAACGCAGAGACAGCCAAAGCTTCACAATAAGGGTCTGAATTAAAAATTTCTAAAGCAGAACCAATTCTTTTTGCGGATTGCATCTCATCGATGAGGCCTAAAAAATCTTCTCCGTCTTTGTCTAACCGACCGTTAGCTAATTTGTCTAATATTAAGGCGCTGTTCTTGGCACCGCGACTAAGTGCGAATTTAGAGTAGGCGTTCGATGAACGATAAACATTAAACGTTCCCATTCCATCAGTTGAAACATTGACGGTTAAGGAGTGGTCGAGCAGGGAAGAAGATGAAATCCGGATATCTGGGTCGACAGTTAACTCTTTCGCACTTATGAAAGAAGGGAGATGATTAGCCGATAAGGTATGAGTCCCGGTGGGAAGAAATCCGCGAGCAATATAGGTTATTTCTCCTTTCAACGATGCGTCTTGCAAGACAACGAGATGATCTGAAGAATTAGAAGAGAATTCAAGCTCAAGCAAACCATCTTTTGATTGGGCATAACGATTAACGGTCAATGTTCCTATACTATTTCCCGGCGAGACGATCCCTCCATTAATTAGCGATCCATTAATCCTTCCTGAGCCACCTAGTCGACCGGCTGCCAGAACCGAGACGTCCGATGCAAAGTATCCATTTGCAAGTAAAACTCCTTCTTCAACTCTAGTCGTTCCCGTAGAGTGATTTGAACCGGAAAAGTTTAAAATACCGAGGCCTCTTTTTGTGAAGACACCTTCTCCTACGATTGTTCCGCCGAAATTATTTAGAAGGCCTTCATTTAAAACCAATGTGAGATTAGATAGCGTCGTTCTGGATTCGTTTAAAAGGTCGCCTTTGTATGCTTCATTAGCTGATCCGAGGTTAATAATAAGATCGCTGTTTGATCCGGTGTCCATCCAAGAAAGGGAAAAATCCTGTCCTAAAGCTTCGATGGTGTTTTTGCCTCGGGTGAATAATTCAACGGCAGAGCCTTCTTCGGATATATAACCCATATCCGGTTTCAAGATCCATGAATCCATACTGGGCAGTAACCCTGTGAACTGATCCACCTGAGAAGTAATGACCACTCCTTCTTGACCGTCCTCTAGAAAATAGCTGACCTCTACATAATAGGACTGGTCTTTTGGCAGAAGAACGAGCCGATCCAATTCTATCGTCCTCATCCCGATTCCTTTTTCTAAACCGCCTTGACCGAATCTGCCGGTTTGTTCACCGATTAACTCAGAATTACTGCTGTAAATCCTGATACTGAATCGAGTGTCTTCAACGGGGTTGAAAAAAGTCACTGATCTTAGAAATTGATTACTGCTCGAACGATGTCGGTTGACGAAATTAAAGTGGGTATTAAAGGTTAAGTAGTCGGAAAAGGCTCCTCCGGAAGCAGTTTCGAGAGTAGTGTATTTAAACCGATCGGTTTCCGGGAGGGCGAGTCCTAAATCAGAGAGGGTCGGATCGTCGTATGGGACGTATAGGTAGCCCTGATCTTTTTGACAAAAATAGCATGAATAATCCGTGCCCCAACTGTTTTGGATGAGCCATGCACCTTTTTTAGAAGTTCCAGCGAATTCGAAGTCATCATCCCAACCGACTAAGAGGACCTGATGATTCAGGGGAAGATTTTCATCTGAATTGAGAATCAAACCATCATCGCTGATTTTAAAAAGCGAGTCTAGGTCCTGCGGAACATGAAGAGAGGCAGTCAAGGAGCCGTACCTTTCCAGACTGTCTTTTACAAGTTTTTGAGTTTCTTTGTCGCGGTTTAAAAAGCCTGAAATGATATAAAAGCTTTCTTTTAGAGTCGTAAAACTATCTGAAGTTTCGACAGGCGCAAATTTGAAATCGACGCCCTCCATTTTTTTTAGACCCCATTGAAGCGTACTTACAAAAAAGGGAAGCTCACTGCCTAATTGATTGATAGCAGTTTCAAAAGGATTGTCAAAAACGACGTCCGGTTTTGTGAAAATCTTTGATTCCCAAGCGGTGTCCCGGCTAGGGAATGTTTTTAACCATCCATTGTAAAAAGGATCGAAACGGACCATTGAGGACTGGGTTAATTTTCCTGCGTCTCTAAGAGATCTGTTAAGTTGGTCAGCGGCTGCGGATGCACCTGAAAAGCTCCAGCAAAACATGGTGCTTCCCTGATCGAGGATTGGCTGGGCCCACCAGGAAACATCAGAATTTTTATCCCAAGGATTTTCTCTTCGAGAATTGAAATAGTTCTTATGCGAGGTGTCGATGGGATTGTCGAAAGCGTAGACAGGGCAATGGAATAGTAATGAGAAAGAAGAAACTGCAGTTAAACAGAGAAGAGCAGTTTTGTTCGTTTTGAGGTTTTTCATGTTTTTCGTTATCTATAACGCATAGTCTATTTTTGAAGTCCTCGGTTAGTTATTATATTTGTATTATCTCAGGATATTTTTGATGTGTTCGATAGCTGAAAGGTTTTTTCGATAAAACGAAGCTGTAAGAATCTTCTCACAAAGAAGCCTTAAGTTATTTAGTTAGTATGCTACTTAAATACAAGGTTACGAGTGGATGGTCTACTACTTACCTACATTGCCTTGAAGGAATCCAAAAAGGGTCGATAGGTATTCGTTAACTAAATACTTTCTCGATTGGCCGCAAAACCTGCCGATTTGGAATCGTTTTGAGAATTAAATAGAGTAGTTAGACAGATGATGCGGATCGAACTACTTGTAACTTAGGTGTTTTTTAGCTGTCTTTTGAATTGTTTTAGGAATAAGAGCTTTTGGTCAGTTGTCTTTATTCTTCTTTAGCTAACCTATTAGTTTGTAACTCAGTTTTGACAATTATTCCTGACGGACTTCGGCGTTAGGACATTTTTGAAGACTCGGACTCCGTTGACTTAGGGCCGATTTGGTTGGAGTATGGATTTCGGCGGCTTTTACTGTTGTCCCTTTGGTAATTAGATGAAGAGGGCGTTTTTGTCTTTGAAGACAGTCTAGATGATCAACAAACGGGACATTATATGTTGTAGTTTTTTCTGTCTTTGTCACCTAAACAATAGGGTAGAGGCTTTATGCCTCTGTAGGTACTAGTGTCTACGATTTTTTGATTTCTTGACTTCACGTAGCAGAGGTAAACAAGTCTCCGATAGCTTGCGTCAACTCTTCGATCAATGACTGAACATAGTGGCGGTCGAATTGGTTAAAAGGCTTCAGACAATCGACGATTGGCATGGAAGGGGTAGTTATTGTGATGATGAAAATGAAGGAAGGATTTAAGGAGTGACTTACACCATTGGTTTAACAGCCGAAGACTCTTTCGGACATCTCTGCGAAACCCTTTAGGAGAATTAAAGGGAGCGAGTTTTTTAGGGCAACCGGCGGACGCCCAGCCTTCATAATCCAAAGGTCCGTTGTGACGAAGAGAAGTGATTATGAAAGAGACAAAGGGATCGGGAGCGACCGCCACAGACATTTGACCGTCTTTATTGATCAAAGCCGGCCACAACTTGGAAGTCTTAATGTTGCGGAAATCTGTTTGAAGATTAAAGAAGGGCAGATGCTGTAATGTGTAGAGCACGAAAAGCGCCGCTTTTTGATTGGTTAATCCGAAACGATGCTTAACAACGGATGCCATGCGAATGACGACATCAATGAACGCATAGACAAACGGTTTGTTCGAAATGCCAACAGGAACGTCCAAACCATAGGCGTTCATTCTCTCTTTGCTGATTCCTCGATTCTTGTTTAAGAGTGCTGAAGGAGGATTAGAAAGACTAATTCCGGATTTAATCGCATAACGTTTAGCAAACTCTTCTAATGCTCCGTTCATGTTACTGTCGATCTTCCCCAGAAGTTCGGATGTCCAATCGTAGAGGTCAGGAGTAAGTTCAAGGGCGAGCATCGGGAATTCTTCTTGATGCAAATGCGGTGCGATCGTTTGAAGAAACGACGCCAAATGAGGATTAAGAAGGAGAGGTTCTTTCAAAACCGACAATGCCCGCCAGATACGATGCGTTTGATTTTCCTGAGCCTCTGCTTTGGAGGTGAAAGCGTCTTCTTCTAACAAATGTTCAAAGCGGTTGACGTAACTCAAAAGAGTTTTAGAAGGGAGCAGGAAAGAGAGGGCCGTAAAACAGCGATGCGCTCTGCGGTTCTTTAGATAGAAATAAATGAAAGCCCAAGCAATGACCATCTCCATAAATTTCTGACGAGAGAAAAATCTGGCGGCTTTCATTAGACGATCCTCAAGGTTTGTGTAGAGTACGTTGTCACCATCTGCGTAAGCATTAAGAAGGCGGATACTGTCAGCGGTCGAAGGGAAAATCTGCCTCGATTCTTTGGCAACTCTGCGTAACGGAGCAACTTTAAAGATCGGATACGGAAGATAAGCAGCGATCGTTTCATCAAAATTCGGAACAGAAAAGGCGACAGCAGGCAAATTAAACAAATGGAACCGTTTTATGTCTTCGAGAATGGCGGCATCAAGGGTCGGAATATTAGGCTTCAACCCCGTTTCTAAGCAGATTCGGTTAAAAACTTTACCATCTGATTTCATCATATAATATCTCCTAATATCGAATGAAATAAAATTGAACGACAAATTAATGATCACCCTATATAAGATATCAGGGGATAGTTAGAGCTAAATTTAGGCAGAAAGTTTTAGTAAGCAGACAAAAACACCATTAATTCACAAGAAAAGACGAAAAACTCCCTTGTCTATTTAAATTCTGTTTTCTATTGACTAAAACAATGTTAAAAACAAAACGAAAGGGTTACATTCAATTAACCAAGGGATAATAGTATTTCACTCGTATTACTATTTATTACTCTTGGAGTAAAAAAGTTAGACTACAAGTGAATTAGCGTTACTCTAATTACTTAGAGGGTTCCATTAGTGTTTCGCTAATTTCCATTATTAGTCCATTAATTTCACTGCTATTTCCTAACGTTTTACTTTTGTTACGTTGAGGTCAATAAAGACACCGTCATAAGTTACTTACTAAAAATTTCTAACCGTTATGGTTAGAGGTTGGCAAAAATTCGGCCTTTAGCCGGCTCTCGAGGAGCCGGCCGACCCGGAAAATTAAGAAAGAATGCTCATCGAGCAAGAACCCTCGGACGTATGAAGCTATTTCTTCCGTTTGAATTTGAAGCGAAGGTTCGGCCTCACGGCTTCGGTCAATCGATATCAATCGACGGGCAAGACCTCGAACAAAGATTCAATCTCTTAACTTGTCTTTTCTGCAGTTTGAACCCGAAATCCTGATGCAGAGAAGACTGATTAAATCGCCTTAAACAAATTCAAAACAAAAGAACCGCCTCAGAAAGACGCCTGTCGCCAAACCGTGCAGTCGATCATTAAAGGTGAGGGAGGTTGTTCAGATGGGCAATACACATCCTCCAAACCACGTTCCCCTTCACTGACTTTCTGCCGCGCTGGGATTAAATCCCGGAAGCCTCCATCTTCGGTCTCTCCAAATTTTCCTCTGCGCTTCTTTTCTCCTAACCAGGAAGCTTTCCGCGCAATTTCGACACAAGGTCTAAGTTATCCTCAGCACGGCATAAGCCGCTTCGAAGCGTAGGCTTCCGGGGCACAATCCATTCACCTAAACTGCACGCTATAGTCTCGGCCGCGAAGGAGAAACTTTCCGACACTCCTCACGTCCAGAGCAGGGACGTTTAAATACATGAGTCATGTTGTTGCGTAGCTCCTGAAAAGAGGAAGATCTTTTCAAGCACTTCGAAGAATCTTTGAGAAACTCAAAGACGCTTCGGAAATGACCGGAGGAGAGCCTGAAAAAATCTTCCTTTTCTCAGACAATTTTCCGATCCGTCTGCTTAGTCCTTTTAATTGAACTTTTACAGACGGCCGAGAATCCAAATTTAAAAGTTGTTCCTTCTGAATTCGGAGCCAGTTACAAACCGGCTTAACTCTCGGTATTGCTTTCTGAGCTTTCGCTCAATTACTGCTTCTTTCTATTAACCATTGCAAAGAAAGAAACTGAACAAGAAACTAACCACAGTTCTTCTACCGAATCTCCGAGGTTTCTTCCGCTCTCTTTTGAAGAACTTCTGAAGCGTTCCTTGTTGAGGCGTAACTGTACAGAGGTTGATTAGAGCGATCCATGTGACCCTTTGAGGTATTGGGAGGAATTATTGAGGAAGTTTTGAATTTTCGTGAGATTAAACTCTTTGAGGCTCAAGGAGAGTTAAGGGAGGAAAGTTTAATATTGGTTTACGCTTCAACTTTACCGACTGATACACTTCCTTTACGGATGAGAAGTGAGCCTCATCAGAGAACTTCCTCTCAGAGACGGTACCAATCTGACCATTGAAGATCTCGAAAAGCAGAGTTCCGGCTCAAGATTTAAGCAATTGAAAGCGGCCGAATTGATAGGAAATATCCGCAAAGTCGGTTCAAACTCTCAAGCACTCTATATGCAGCTATCCGGAATGACAGATGAATTA
>OGPU01003169.1_pt1 | contig 10342 bp, 6 predicted proteins | sample 1552991 | NCBI WGS metagenome assembly OGPU01 (sample SAMEA2580296, study PRJEB22360) | human gut metagenome | biome: human gut; feature: human-associated habitat; material: faeces | place: Denmark | collected 2008/2010 | reverse complement strand
TTTATTCCTCCGACGGTTTGTCCACAGCCATTGACAGCACCGCCTCTATCCAGGCTATTACGGAGATGACAGAGTTTTACCGCATTTACGGTATGGAGCAGACGGTGGCCAGCTTTTACCGTAGCTTCCGTTATGGGGAGGTTCCCATCGGGATCGGTGATTTTACGGCTTATCTCCAATTAAAAATGGCGGCTCCGGAACTGGCTGGGCAAATCGGCGTGGCACTTTCTCCCGGTACAGAACAGGAGGATGGCAGCATTTTACGCTATCAGCCGGCGAATTCCACGGCTTGCATGATATTCAATGATACCGAACAGCCGGAAGAAGCCTGGCAATTTCTCCGTTGGTGGCTGGACAGCGAAACCCAATTGGAATTTTCCGTGAAATGCCTGTCTACTCTTGGGCAGGAATATCAATGGAATACCGCCAACATTCAGGCGTTTTCCCTGCTTCCCTTTGACAGCGAGGTAAAGGAACTGGCGCTGGAGCAATGGCTCTATCAGCGCGAGGTCACCCCGCACCCGGCTTCGTATATCGTGGAAAGAGAATTGAGCGGAGTGTGGAACGACGTTGTCGTGAGCAACGAGGCACTGATTGAATCCTTGGATCGGGCTGTGTTCGCCTCAAACCGGGAAATTCAGCGGAAAATGGTTGAGTTTGGGTATATAGACGAAGAAGGACATCTCCTCCGGGAGTATAATACAAAGATTTTAGAGATGCTTTATGAAAAGCTGGAAGGAGGGGAATAGCATCATGCCGAGGATCAGGAAACAGCCCGGACGCCGCTTTGTGGATCGCCATTCCTCCTTTGTGCTGATGGCGCCCTATTCCGCCTTGTTTATTCTGTTTATCATTATCCCCATTTTGGCGGCTATCGTCCTCTCTTTCACGGATTTCAACACCATAGAGGCTCCGGCGTTTAACGGCCTGAAAAATTATATTTATCTGTTCACCAACGATTCTGTATTTATGCAGAAGGTGCTGCCCAATACCCTGATTTACGCCATTTTTGTCGGCGCCGGCGGTTATGTGCTCTCTTTCTTTTTGGCTTGGTCGCTGGCTCAGCTCTCCAAAGGCCCGCGTACAATCCTCGCCATTATCTTTTACGTCCCGTCCATGGCGGGAGGCGTGCTGCTTTCCACGGTATGGAGCGTAATATTCAGCGGCGATAAACGCGGGCTGCTGAATACTCTTCTCTTAAAGCTGGATGTGATTGACAATCCGATCCAGTGGCTGCAATCCGCTGAATATTTGATGCCGATCATGATCGTTGTGGCGCTGTGGAGTTCGATGGGGGTTGGATTCCTGGCCATGTTGTCCGGCGTCATGAATGTAAACCAGGAGATGTATGAAGCGGCTTATATTGACGGGGTCAAGAACCGCTTTCAGGAGATTATCTACATCACTATCCCCTCCATTAAACCTCAAATGCTTTTTGGAGCCGTTATGGCGGTGGTCAATACCTTTAAGGACGGCGGCACCGGCGTATTGCTCACCGGAGCTAACCCCACGCCGGATTACGCTGGCCAGCTGATTGTAAACCACATCGACGACTATGGCTTTATACGTTACGAGATGGGATATGCATCCGCCGTCTCTGTGGTTTTGCTTGTGCTGATTTATGTGTTGTCCAGAGGATTGAGCCGCGTATTCAGCAGCGATGACGAGTAAGGAAGGGTATGCGCATGAGTAAGAAAAGAAAACGTGGAAAACTGCGATCCTTCGGTGTCAATCCGGATGGGTTCCACAAAAGCCAATTAAAGTTTTACGCCTATCTGATTCCCCTGGGGCTCGTTATGGTCCTGCCCATTGTTTACATATTTGTGACCGCGTTCAAGCCGGTGGACGAACTGTTCGCCTACCCGCCCCGCTTCTATGTGGTCAATCCTACTTTTGGAAATTTCGAGCGTCTTTTTGAAATCACTGCCGGAACATCGGTGCCGGCCAGCCGGTATTTGTTCAATACTTTTTTGACCACGCTGGTTCGTATTGTATTCAACATCTGGATATCGGTCAGCGTAGGGTTTGTTTTATCCAAAAAAGGATTCCGCGGCAAAAACGCACTGCTGCAGATTAATAATGCCGCCCTTATGTTTGTGCCGGCGGCTGTTGCGATCCCGACCTATTTTGTTGTGGTATTTACCGGCTTTTTGTCCAATAACTTCCTGGCCAATATCATTCCGGCTCTTGTCGCCCCTACCGGCGTTTTCCTGACAAAACAGTTTATTGACCAGCTGCCCAACGCATTGGTAGAAGCCGCTGTCATTGACGGAGCCAGCGATTATACCATTATCCGGCGGATTATACTTCCGCTGGTCCGGCCCGCACTGTCTACTGTAACGCTTCTGACTTTTCAGGGGGCTTGGGCAGACGCCACAGCATCCAATATGTATATTAACAATGAGACATTGAAAACTTTTGCTTACTATATGGCGAACATCTCCACCGGGGGCAGTGTTACCGCCCAGGGGGTTGCCGCTGCCGGCGCATTGATCATGTTCCTGCCCAATATTCTTGTGTTTATTATTGTACAGTCCGGTGTGATGAACACAATGGCTCACTCCGGGATTAAGTAAGCGGTGTGCGTTCCGTTTCCTTAAGAAAGGAGTATGTATGAGAAAGATAAAAGGGCTTCTGCTCAAGGCGGGCATGGTTCTGTGCGCTTTCCTTCTGTTTTCACTGAACGCAGCAGCTTCTCAGGGAACCACCTATACCTACACCATTTCGGTTGACGGCGATTATATTCGTACACAGGAGGCCTATATAGCCAGTGCGGTATATCTTCGCGATGCCGGGCTCCGCCAGCCTAACGACATTTTTGTCTTTGGGCGTTCTCTGTACATTGCCGATACAGGCAACCGGCGTGTGCTTGTGTACGATATGGATACGCAGACATACGGAGAAATTGCCAGCGAGCAGTTTGTCAGCCCGATGGGCCTATTTGTCAATGCAGACGCCATCTATGTGGCAGATTCCGGAGCGGAAGCAGTGTTCGTCCTTGACCATCAAGGGAATATCGGCCAAACGATCCGCCGGCCAGAAAACTCCCCGCTGATGAACGAAAGCAGCATTTTTAAGCCCAAAAACGTGGTTGTAGCCTCCGACGGGAATATGTATGTGGCGGGGGAAGGCTCCTACGACGGCCTAATGCAATTCAGTGCAAGCGGGGAATTTCAGGGATATTTCGCCGCCAACAAGAGCAATATGAGCCTTCTGGAGAGAATCCAAGAGCTTATTTTCACCGACGAGCAGAAGGAACAGCTGCTCACGCGAAAGCCCCGTGCAATACAGAACATAGACATTTCCTCCCGCAACCTGGTCTACAGCGTGACCCAGAGCGCCGAAGTAAGCTACGCCTGGACAGATGCGGAGGAAAAGACCTCCAACGCATTGAAGCTGCACAATATGGCGGGGACCGATATCTTATCGCCCAATGAGTTCATGAACGACGAATGGAATTTTACCGATGTGGCGGCCGGCCCTTATGGCAACGTCTATGCGTTAACCTATACGGGGCTGATTTATGAGTACAGCAGCGATGGGGATCTGATTTTTTCATTCGGCGGCCGCGCTGTGACCGGGGATCGCTATGGTCTTTTCACCTATGCGGCGGCACTGGATCTGGACGACGACGGCCTTTTATATGTTCTGGATAAAGAACGCGGCCTGGTTCAGGTGTTTACACAGACGGAGTTTGCCGCCTCCACACACCGTGCAGTTTATGAACTGGAAAACGGAGATTATGCACAGAGCGAACAAAACTGGAACGAGCTTCTGCAGCTGAACGGTATGTCCAGGATTGCCCATATCGGCTACGGCAAAAGCCTGATGCGCCAACAGAAGTACGATGAGGCACTGGAGCATTTCCGTATTGCCGAAGACCGGGATTATTATTCCGAATGTTTCTGGGAAATCCGCAACCAGGTGATTAACAGCAGTATCGGCTGGGTGGTGCTTGGCTGTTTTCTTCTCTTTCTTGCCCTCCTGCTCATGAGACTGCTTGGCAAACGCAGGAAAAAGCGGATGTACAGCGCCTATGAGCTGTCAACCCTCCCCGGAAAAGGGGCAACCCGCTTTTTTGCCGACCTCCGTTATTCCTTTACAATGCTGCGGCATCCGCTTGATGCCATCTATTATCTGAAAAGCCGTCAGAGGGGCAGCCTATATTCCGCCTTTTTCCTTTTGGCGGTTGCTTTTCTGGTCTACATGGCAGACATTCTGGGAAGAGGCTTTATTTTTAATCAGAACAGCTTATCGGCCCTCTCGCCCCTGTTGCTTACTATCCTATTTTTTGTGTCCTTTTTCCTGTTTGCCGCCGCCAATTATATGGTTTCCACCATTAATGACGGCGAGGGTACGCTAACGAATCTTTTGATTGTCCTATCCTACTCCTTGGTGCCTTATGTGATATTGACCCCTGTTTCCATCCTGCTCAGTTATGTTCTGACACAAAACGAGGCCTTTGTGGTCACGCTGGTATGGGTTTTGGGAATCGTATGGTCGGCAGTGCTGGTTTTCCTTGCCGTCATGCACATCCATAATTTTTCGACCAAGTATACCATCAAGAATATATTGCTGACCTTTTTCTTTGTTATCGTTGCGCTGGTAGCGGTTGCGATCCTGTACTTAATATGGGATAAGGCCATAGAGTTTGTCAACGAAGTATCTGCGGAGGTGATCTATCGTGCGGAAGGCTAAATTCGGCGCATTCTTATGTATTCCCGTGGCGGCGATACTTGCCTTTTCGCCGATTGCCAGCGGGACGAAAACGGCAGTGGATTTTACGCCTGCCGACTCGTCTTTCCTTGACATCAGTTCCTGCCGTTATACCCAAATGGAACCAGATGAGAGGAAAACGCCGAACCTGTTGGAAGATCTCAGCGGCTTTGAACTCAAGATGGAAAATGACCGGCTTGCGGTTTATTTCCGCCAAGAAACAAACGGCATACGTATCTTGAACAAGGCAACCGGTTATGTCTGGGGAGGCGTTGCCGCTGATAAAGCGGAAAACCTGAACCGGAGCTGGAGCGCCATGGCAAACTCGCTGCTCACCATTGACTATCTGGACGACGGTATGCAGTCCCGGCGCTTGAGCCTGGGCTCCGAAGGCGTGTCGGTGGAATATTCGTGGGGAGAACAGGCGGCGACAGGCCGCGCCGAGTTTCAGGATATTTCCATCTCTTTTTCCTTTACCCTGTCCCTTTCCGAGGAATCGCTGACCGTTTCCATTTCCAGGGAGTCCATTGAGGAAGGCGGGAAATACAAGCTGAAATCCGTCTGGCTGCTTCCGTTCCTAGGGACGGTAGAGCAGGACGCCGTCACCGGCTATATGTTTATCCCGGATGGTTCCGGTGCGCTGATTCGCTACAGCCCGAGCGCACAGTATGTATCGGCTTATGATGAACGCATTTACGGCAAAGACGTTTCGGTGAACGAGATGTCTATCGCCGGGGATCTGCTGGCAAAACGCAATAACGACTATCTTACGGATGTGCCAAGGATCACCATGCCGGTATACGGAGCTGTACATGGTGCGGAGAAGGATGCTTATTTGGCCGTTGTGGACAGCGGAGCCCTGTATGCTTCTGTTTACGCTTCCCCCGCAGGATATGTCACCGATTATAACTGGACCGGCATCCGTTTTGATTATCGGAATGTCTACAGTATCCCGATGAACCGAAGCGGAAAAGCGATTATCACCACGCAGGATGCCCCGGAGGATTTTGATGCTGCAATTTCCTTCTATTTTCTGGAAGGAGAAGACGCCGACTATACCGGCATGGCTAAGATGTACCGCCGGCTATTGTTGGAGGATGGGTATTTGTCCGGGCAGGAAAGGGAGGATACCGACATCCCCTTGTATCTAAAAATAATGGGCGGCGAAGTAGAGGAATCTCTGATTTTCAACGGGTATCAGAGGCTGACCACCGTGGAAGATCTCCGTGGTATCGTCTCGGATCTTGCGGAGAGCGGTATATCCAATTTATCCGTTTCCTATGCCGGGTGGCTGAAGGGCGGCCTGAGTGGTTCCCGCTTTGGCCAGACCGGGCTGGATGGAAAGCTTGGCAGCATGAACGATCTGGACTCTTTGCAACAGGAAATCATGGATAGGGGCGGAAGGTTGTTCCTGTCGGTGGATCCGATCACCTTTAATCAGGATCAGGCCCGGGCCGCATCTCTGGCCGCCTTGAGAATCACAAAGACCTTTTCTTCCTTTACCCGAAACAATTCGGCGCTGATGTACCCGACCGAATATTACGCACGTCCTTCGTCCGTAGTGGAATACATAGAAAACCTTTACGGGAGGTATGCGGGCTTCGGCCTGGAATTTCAGACGATCGGGAATACTGTATACGGGGATTATACCCGCGGGGCCTCCCAGACCAGGGCGGAAACAATGGAGATGTTCCTTTCGCTTTTGTCCCAACGCCCGGAGGGAACCGCCCTGAGCAATCCGAATTTGTACCTATGGAATCAAACTTCGGAGTACCTGGATACCCCTGTGCAGAACAGCCAGTATATCTTTGAGACGGATTCCGTCCCGTTCCTGGAGATCGTGCTCAAGGGAAGCGTGGATTACTATGCGCCCTTTGCCAACCAGGGCTTTTATACGCAGGACAGCATCCTGAAAATGATCGAATACGGGACATACCCTTCTTTTATCCTGATGGCGGAGGAAAATGACCAGCTGATAAAAACGCCGCTGTCGGATTACTTTTCCCTCAATTATGGGGATTGGAAGCCGGTGATCCAGGAAGTTTACAACGCCGTTAATCAGGCGCTGCGGTCGGTTGAAGGCTGTTCCATGGAGAATCACCAGGCGATTGCGGAAGGCGTAATAGCCGTGGAATACAGCAACGGCGTCACCATCTATGTCAATTATACAGCGGCGGATTATACGCTGGAAACCGGTGGTTCCGTGGCGGCGCACAGTTACCTGGTAAGGGAAGGTGAATGAGTCATGACAAAGGTTCTTAAGGGTTCCAGGCTGAGACGGAGGAATGCGTGGATCGGCTTGCTTTTCACCTCGCCCTGGATTGTAGGCTTTCTCGTTTTCACCCTCCTACCCCTTATCAACGGCGTTTTGTACAGCCTGAATTCTGTCACCATCAAGCCGCAGGGAGTTGAGCTTACTTGGGCCGGCCTGAAATTCTACGACCATGCCATGAATGTCAGCACAACGTATAAGCTGCATCTTGGTTCCAGCGCCATGATGATTTGCTGCGCAACGCCGGTCGTTATCGTATTCTCCCTGGTGATTGCTGTGCTGCTGAATCGAAAGTTCGCCGGTCGCTCCTTTTTCCGGACGGTTTTGTTTATGCCGGTCATTATTATGAGCGGCCCTGTTATCAGCTCCCTGCTTACGGGTTATACGGTGGATTTTACAGAGGACGGCTCGCAGATTATGCAGCTGCTGTCCAGCCTGCCCTCCTTTATCAGCTCACCCTGTGTGTTTGTGCTGGAAAACCTGGTGCTGATTTTTTGGTTTTCCGGTGTGCAGATCGTAATTTTTCTCGCGGGCCTGCAGAAAATATCACCCAGCATTTATGAGGCGGCGGATATTGACGGAGCAAGCGGATGGGAAAAGTTCTGGAAAATCACCCTGCCCCATATTGCGCCGCTGGCATTGATCTGCACGATTTATACGGTGGTGGACATCTCCAACTACTCGGAAAACGCCGTCAATGTGGACATCAGCGAGAACTTGTTCAATACCTCGATGATGTACAGCCTTTCCGCCGCCATGTCCTGGATATATTTCGCGATGGTCATGCTGATCTTGGCCGTTGTGTATTTCCTGTTCTGGCTGATGGGAAGGAGGGATAAGGCATGACGGCGCCGAAAGTAAAGCGTTTGGCTTCCCGGATGAAAAAGCGGCATATCCTGGCGCATATCTTGGTGTATTTTATATTGATTGGCCTGAGTTTCGTTTATTTATATCCCATTTTGTATATGGTGGTCAACAGCCTGTTTTCCCCTGCGGATCTGACGGATCCCAGCGTGTCATGGATCCCCACGGAATGGTATTTCCAGAATTACGTCGAAGCGTTTCAGACCCTGGATTTTACATACAGCTTTACCAATTCCATTATCCTGAGTCTGGTGCCGGCACTGCTGCAGACGATGGTGACGGCTATCGTCGGATTTGGGCTTGCACGGTTTCAATTCCCTTGTAAAAAGCTCCTCTTTATCGTCATCCTGGCGACCTTCCTGCTCCCTTCTCAAGTGATGATGGTTCCGCGCTATGTACTCTTTGATTCCTATCATCTTACCAATACCGTATGGGTTCAGTTTCTGCCGGCGTTGTTCGGGCAGGGAGTGAAGAGCGCCATTTTTATCCTGGTATTCTATCAGTATTTTTCTTCCTATCCGAAAGCGCTGGATGAGGCGGCGGAAATCGACGGCGCCGGGAAGGTAAGGCTGTTCCTGAAGATCGCGCTGCCTATGGCGTCAGGCGCTGTGGTGCTGTCCCTTTTGTTCTCTTTTGTCTGGTACTGGAACGAAACGTATCAGAGCAACATTATGTTCGGCTCGGTCATACAGACGCTTCCCCTTCGTCTCCAAAGTTTTACACTGCAATATGAGGCGATTTACGGCGCTGACGCCGCCGGCTCCATAAGCGAGTCGGTAGTCCTGGCCGGGACAGTGCTCTCTGTCCTTCCTATCCTGCTGCTGTATGTTCTTTTGCAGCGCCAGTTCGTGGAGAGCATAGAACAGGCAGGCATTACCGGAGAATAGGCGGCAAAACGAAAGGAAGGCCGGCTGGTATCCAAAGCATCGGATAAGACTGGTTTTATAAACAGGGGTGTTTTTTATGAAAAGGAAACGCAAAAACTATGAACAGGCCGAGGGCAACCGCTTTATGCAGATCGGTTTTGGCCCCTCGCCTGCCGATATCCCGATAGACGCCTGGTATACCGCGGATAAGCTCCTGCGGGTGGAACAAGGGACGGATACGCTGCGCTTGTGTTTTGCGGCGGGTCCGATGGAGCCGGAGCTCTCCGTAACGGCGCCTTCTACGGGCGGTATCCGTTTCTGCACGGAGGAAAAAGGCTATTTTGAGCCGGATGCGGTCGGGAATCTTATATTTTCTCAGGAAGCCGGAGAAAGGGTGGTGCAGTTTCAAACAGAAGACGGCACCGGGTTCTCTTTGGATATAGAGGAAAACGGCGGTTGGAAAATAGAAATTGCCGATTCCGAGGCAACAGTGCAGAGAACATTTTCCTCTTCGTCCTTTGCATTTGGCTACGCTGGGGGCGTATTGCAAAAGGTGAGGCTGACGCTGCCGATTGCTGAGGATGAAATGCTTTTCGGTTTGGGCGAACGCTTTTCCGGACTGGATCAAGTAGGCGAACGGCAATTCTTTTGGAATACGGATTGTTGCTATCACGGCCGCAGTGAGCACTATGAGTTATGGAGAGCGTATAAGAATATCCCGCTGTTGCACAGTTCCCAAGGAAATTCCCTGTTTTTCAATTCGTTTTATCCCGCAGTCAGCGACGTGGGATATACGGATGCAGCCTGGTGCGTCTGGGAGTTTTGGGGGCCTGTATTCGATTTTTATGTGTGGACGGGAACGTTAGCGCAGCGGATCGAACGCTATACGGATCTGACGGGAAAGCCTTTTCTTCCGCCGAAATGGGCGTTCCGGTATATGTCGGGAGGCGGTAACGGCTTTTGGTACGGCGAGGATTGGGGAAACGGGAATATCCCGGAGAAATATCTGGCCGTTCTGCAGACAGTGCTGGAACGCTACGAAGAACTGGGAACCCCCCATGTGGCGGCATTGTATGGGGAGGGATGGATCGCCGACAACCCGGCGGCCTACGAGATGCTTCGTCCCTACGGTACGCGGATGCTGCGTTGGAACCCGCCGGATTATCCAAAAGAAGTGATGCAGGAGGCTTTGCCCGGACTCCCGGATAAGGATCTGCCGCGGATCAAGGACGTTCGTGACCCAAGCCGGGATGCGGGGAATTATATCGATTTTTTCAACCCGTATGTGAAGGATATGCTGAAGAACCTGTACGCCCGCTTTTTTGAGATGGGTTTGCGCGGCGGGATGCTCGATTTTGCTGAAATGGTTCCGGATTATGCCCTCTACAGCAACGGCATGACGGGAAGGGAAATGCACAACTTCAATCCGTATTGGTATACCAAGGTATATAGCGAAGCGGCAAGAGAACTGGTGGGGGAAGATTACCTCTACTATTGCCGCGGCGGGTGCGCGGGAAGCCAGCGGTGGAGCGCTGTGTTCTCGGGGGATCAGGCGGCTGCGTTTTATGGGCTGCGCCAGCAGCTGAACGGCGCCCTGTCAATCGGCACCTGCGGTTTCTCCGCC
>OGPU01003168.1_pt1 | contig 10344 bp, 9 predicted proteins | sample 1552991 | NCBI WGS metagenome assembly OGPU01 (sample SAMEA2580296, study PRJEB22360) | human gut metagenome | biome: human gut; feature: human-associated habitat; material: faeces | place: Denmark | collected 2008/2010 | reverse complement strand
AGACCTGATTGGCCGCACGCCGCTCCTGCGCGGTGTAGCTCTGGGCGTCCATCAGGCAAACAGCTTTCCGGCATCCAGCTTGGCCGGGATGCGCGCGGCGATCACGTCCCGGATCAGCCCCTGCTCGTAGGAATCAAAGGCTTTGTTGGTGATGCCCATGTCCAGCGCAGGCCCCGCGGCCACGCCCCGGCGCATCAGGCGCAGAGCGTCCAGCATTCCGCGCAAATCCAGCGCTTTGGTGGAAATTTCGGCGCTGTCGCATTTCTTTTGCAGGTCAAGGAAGAGCAGAGCAAACTGGTGCACATATTTGTCCGTCAGGTCGGCAAACTGGGCCCGCAGCAGCTTTTCAAGGTTTTCCTCCGTGATGGTGGGCATCTGGATGACTGCAAAGCGGGAAGTCAGGGCCTCGTTCAGCTCCCGGGTGCCCGCGTAGCCATAGTTCATGGTGGCGATGAAGCGGGTCTCTTCGGCCAGCGGGATGCGCTCGTAACCGGGCACATCAATGGCGCGGCGGAAGTCCAGCACGGCGTGGAGGACGGCCAGGGCCTCGTTTTTGGCCATGTTGATCTCGTCCAGCACGCCGAAGCCGCCGCACTGGGCACAGCGGTAGACCGGCCCGGGCCGGAAGGTGACCGCCCCATCCACAAAGGTGTCCATGCCGATGAGGGAGGCTGCATCCATGTTCACATGGAACGAGATGTCCCATGCGGGGCGGCCAAAGGCGGCGGCCAGATTCTCGGCCAGCACATTTTTGCCGGTGGCCTTGCCGCCGGCCAGCAGCAGGTTTTCGCCGCAGAGCAGGGCCGCCAGTGCCTGCTCCCAGACCTCCCGGCCATAATAGGTAAAGCCGGAAGCCGGGATGCGGGGGCGCAGGGCCTCGGGCAGAGCGTGGGCGGCGCGGTAATCTTCCACAGCGCGCAGCAGGTCGGGGCTGATGCCCTCCTGCCGTAATGTTTCCATCAGATCAGACATCCAAGACATCTCCTTGCGGTTGGCTTTGCCAAACCGATTTTTCAGCCTTATCATAGCACAACCGCTCCGGTTTGTGTAGGGGGCGCGGGGGCATTTTTTGCCAGATTTTTGCCCGGGAAATGCCGCAGGGCGGAACGGAACTGTGCGCTGCCGTGCAGACGAAGGAGCTTTTCATGCTCAGGGGATCGTGCGGCAGCGGATATTTTGTGGAAAGCTGTCGAAATGGCAGTTGTTCCGCGTTGTGGGTATCCACTTTTGGCTCAGAATGGTAAAAATTCCGGAAATTCGATTGACAAATCCGAATATTTATCGTATAACCTATATATGGGAACAATTCCGGAGGGAATGCGGAACTCGTGCCCCTGCCCGTTCCTGTCGGAGGAACCACGGTCTGGTTCTGGTGCCGGTGCACTTGGTTTGGTGCAGACGGTAAGTATAGATTGATTTGAAAGAGAGGAATCCCCGATATGATGAACAATGAGATCAAAATGCCCGCTAACTTTGCTGCGATCGATGAGAACGAAATGGTGTACCTGCAGGGTGGCGCAACCACCGAGGCTACCGCTTGGGACGTGTTCCTGAATGTTGGCAAGCTGTTCAACTACATCGCCCGCGTGTTCTCCGCAGGCAGCTCCATCGTCAACAACATCAATGTTATCGTGACCACCTTCCAGACCCTGAGCACCTTCAGCCTGACCGCTAAGAACTAAGGTTTGGGCCAAAACCGAATCAGCATTCACAGGGCATCCGCTCCGGCAGGCGCGGGTGCTCTTTTTTGCTGCACAGGGCGGGAAGGCATTCGCCTCCAAATGCAGGAAAGCAGCCGTTTTTCTGCAAAGCGGGCGGATTGTCCATTGACAAGGCTCAAGAGGGTGTCGTATACTAACGATGCCTTGCAAGAAACCCCGCATCCGCGGAATAAAAGAGGAGAGAGAATATGAAAAATAACAACAGCAGCATCAAGCCCGTTGTCGCTGTCGGTATCGGCGCGGCATTGTTCTTTGTTCTGGGGCGTTTTGTGGCCATTCCCAGCCCGGTGCCCAACACCAACATCAGCCTGCAGTACGCCGTTCTGGCCCTGCTGGCTGCCATGTACGGCCCCGTGGCCGGCGGCCTGATCGGCTTCATCGGCCACACCCTCATCGACCTGTCCTGGGGCGGCAGCCCCTGGTGGAGCTGGGTCATCGCCTCCGCCTTTGTGGGCGTTGTGGTGGGCCTGTTCTCCAAGAAGCTGAATCTGCAGGAAGGCGAGTTCAGCAAGAAGCAGGTGGCTTTCTTTGCGCTGGCCAATATCGTGGCCCATCTGCTGGCCTGGATCCTGGTGGCCCCCGTGCTGGATATTGCCATCTACGCCGAGCCCGTCAAGAAGGTGTTTGCACAGGGTGCATTTGCCGCAGTGTCCAACAGTATCACCGCTGTGGTGGTGGGCGGCCTGCTGGTGCTGGCTTACACCAGAACCATCGCCAAGAAGGGCTCTCTGGATCAGGAGTGATCCCCGCATGAAACCCGGCCTTTCCATCTGCGCCGTCCGGCCCGTTGGAAAGGCTTTTTTGATGAACAGCTGAGGTACCATACCCATGGCAGAACGTAAACCCATCATCTCATTCCGCAACTTTTCCTTCCAGTACCGCGCCCAGAAGCGCCCCACCCTGACCGATATCGATCTGGAGATCTACCCGGGTGAACGGGTGCTCATTGCGGGCCCCTCCGGCAGCGGCAAGAGTACGCTGGCGGGGTGCATCAACGGGCTGAACCCGTTTTCCAACCCCGGCGCGTGCACCGGCACCCTGACCGTAGACGGTGTGGATGCGCCTCACAGCAGTCTCTTTGAGCTTTCGGCCCATGTGGGCACGGTGCTGCAGGACCCGGACGGCCAGTTCATCGGGCTGACCGTGGGCGAGGACATTGCCTTTGCACTGGAAAACAGCTGCACCCCGCAGGATGAGATGCACGCCATCACCCGCCATGCCGCCGAGCTGGTGGGCATCGAGAACCATCTCGGCTATGCACCGCACGAGCTTTCGGGCGGGCAGAAGCAGCGGGTGAGCCTGGCGGGCGTGATGGTGGATCAGGTCAAGATCCTGCTCTTCGATGAGCCGCTGGCCAACCTCGACCCCGCTACCGGCAAGCAGGCCATTGAGCTGATCGACGAGATCCAGAAAAAGACTGACACCACAGTGCTCATCATCGAGCACCGGCTGGAGGATGTGCTCTGGCGGAACGTGGACCGCATCGTGCTGGTGAACGGCGGCACCATTCTGGCAGACCTGCGCCCGGACGAGCTGCTCTCGGGCAGCCTGCTGGCGGAAAACGGCATCCGGGAGCCGCTGTATGTCACGGCTCTGCGCTATGCCGGGGTGGAACTCACTCCGGACAAGCACCCCGCCCATGTGGACAGCCTTGTGCTGGACGATACCGACACCCAAAAGCTCCGGGACTGGTTCACGGCCCGGCCCCGGCCCGCCGCGCCGCCGGAACGGGAGCCGCTGCTGGAGGTAAAGGGTCTGAGCTTTGGTTACCAGAAGGGCCAGCAGACCCTGCGGGATGTCAGCTTCTCGATCGGCAAGGGGGAGATGGTGAGCATCGTGGGCCGGAACGGCGCGGGCAAATCCACCCTCTCCAAGCTCATCTGCGGCTTCGAGACCCCGGATGCGGGCGAGATCTTCCTGAACGGCAAGCCGCTGGCTGAGGAGAACATCCGCCGCCGCGCCCAGCACATCGGCTATGTGATGCAGAACCCCAACCAGATGATCTCCAAGACCATGATCTACGATGAGGTGGCTCTGGGTCTGCAGCGCTCCGGCCTGACCGAGGAGCAGATCCGGGAAAAGGTGGAGGCGACCCTCAAGGTCTGCGGCCTCTATCCTTTCCGCAACTGGCCCATTTCTGCACTGAGCTTCGGCCAGAAAAAGCGGGTGACCATTGCCAGCGTGCTGGTGCTCGACCCGGAACTCATCCTTCTGGATGAGCCCACCGCCGGGCAGGATTTCCGGCACTATACCGACATTATGGAGTTCCTGCGGGGCCTGAATGCCCGGGGTGTGACGGTGGTGATGATCACCCATGACATGCACCTGATGCTGGAATATACCCGCCGCGCGCTGGTGTTCTGCGACGGACGGCTCATTGCCGACCGCACCGCAGCCGCCGTTCTGTGTGACCCCGCGCTGGTGGAGCAGGCTGCCCTGAAGGAGACCAGCCTGTACACGCTGGCCAACCGCTGCGGCATTGCGCCCGCGCAGGAATTTGTAGAGAGATTTATTGAGCAGGACCGGGAGGTGAGAGAGGGTGGCTGCTAAGACCGTTTTGAATTATCTCCCCCGGGAGAGCGTCATCCACAAGATGACCGGAACCACCAAGCTGGCGTTCTTCCTGCTGTTCACCTTTGCCAGCATGATCACTTACAACACCTGGGTGCTGCTGGGCCTGTTGGTGGTCAGCCTGCTGGCCTTCAGGCTGAGCCGGATCAAATTCCGGGAAGTCCGGTTTATGATGACCTTCATGCTGGTGTTCCTGCTGCTGAACAACCTGTTCATCTTCCTGTTCGATCCCAATCAGGGTACCACCCTGTACGGCACCCGCACGGTGCTCTGCCACCTGTTCTGGCGGTATGACCTGACAGCGGAACAGCTGTTCTACATGATCAACATCAGCTTGAAATATTTTGTGGCTCTGCCGGTGGCCATCCTCTTTATCTCTGCCACCGACCCCAGCGAGTTTGCTGCCAGCCTGAACAGCATCGGCATCTCGTATAAGGTCGGATATTCGGTGGCCATTGCCCTGCGCTACATCCCCGATATCCAGCGCGACTACCACAGCATCAGCCAGGCCCAGCAGGCCCGCGGCGTGGAGCTGGGCAAAAAGGAGCCTTTCTTCAAGCGGATGAAGAACTCTGTCAACATCCTGCTGCCGCTCATCCTGACCAGTCTGAACCGCATCGACACCATTTCCAATGCGATGGAGCTGCGCGGCTTCGGCAAGAACAGCAAGCGCACCTGGTATACCCAGCGCCCCTTTGCCCGGCGGGACTTCGTTGCCCTGGGCGTGGGCGCGGCCCTGCTGCTCATCAGCCTGACCGTGACCATCCGCTTTGGAAGGTTTTATAATCCGTTCCTCTGAACCAAAAAACATCCCCGCACTTCCTGTTTCGGCAGGCCGTGCGGGGATGTTTTACTTTTACAGACCGTTGGTTCAATGATGCCGCAAGAAAGAGGGGGCCGTGTTACGCCGCGTCCACGAACTCCTCCGGGTCTTCCACGGCATCGGTGATGGTCTCTTCCGCGTCATCGGAGGAGTCGGCAGGCTGCTCCGGGTGGAGCAGGGCGTTGAGCAGGTCACGGAAGTCGATCAGGCTGTCGTCCACCTGCTGATTCCGGGCCAACAGATCCTGCACCATGTCGGGCTTGTCGGTGATGAGGTCATCCACTCCCAGCTCCAGCATGTGGGTGGCGACCTTTTCGCGGTCGATGGTCCAGGCAGACACAGTCTTGCCCCGCAGATGGACGGCGTTGACCATGCCGGAGGTGATAAAGGTGGTCTCCACGCTGAAAAAGTCGGCATCGGGCAGGTCGTAATAGTTGCCTACGCCCAGAGCCAGAATGTAACCAGTCGGGTACTCAGGGGCCAGCGCCTTGACCTTGTGCAGGGTCTCGTAGCTCTGGGAGGTGATGACGCAGTTGGAGCTGTCGAAGCCGTATTCCCGCAGCAGGCGTACGGTCTCAGCCTCCAGAGCAGGGGTGGCGGCGCTGGGCTTGATCTCCACGTTCAGGCCGATGCGGCCCCGGCAGAGCTGCAGTACCTGTTCCAGGGTGGGGATCCGGGTGTCGGCAAAGCGGCTGCTGAACCAGCGGCCTGCGTCCAGCTGTGCCACCTCGGCATAGGTCAGATCATAGACTTTTGCGTTTTTGCCGGTACAGCGTTTCAGGTTTGAATCGTGGGTCACCACGACCACGCCGTCGCTGGTCATCTGCACATCCAGCTCGATGCGGTCACCGCCCTTGAGGATGGCCGACCGGAAGGCGGGAAGGGTGTTTTCCGGGGCCACGGTGCAGTCGCCCCGGTGGAAGGTGACCAGCGGGGTCACACCGCCCACGGCGGTGAGCAGGGCGTCGTCCTGAGGCAGAGCGTAGAGGTAGACTGCCATCAGCCCGGTGACCAGCGTGACCCCGGCCACCGCAGCGGTGAGCAGGGGCCAGCCGCCAAAGCGGTGCGGTTTGCCCTCCGGCAGCTCTTCCGGCGGGCAGTCACGGCAGCAATCGTAGAGGAATGTGATGATGGTGCACTGGGCCGTGGTGACCTTGCAATCCAGCAAAAAGCCGAAGAAGGGGATCTCCAACAGATACAGCGCACGGGCGAGCAGCAGCATGGCGCGGGTGCTCCGCAGGCCGATCAGCGCTGCTACGCTGTAAACCAGCAGGGAAGCTCCGAAAAAGACCAGAACAGACCGGACCAGCGCACTGAGGTTCCACCGCAGCAGCACACCGGCCAGCCGGGGCAGCTGTGTTTTGACATGGGCTGCGCTCTCCTGAACGGCTTCCCACAGGCTTTTGCGTTCCAGCGTAAAGAGGGGGAGCACCAGGACCCAGAACAGGGTGAACAGGAACGCCGCACCCAGAATGAGAAGAAAAAGCACCAGATAGAGCGGCTTTGCCCGGACAAGCCCAAGGATGTACTCCGGCACGGCCAGCTGAGAGATATAGTTGTAGGTCACGAATACATCTGTAAAGGGGATGAGCAGGGCGCAGTAAAGCAGGATGGGCCAGTTTTTGGGGAGCAGGACATGGCGGATATCCCCCAGCGACCGGACGAACAGGGAAACAGGACGCAGTGGTTCACCCCGGCGGGCCAGCGCAAACCCGTGCAGGAGGATGGAAAAGCCGTACAGGTTCCAGAACGCCGCCAGAAGGACGATGAGCACGATCCCGCCTAAAATGGTCGGTGAAGTAAAGATCTGATGCGCATTGTTGTTGGTCAGGTAGTTCACCGGCGAGCAGCGCAGTGTCAGCGACCAGATGCCATTCATGGCGGGCAGAAACAAAAGATAGGTCAGGGCTTTGTACACCAGCACGGCTGTCAGAACGGCAGCGGAGGCCCGGTGCAGCAGGGTCAGGGCATGGTTCCGGGTGTCCTTGTAGGCCCGGTGTGCCCGCGTGAGGGAGCGGAAGAGATGCTTCAATTTGGATTCCACCTCGGTACTGGGATATGGTTCTGTCATTTTACAGTAGTATATCACAAAGCCGGAAAAAATGGAAACGACACGGATCGACAGTTTGTTCCAGAGGGCACAGGCGCTTTTCAGCGGAGCAAAAGCGTGTTACAATAGGGGCAGAGTAAAACAGACAGGGGAGGAACACCCAATGCAGATCATGGATCAATTCGGTGCAGCACCGGGGGCAGAGAGCGTCCGGATGCCAGATGGCACCGAGCGGACACTGGCGGCAGAGCACGCCGCGGCCATTCTGGTCAACGAACAGCCAGCCTTCCGGGTGGTCTGCACGCCGGAGCTGCTGCCGCAGCTGGCGCTGGGCCGTCTGCTGACCGAGGGCTGGATCACCGCCGCTGACGAGGTGGAGCGGGTGGCCGTCTGCGCACAGGGCCTCAAGATAAGCGTTCAGCTGCGCCACCCGCTGGCGGCAGCGGAACAGGCCGGGCAGGAGGTGCCCAGCTGCTGCACCGATAACCTGACGCTGGCCAGCCCGGTGCAGCTGCCGCCGCTGGCTCCGGTGCCCCAGCGGGAGATTCCCGCCGCATGGGTGGATGCGCTGGCCGATGCCATGGGGCAGGGCCTGCCGCTCTACCGTGCCACCCATGCCGTGCACAGCTGTCTGCTGCTGCGTGCGGGCAAGATCTTGTACCGGTGCGAGGATCTGGGCCGCCACAACGCGCTGGACAAGGCCGTGGGCTGCGCCCTGACAGAGGGTATGCCGCTGGCGGAGTGTGTGCTCTTTACCAGCGGCCGGGTGCCGGTGGATATGGTGCGCAAGGCCATCCGGGCCGGTGTGCCCGCGCTGGTGAGCAAGAGTATGCCCACGGTACAGTCGCTGGAGCTGGCAGAGGAATATGGATTGAAACTGTTTATCCGGCAAAAGAAATGATTTCACCAAGAGGCAAGAGCTTTTGAGAGAAATTGTAGGGCTTTGTTTGTGCGTATACGTTGACTAACCGGTGGAAAAAATGTTATTCTTATAACGAAGAAACCGTTCCGCACTGTTGCAGCAGGTGGAACGGCTGTTTTCGTGCCCGGGAGTTCCGGGCACAGCTGAATCAAACAGGCAGGTGATACAATTGAAGCAGGCAAATCATGCGCCGCAGTCCTTGTGGCGCAGGCGGCTGCCCGGCTATGCGGCCATGGGTGCGGCAACGCTTGCCATGGCGCTTGGCCTTGGCGGGCTGATGCACAGCCGCACCACGGTGGCCGGAACGGCCCTGCCGCTGGCAGATGCCGACGCTGCCACCTATGGTGTGAGCGCGGTGTACCAGCTGGATGACACCACGTATTATGTGGTGGGCAGCAAGCAGGGCTTCCAGAGCGAGGTGCAGGCCGGTGTGACGCTGGACCGCGACGGCAATGTGCTGGATGTGAAGATCCTGGCACAGGCCGAGACCGACAGCCTGGGTGCTCAGTGTGAGAACCCGGAGTTCACGGCCCAGTACCAGGGCGCAGCTCCCTTCACGCTGGCAGGCAAGCGTTACACTGTGACCGACCCGGCCACCGGCACGGCTTTTGCTGCCGCAGGCAGCGCCGAGACCGATGCTGCCCCCGCTGAGGCCTTCGACCCCGCCGCATGGCGTGCGGGCGATACCTCCCCGGAGGCCGAGGCTACCCGGAAAATGTATGAAGCCGGGCTGACCCTCTCGGCCCTGAACGGCCAGCCGATGGACGACGCGCTCATCCCCCCGATGGACAACAGTGCTGAGGCTGTGGCACGGCGCAAGCTGTACGCGGCGTGTCTGAGCAAGAGCGCGCAGGACGGCGAGAAACAGGCAGTGCCTTATGCAGACTGGTCCGCTGAAAAGCAGGCCGAGTACAAGCTGCAGGCCGCTGATCTGACCACCCAGGGCAGTGCGGCCGACACGGTCAGTGCTGACATGACCCAGGTGGATGCGCTTTCCGGTGCAACCATTACGTCCACGGCGGTCACGGACATCGTCAACAATTCTTATTTCTATGTAACCGAGGTGCTCTGCGCAGAGTGACCTCACGGAGGAATGGAAACCTATGGCAAAAACTGATTTTCTGACGGCTGACATGACCCGCCGTCAATTTATGAAGATCTCGGGCAAGAGCCTTGCAGGACTCACCCTTTCCGCATCTATGCTGTCCCTCTTTGGCTGCTCTCAGAAGCAGGTGGACGCCGGTGCTGTGGCGACCTGGGCACTGCCCCAGGGTCTGCTGGTGGTCAATGCTGACCTGTGCACCGGCTGCCAGCGGTGCGAGATCAACTGCACCCTGACCAACGACGGCGTGTGCTCTTCCTACATCAGCCGCGTCAAGATCCAGCGCCGCCTGAATCTGGACGGCGACGGCAACGGTCTGCTGTCCGGCACCGATAACTGCTTTGTCTACTTCCCGGATACCTGCCGCCAGTGTGAGGATCCCGCCTGCGGCAATGCATGCCCCCAGAAGGCCATTATCACCAATGAGCAGGGTATCCGCGTGGTCGATACCGACAAGTGCATCGGCTGCGGTGCCTGCGTGGAGGCCTGCCCCTGGCACATGCCCACCGTCAACCCCGAGACCGGCAAGTCCTCCAAGTGCATCGCCTGCGGTGCCTGCGTGGCGGGCTGCCCGTCCGGCGCTCTGTCCATCGTGGACTGGGATGCCGTTACCAGCGCAGCACAGGCTGCTTACAAGGATCTGTAAGGAGGAACAACAATGGCTGAAACCTATGGCTGGGCAGGCAAGATCCTGCGCGTCAACCTGACCACCGGTGAGATCACCACCCAGGACGACGCAAAATACCATAAATATATCGGCGGTATGGGCATGGCCTACCGCATCATGTACGAGGAAGCTCCCATGGAGCTGGACCCCTATGACGAGAAGGCTCTGGTCATCTTTGGTGTCGGCCCCCTGACCGGTGCCGGCGTGCCCTGCTCCGGCCGTATGAACGTGACCTTCCGTTCTACCTGGTCCAAGGGCCACTCCATCATCGATGCACACATGGGCGGCCACATCGGCTCCATGCTGAAGTATGCCGGTTACGACGGCATCGTTGTCAGCGGCATCTCCGAAAAGCCCGTCTACCTGCGCATCGAGGACGGCGAAGTCTCTCTGGAGGACGCAAGCGAGATCTGGGGCAAGGGTACCTTTGCTGCCAACAAGTGGATGGTGGAGCAGAACGGCCGTGAGTTCGAGACCGCTTCCATCGG
>OGPU01003164.1_pt1 | contig 10368 bp, 9 predicted proteins | sample 1552991 | NCBI WGS metagenome assembly OGPU01 (sample SAMEA2580296, study PRJEB22360) | human gut metagenome | biome: human gut; feature: human-associated habitat; material: faeces | place: Denmark | collected 2008/2010 | reverse complement strand
GTTCTGAAACTAATGTGTTGTTATATAGCATATTAGTGGGTGTCTGGCGTGATGGAATTGTCCTTGGTAAGGAAGAGGTCGTGAGTTCAAATCTCACTAACAGCTCTGGGGAAAGTCTGCAAAAGCAGGCTTTTTTAAAATACTCGAAATGGCGCTATCGTCTAGGGGTTAGGACGTAAGATTCTCATTCTTAAAACAGGGGTTCGATTCCCCTTAGCGCTACGCTCAAAAGAACTGACTGAAGTCGGTTCTTTTTTGTATTTAATTTATTCCGATATGAATCTGATGAAATTGAAAGGCCATAGCTCGATGTTGGGGGCTAATGTGATGTGGGGATTGATGTCTCCCGTGGCAAAATTTGTGATGGTAGGAGGTGCGGTTACTCCTCTCGTTGTAACTGATCTAAGGATTACGGGGGCTATGGTGCTGTTTTGGATCGCTTCATTCTTTCAGAAACCTGAACGGGTGGCTCCTAAAGATTTATTAAAATTGTTGGGGGCATCTCTCCTGGCTATTGTTTTTAATCAGGGATGTTTTATTTTCGGGGTAGGACTGACTTCTCCGGTGGATGCTTCCATCATCACCACCAGTATGCCTTTGCTCGCCATGGTTTTAGCGGCGATTTATTTGAAAGAACCGATAACAGGAAAAAAAGTACTGGGGATTGCAGTCGGAGCTACCGGGGCGTTGTTGCTGATTTTAGGGAGCCATCAGGTTTCGGAGGCTAAAGCGGCTGGAAATCATTATATCTGGGGAGATTTATTGGTGCTGTTGGCACAATTTAGTTATGCTCTTTATTTTGTGTTGTTTAAAAATTTTGTGAATAAATATTCCTTGATTACCATTATGAAATGGATGTTTACCTATGCTTTTATTTGTGCTTTACCCTTCTCTTATAATGATTTGCTCCATACGGAGTGGAAGAGTTTACAAAACACTGAAATCGGAGCATTGGTATTTATCGTGGTGGGGAGTACTTTTGTTAGTTATGTGTTGATAGTCATCGGGCAAAAAAATCTACGCCCGACTGTTGCCGGTATGTATAATTATGTTCAGCCTTTGGTAGCTAGTATTGTTGCTGTGTGTTGGGGGATGGATACTTTTAATTTTGTGAAAATCATTTCAGTCGCTTTGATATTCGGAGGGGTCTATCTGGTAACCAATAGCCGGAGTAAAGCAGAAATGGAGGCTGTTGTAGCGGATAAAAATTAACTTGCTGTAGGAAGAAAAAAGAGAAACGGACCGAAAACGGGATGAAAGGTCCGTCCCGGAATCCGGAATTAAAATTTATCGGAAAAGTACCTGTTTTTTCTTTAGAAAGTAGTATTTTTGTTGTCTTAAATTTAACTACGAAGGGTTTGATTGTTTTATTTTAAACAAAACAGCTCTTTTGTTGATAAAAATACACACGATGGACATTTATTTTAGCTTTAAAGAAATTATCAGTGCTTTTATGGTACTGTTTGCTGTAATCGATATTCTGGGAGCCATTCCGATTATCATTAGTTTGCGTGAAAAGAATCAGAAAATAGAGGCTGGGAAGGCAGCTCTTTTTTTTTTTGTTTTATTAGTAGCCTTTTTGTTTATCGGGCAGGCATTATTGGGATTATTCAATGTCGATATTTCTTCTTTTGCCGTTGCCGGTGCTTTGGTGTTGCTGGTTTTAGCGGTAGAGATGATCTTCGGTGTCGAGATATTTAAAAACGATAGTCCTTGCGGGTCGGCTACGATCGTTCCGCTGGTATTTCCTTTGATTGCCGGGGCGGCTTCGTTTACCACTTTGTTGTCGTTGCGGGCGGAATATAATATTCTCAATATCATCATCGCTGTCGCGATGAATATGGCATTGGTGTATCTGGTATTGCGCTATGTGTATTATGTAGAACGTCTGTTCGGTAAAAGCGGAGTGTACGTAATGCGTAAATTATTCGGTATTATCTTGTTGGCAATAGCCGTTCGCTTATTTACCTCTAATCTGACTTCTTTGATCGGTAGTTTTTGATTGGAAATCAGAGTTTATCGAAAAATTTGATAAAACGGCTTGAAAAGATCAGGAACAATAGCGTCCATAGCAGAAAGCGGCACATTCTGCCGATAAACATCAGGATAAAAGTATGGGTTCGTTTCGTCTTATAGAAGCCGAGTGCTACATTCGAAATATCGCCGATAACGGGAATCCAGACCAGGAGTGCCATCAGGCCCCCGTATTTTTTGATTTTATTTTTCTGTTTCAGCAATTGTTCTTCTTTGATATGGAATAATTTCCGTATCCGGGTGGCATTGCCGGCATAACCGACTCCATAAATCACCAATCCTCCGATCCAACCACCGGTTGTCGCTACGAAAAGACAGAGCCAGGGGTTGAATCCCATAGCTAACATACTTACATATAATAGGTCTGCACCTAAAGGAATAAAAAGTGCAGACAAAAACGAACCGGCAAACAATCCTAAATAGCCATAATGCTCCCAAAATTCGGTGGTCGCTAATATGATAAAGTCATGTCCCATTTGCAGAGGTTTGATCGTGCTCTTACAAATACGTAAAGGGGGAAGGAAAGTTGTTGGGACGGTGGAAACGGATAAAACGGTGACGACAGATAAAACGGCGAGAGGCAAGAGAACAGAAAAAATAGTGGAAATGGTGAGAGGGGCGGTAAAGAGAGAAAGTTTAAAAAAATCGTTCTCCGTATTGCAGGTAGAGCCAGGTCCAAAGCAGGAAGCGGGCGAAACGGCCGATTAACATGTAGATGGCCGAGGCATAAGGTTTGATTTTGTAAAATCCCAGGGCGACGGCCAATAAGTCACCGATAAGCGGAAGCCAGGTAAACAGGGCCAGCCATACTCCATAACGGTCTATGTTTTTTTTCTGACGGAGGAGCTTTTCTTCCTTCACCTTCAGCCAGCGTTCGATCCATTCCCAGCGGCCCAGCCAACCGATCCAGTATGAAGTGAGTCCTCCCAGCCAATTACCGGTTGTGGCGATAACCAGGCAGGCCCATACATTTCCGCCTAGAGTCAGGATACCCACCAGTAATACATCCGCACTCATCGGAATGAGGGTAGAAGCCAAAAAAGAACCGATAAATAATCCCCAATATCCTAAATCGATCAATGAATCCATGCGGCAAATTTAGGATTTTCCGGTCAAACCTTTGGGCATTTGTCTTTTACTTTTTACTTTTACGAACAGAAGTAGGTATAATTAATTTAAGTTCATAAAGTTTGTAGACCGATTTAATTCTGGGTATAATGGGTAAGGTGTTAATCATCGATGATGAAAATCAGTTACGGGGACTATTGGCCCGTATTATTGGATTGGAAGGTTATGAAGTCATTCAGGCCGACAGTTGTAAGGCTGGGTTGAAACAAGTGGAACAGCAAAATCCCGATGTGATCATCTGTGATGTCCGCTTACCGGATGGAAGCGGTGTCGATCTTATAACAGAAATAAAGCGGTTCGGACCTTTGACCGAGATTATCCTGCTGACCGCCCATGGGAATATCCCGGATGGAGTACAAGCGATAAAAAACGGTGCATTCGATTATATAACCAAAGGAGACGACAATAACAAAATTATTCCTTTGCTCAGCCGTGCTATGGAAAAAGTAGAGATGGCCAGGCGTTTGCAACAATTGGAGAAACAGGTCGGACAAAAGTATTCCTTTGAGTCGATTCTCGGGAAATCGAAGCCTATCCGGATGGCTGTAGAGTTGGCCAGAAAAGTTTCTGTGACGGATGTACCTGTATTATTGACCGGTGAGACAGGAACCGGCAAAGAAGTCTTTGCTCAGGCCATACATCAGCATAGTAGCCGGGCGGGCAAGTCGTTTGTGGCGGTCAATTGTTCGGCTTTTAGCAAAGAACTGCTCGAGAGTGAGATCTTCGGCCATAAAGCGGGGGCCTTTACCGGGGCTTTGAAGGAAAAGAAAGGACTGTTCGAGGAAGCCGATCAGGGAACGATCTTTCTGGATGAGATCGGTGAAATGGCTTTCGATTTGCAGGCGAAACTACTACGGGTACTGGAAAGTGGCGAGTTCATAAAAGTGGGGGATACCCGTCCTATTAAAGTAAATGTCAGAATTATAGCCGCTACGAACCGAGACCTTCAGAAAGAGATCGAGGCCGGGCATTTCCGTGAAGATTTGTATTACCGCTTGTCTGTTTTTCGGATTCAACTCCCTCCTCTGCGTGAACGGATAGAAGATATCGAATTGTATGTCCGGGCTTTCGTGAAAATGTTCGGACCGGGTGTGGGGAAAAAGATAGAAGAGATTACACCTGAATATTTGGGAACCTTGAAAAAACATGTCTGGAAAGGAAATGTCAGGGAATTACGTAATGTGATCGAACGAAGTATGATCATTGCCGACGGTGCGGTATTGACCGTAAGCGATTTGCCCTTCGATATTCAGCAGTCGGTTTTGGAAAGTGAAGGCGGAAAAGGATACTCTGAATTCGACCTGGCCCAGGTGGAAAAAGCACATATACGGAAAGTATTGCAATATACCGGAGGAAACAAGACCGAGGCTGCCCGTTTGATGCACATCGGCCTGACAACCCTTTACCGTAAGATCGAGGAGTACGGAATAAGATAGAGGGAAGGTTTTAACTAAAAAATAATAAATGAGATTCGGTTGCTTGATTTTACTGATGTTTGTCGTTCTTGCTTGTGGGCGGGAAAAGAAAAAAGAAACGGTGAATCCTTTGGCTTATGCCGTGATTACAGGTCATATCAAGAATAGGCAGGTTTATCCTCAGCAAAGTGCTTTAAAGGTGATTATTCCTTCTTACTGGAATGCACAGACAATACAGGAATGCGCGATCAGGCCCGATCACACTTTTACTTTTCGTTTTCAGCCTTTGGCTTTGCGTGATATTTCGATAGAGACCTTTATCCCTTATCTGTTGATACGTCCGGGAGACAGTTTGCATATCGAATTGGATTTTGCTAAGCTGAATAAAGTGGAGTTTTCGGGTACTGCCGGGAAATTGAATCAGGATCTCTACGCATATACCGATGGTGAAGGCTATTACCTGGAACAGCGGGCGGGAACGGACGACCAGAAATTACCGGTTACTGCATTTCGAAAAAAAATGGATAATGAACGGGAAGTTCGTTTACAAAGAATATTGAGGTTTGCAAAGAAATACCAGATCGGAAAAGATTTGCAAAAGTGGATCATGAAAGGGCTGGAAGCCGAATATTATGATTTATTGCTCGAATATGGATCGCTGCATTCCTTCCTGACCGGTGATACGGTGCCTGCCGGATTTTTCAATTTCGATGCTGCCCTGGAAAATTTGTTCACCGGGGAGGTGATACATTCCCGTTTATTCGAGCTGGCTGCCAAATTCCGAACCCGGCCCGGTCTGATAAAGGATACGTTGCAAAACAGTACCGAAATACTGATGAGAACCGCAAGTAGTACGAAAAATAAGGTCTTGTCGCAATTTATGGTCGCTTCCCTGTTCGATACACACCTGGGGTTTAATGATGTGACTTTCTTCGAGGAGAACAGGGATTTTTTCGACGGACACGTGACCTTGCCGATATTATGCGAACCTCTGCTTCGAAAATATGAAACAAAGAAAGTTTATTTGAATAATCCGAAACCGGTTTCCGATGCGATGCTGTATGGAGTTACCCCCGAAAATGGAAAGATGATTATTGCCGGCGAAGGAATGAGAAAATTACAACAAGTGATACAGGCGAATAAGGGTAAAGTCATCTTGATTAATTTTTGGGGAGGATGTCCGGCTGCAATTGACAATCTTAGTATTTTGAATGATTTGTCGGAAATATATAAAAATGATGAGGTGGCTTTTGTTTCGATTGCTGATGATGACCCAATAATTAGGAAATGGGCGGACGATTATGATTTGAAAGGACAAAAGTATTTCTGGCCTGATCCGGATACCCGTGAAATTATGAAAAACTGGCATATTTTCTGGAGCCCGTATTATCTCTTAATCGATAAAGAGGGAGTTATCGTGGATTATGGGTCACATATTTTACCCCGTATGGACCGGACCCGGGAAAAAATAGATTGCCTTCTGGAAGAATAAACTTGTGGATATCACTTTTCATTTTAAAAATGACCTTTTCATTTTGAAAAGGTCATTTTTTTGTTTAGAATCGGAAGATGATAATTAATATGTTGATATATAGTGTGTTGTCGAAATGATCAGGGCTTATGGCATAACTTTGGCATAGGGGGGGGTGAGAAATTATAATTTAAAAGCGATGAGTTATGGAAATTTTATCATTTGTATTTCTTTGTGCCGTAGGGGCACTGATGTATTGGTTTTTCTTTAAGTGTGTCGACTGGTTCGAAAAGATTTAAAAAAGGAGGAACAATATGTTTACAGCATTATTTATTTTAAGTGTAGTGATGTTCGGTTATATGATGTATGTGCTCATCAAGCCGGAGGAATTTTAATCGGAGCTTTGCTTTTGAGTGAAACATGAAAAGTGAAAAAGGAAAAGTTCTGCAGGAAACAGACAGGACTTTTAAATTAAGATGAAAGAAATGAATACAGAAATTTTAGGTAGTGTATTGCAAATCGTGGCCTTGGTGGTACTGTCTTATCCGCTTGGGCGCTACATAGCGAAAGTATATAAAGGGGAGCGGACGTGGTTGGATTTTATGGCTCCTGTAGAAAAATGGATGTATAAAATTTGCGGAATCGATCCGAATGAGGAGATGGGCTGGAAGAAATTTCTTTTTGCTCTTCTGACCGTGAATGTATTCTGGTTTTTCTGGGGTATGGTGTTGTTGGTATGCCAGGGCTGGTTGCCGTTGAATCCTGATGGTAATGCAGGACAATCTCCTGATTTGGCTTTCAATACCTGTATCAGTTTTATGGTAAATTGTAATTTGCAGCACTATAGCGGTGAAAGCGGGTTGACTTATTTTACTCAGCTGTTTGTAATTATGCTGTTCCAGTTTATTACGGCAGGCTGTGGTATGGCGGCTTTGGCCGGAATGTTTAAAGCGATGGCAGCCAAGACAACCAGGACGATCGGTAATTTTTGGGTACTGTTGGTTAAAAGTTGTACCCGTATTTTATTCCCCTTGTCTTTGATTGTCGGATTTATTCTGATATTGAACGGAACGCCGATGGGATTCGACGGTAAGATGGAACTGACCACTTTGGAAGGAGCGGCTCAAACCGTTTCGCAAGGTCCTACGGCGGCAATCGTGCCGATCAAGCAATTGGGTACGAACGGAGGAGGATATTTCGGAGTAAACTCTTCACATCCTTTGGAAAATCCGACTTTCCTTACCAATATGGTGGAGTGTTGGTCGATTCTGATCATTCCGATGGCTATGGTTTTTGCATTCGGTTTTTATATCAAACGGAAAAAGTTGGCCTATACGATTTACGGAGTAATGTTGGTGGCTTATTTGGTGGGAATTTGTTTTGCTCATCATTTCGAGATGGCCGGTAACCCCAGAATTGACGAAATGGGTATCGCCCAGAATATCGGTTCCATGGAAGGTAAAGAGATGCGGATCGGTGCTGCCGGTACTGCTACCTGGAGTCAAACCACGACAGTGACTTCAAATGGTTCGGTCAACGGTATGCATGATAGTACTATGCCGCTAACCGGGATGTTCACGATGTTGAATATGATGATCAACTGCTGGTTTGGTGGTGTCGGTGTCGGTTTTATGAACTATTATACCTTCCTGATCATAGCTGTGTTTATCAGTGGTTTGATGGTGGGACGTACACCGGAATTTTTAGGTAAGAAAGTGGAAGCCCGCGAAATGAAGATCGCTTCGATTGTCGCTTTGTGCCATCCCTTTATTATCCTGGTAGGCACTGCAATCGCAGCCTATCTTTATGCTCATGCTCCTGGTTTTGTCGAAAGTGAAGGCGGTTGGCTGAACAATCCTTCATTCCATGGTTTCAGCGAAATGTTGTACGAGTATACTTCATCTGCTGCCAATAACGGATCCGGATTCGAGGGCTTGGGCGATAATACTTATTTCTGGAATTTTACCTGTGGTTTGGTACTGATTCTCGGTCGGTATTTACCGATAGTGGGGCAGGTTGCTATAGCCGGATTGTTGGCAAATAAGAAATTTATTCCCGAAAGTGCCGGGACTTTGAAAACCGATACCGTGACTTTTGCTGTGATGACTTTTGCCGTTATTTTCATTGTGGCTGCACTGTCATTCTTCCCGGCTTTGTCATTGGGACCGATCGCCGAATACTTTAGTTTATAAAACATCAGAAACGTCAAAGAAGATATGAAAAATAATAAGTCCGCTTCCTTATTTCCAAGGGAGTTAGTGATAGAAAGCCTGAAACAGGCGTTCGTGAAATTGAATCCACGGACCATGATTAAAAATCCGATCATGTTTACGGTAGAAGTCGCAACATGGGTTATGCTGCTGGTGATTGTTGGGATTGCAGTGACCGGTGATACGACTCAGGGATCGGTAGGATATAATATTGCTATATTTATCGTTTTGTTTGTTACTTTGTTGTTTGCGAATTTTGCCGAAGCTATTGCTGAAGCCCGTGGAAAAGCACAAGCCGACAGTTTGCGGAAAACCCGGGAAGAAACGCCGGCTAAATTGCTTGTCAATGGTACGACAAAAGTGATAAGCAGTAATCAACTCAAAAAAGGAGATGTCTTCGAATGTGTAGCGGGTGGTATGATTCCCTCGGACGGAGAGATCATCGAAGGGCTGGCTTCTATTGATGAGAGTGCGATTACAGGTGAGTCTGCTCCGGTGATTCGTGAAGCAGGCGGTGATAAAAGTTCTGTGACTGGGGGAACAAAAGTGCTTTCTGACCGGATTCTGGTGAAAGTGACAACCCAACCGGGAGAATCGTTCTTGGATAAAATGATCGCATTGGTTGAGGGGGCTTCCCGTCAAAAAACTCCGAATGAAATCGCCCTGACCATTTTGCTGGCTGCATTTACTTTGGTGTTTGTGATCGTATGTGTTACTTTGATTCCTTTCGGTGATTACTCTGAAACGGCAATTTCTATTGCAGCCATTGTGTCTCTGTTCGTATGTCTGATTCCGACAACCATTGGTGGTTTATTGTCTGCAATCGGTATTGCCGGAATGGATCGGGCACTGCGTGCCAATGTGATCACTAAATCCGGAAAAGCTGTGGAAACGGCCGGTGATATCGATACTTTATTACTGGATAAAACCGGAACGATCACAATTGGTAACCGGAAAGCAACCAATTTTTATCCGGTTGCCGGAATTGACGAGAGAGAATTTATTGAGGCCTGTCTGATGTCTTCATTGTCTGATGAAACTCCGGAAGGGAAGTCGATTGTAGAACTGGGACGTGAGCGTGGCTTCCGTATGAGGGATTTGAATACCGCGGGAGCTAAGATGATCAAATTTACCGCCGAGACGAAATGTTCGGGAGTAGATATGATGAACGGTACACGGATCCGGAAAGGGGCATTCGATGCAATCCGGAAAATAGTTGAAAATGCCGGACATACCTTCCCGAAAGAGTGCGAAAAGATCATTACCTCTATCTCGAATGACGGAGGAACTCCGCTGGTAGTTGCTCTGAATGAGAATGTTATCGGAGTGATCGAATTGCAGGATATTATCAAACCGGGTATTCAGGAACGTTTTGAACGGTTGAGGAAAATGGGAGTGAAGACGGTGATGGTGACCGGTGATAATCCTCTGACTGCCAAATATATTGCAGAAAAAGCAGGAGTGGATGACTTTATTGCAGAAGCCAAACCGGAAGACAAAATGGAATATATCAAAAAAGAGCAGGCTGGAGGAAAACTGGTCGCTATGATGGGGGATGGTACCAACGATGCGCCGGCATTGGCTCAGGCTGATGTGGGGGTTGCAATGAACAGCGGTACGCAGGCAGCTAAAGAAGCCGGTAATATGGTGGATTTGGATAATGATCCGACTAAATTGATCGAAATCGTGGAAATCGGTAAGCAGTTGCTGATGACCCGGGGAACCTTGACGACTTTTAGTATTGCCAATGACGTTGCAAAATATTTTGCCATTGTTCCTGCTTTATTCATGCTTTCTATTCCTGCACTGGGAGCATTGAATATTATGGGATTGCATAGTCCGGAGAGCGCGATCTTATCGGCTGTGATTTTCAATGCAATCATTATTCCGATTCTGATTCCGCTGGCATTGAAAGGAGTGGCTTATAAACCTATCGGAGCTTCTGCTCTTTTGCGTCGGAATTTGTTTATCTATGGATTGGGGGGAATTGTTGCTCCGTTTGTCGGAATCAAACTGATCGATATGTTGATAAGTTTATTTATGTAAAAAGTCAAAATCACTACTGTCCCGTAAAAGTGGATGAATAGTTCTTTGAAATTATTGAAATATA
>OGPU01003157.1_pt1 | contig 10387 bp, 6 predicted proteins | sample 1552991 | NCBI WGS metagenome assembly OGPU01 (sample SAMEA2580296, study PRJEB22360) | human gut metagenome | biome: human gut; feature: human-associated habitat; material: faeces | place: Denmark | collected 2008/2010 | reverse complement strand
CCGACGGAGAGACCGATCCGTCGGCTCGACTGACCGAGGCGACCTGCATCGTCGTGGGCGGGTATTACGACGGAGGGTCCTCCCCTACTTATTACCGGATAGATTTCAATCCTGGCCTCGAAGGACATCCGTTCGGCCAGATATTGAGGAATTACCGGTACGTTTTCCGAATCAGGAAGGTGACCGGCCCCGGTTGGAGCGATCCTGCGCTGGCGGCCGTGAATCGTGCGACGAGCATCGTCGCTGAGATACGTCCGTGGGAGAATTTTACGACCGAGATGTATTTCGAGGGAGACAACTATTTCGGCTTGTCGTCCCGCAACGTGACGCTGGGCTATCAGGCGGGAAGAGTCGATACCATGGATGTTCAGACGACGGTACCCTATGCGATTCAATGGCTGGATACTTCCGGCACTCCTGTCGGTAGCGCAGTATCCGGTGTCGGCGCTTCACTGCCGGATAACGGCGGTTTTACGGTCGCGATCGCTCGGAATTCCGATGATGCCGAGACCGTCACGCGGCTGATCTTTACCACGACAGGGGACAATCGTACGCAGAGCGAGGCGACGGCCGGATTGAGGATAACGGCCGGTCGCTGGACTTTGGATGTTTCGGTAAAGCAGGAGAGTCCGGAAAAATACCGCAAGCGTTTCATTCGGGTGTTATCTGTCACGGAGGTAGGGTCGTTCGGGACGAACAATCCCGCTGCGGCGAGCGGACAGCCGCTGCGTAGGATATTGGACAATGCGAAGAACTTTTCTCCTTCCGGTACGGTGATCGTCGGGGGATTCTCCTTCACGGAGGCATCCCGTGCGGAGATACAGGCTACGAGTACGGGTTCCGGCTCCGATATATTCCAGAACGTGAAGAATACGATCAATACTCAGGACGTCATCTATCTGACCTACAATAGCCCGATCTCGGACGAACTGGCCAAGGTCGTACTTTCATGGTTGCGAAGCAGTCCGAATCGGGTATTGATCGTCGGTACCGACACCGATGCGACCAATGCCAATCTACGCAGCTACCTGACTGCGGACGGGACGTGGAAGTACTATAACCAGAGTCCGGCCGTCGGGGGGAAGTTCAAGCGGGCGGCGCAGACGGACGGCAATAGACGGTTCTTCACTTCGCCCTTCGGTACGGTAGCCGAGAATGCGCCGATCGCGCGAGCCGACGATTATGCGGGCTATTGTTTGAATTATCCGGCGGGGGTGACTCCGTTGGTGGTCAGCGATGCGGTCGGCTATGAAAAGGCGATGATCGTCGGGGTCAACCGTCAGGATCGCATCGTATATCATGGCGACGCCAATTTGAATCAGAACGGACGATTGAGTTCTCAGGCCAATGCGAATGGATCTGTAACGTCGGATTTCGACCGGTTGACTGCCAACTTGTGGGCTTGGATCGTGGAGCAGGTATGCGAGCAGGAATGAGTGTCCACGGCGGCTGCGGCCGTTCGCCGTATGTAAACTGGGAGATAAAAAACGAAAGGATGAAGAGGTATATATTCTGTATTTCGCTGTGTTTGGGAGTCGTATCGGGAGGCAGGGCCGCTGCCCAGGAACCACCGGCCGAACCGGAGGCGGCTCTTCCCCTGCTGGAAGTCAAGACGAATGCGCTTTATTGGACTACCGCGTCCCTCAATGCAGGTTTTGAGGTGGGGTTGACTCCGAGGATTACGTTCGAGATCGATGCGGGATATAATCCCTGGACATTCAGCGACAATCGGAAATTCAAATTCTGGATGATACAACCCGAAATCCGGCATTGGTTCCGCAACCGTTTCGAAGGGCATTTTCTGGGCGTGCATCTTCTATATGCCGATTTCAATGTCGGAGGCATGAAGTTTCTGGGCATGAGCGACCGGAGATACCAGGGGGCCCTGTATGGGGCGGGTGTGGCATACGGGTACAGATGGCCCCTCGGAAAAAATTGGAGCGTCGAGGCTACGGCAGCTTTGGGCTATCTTCGTTCGGATTACAACCGCTACGTTTGGAAGAAATGCGGACGTCACCTCGGTCGGGGGCATAAGAACTACTTCGGACCGACGAAGGTAGGCGTGTCGTTCGGTTTTACGATCAGATAACTCCGTCCGGCGACGTCGCGGAAGAAAGAGATCGGTGATCGGTGGACGGACGGAGAAATTCCGACGGCCCTTCCGAATGGCTTTGCATTGAATGTGCCGTACGCCTTTCCATACGCCATATTCCGAACTGAAAACTTATCCGTCCTCCTCTTCTTTTATCGTCGCGCCTCGACGAAATTTGCATCGGGCAGTCGATCCCGTTTCGGGCGAGCCAGCCCCAAAAATACAGATTCCCGGCCGGAATGTTTTCCCTGTCGGTCGATAATCCGTAAAAGCATTCCGCGAAAATGAAAAAACGATATATCGTCAGCTGCCGGCGGCCTGTTCGGACGGCAGGAAGGAACCGGTCAAAAACAGCCAATATCCTGCGGGACGGCACTGTATGAGAACCTATATAGCGATGGGAAAAAGGGCAGTCCGAATAGACCACAGGTAATATGCGTTTTTTTACATTTTGCGGCGTTGCTCTTGAAAATACAAAACCCTGCAAATTAACATTTTGCAGGGTTTTGTATTTTCGTTTCCGGTACTTTGGTGGAGATGGCGGGAGTCGAACCCGCGTCCAAACAAGGAACCCAACTGCTTTCTACACGTTTAGCCGACCGTTTCGTCCTTCTACTTGAGCCCGGCAGGCGGCGGCCTAACCCAAGTCCCAGCCTCTTTGTTTCGCACGGCGCCCGAGGCGTTGCACCGTACTATCTCTAAATGAACGATACCCCGTATGAAGAGCGGTTAAAGAGCGGAACTACCCTTCGGGATACTCGTCGCCGAACCTCCTTGGGCCCGGCGATTAAGCCAATTTTCTCTGAAAATTAGGCAGCGAGTGCATAGCTGTTGTTGCCATTTGTACGTTGAGCGTCGGGATTTACGAGCTGCCGCACAGCGCTCGACGTGCTTACAATCGAACTCTACCTGCTGTCAAAACCGGTCATCCCCTCTTCTCGGACGGGACTTTCGCGGGAAAGTTCCATTGAAATACAATGCAAAGATAATACAAATCGGGGACAAAAGCAAATTTATCCGCATTATCGCCGAATGCATGCCGGCCGGCACGCGGAACGAAGGCGGCGCTTTTTTTGCGGAGAAACATCCCTGATCCCGCGAAAAAACATTATCTTTGACCTTGTTTTAACTAAGGAAGCTGTTTATGAGCGGAAAACGCGTTATCGAGTTGCGGGACGTCGCGATCTATCATGCAGAAAATCCGTTCGGCAGGCAGTCGGCCGAACGGCTGGTGCGCTCGGGCGAGCTGGTACTTTCGGAGGTCGACTTCTCGGTCGAAGAGGGCGAGTTCGTCTATCTGATCGGCCGCGTGGGGAGCGGGAAGAGTACCTTGCTGAAAACATTGTATGCGGATGTCCAGCTCTTGGTCGGCGAAGGGTGCGTCGTGGGTTTCGATCTGCGGAAACTGCGCCGCCGGCAGATACCCTATCTGCGCCGGAAGATCGGCATCGTCTTCCAGGACTATCAGTTGTTGACCGACCGCAACGTGTTCCAGAACCTCTACTACGTGATGCGGGCCACAGGCTGGCGAGCCGAAGCGGAAATCCGACGCCGTATCGACGAAGTACTGCAACTGGTCGGGCTGGAAGCCAAGCACTACAAGATGCCGTTCGAGCTTTCGGGCGGAGAGCAGCAACGCCTGGTGATCGCCCGCGCCCTGCTCAACAAGCCCCGCCTGCTGCTGGCCGACGAACCGACGGGAAACCTCGATCCCGTGACGGCCGACGGGATCATGCGGTTGTTCCTCACGATCGCCCGGAGCGGTTGTGCGGTGGTGATGTCGACGCACAACACGAATCTTATCGAGGAGTATCCGGCCCGCACGCTCGTCTTCGAAAAAGGGCGCGTCAAGGAGGTCGACATGCAGGCGCTTCTGGGGCGGATTTGACCCTGCGAAAAGCCCGCCGATCTTGTCCGGAGGCTTGCAGGTATCGCAAAAAAATCGTATATTTGTACGTTAATTTAACAATATAGGAATGAGTGAAGAAGTGAACAGACCGGAAAAGGAGTATTCCGCGTCGAGCATCCAGGTGCTGGAAGGGCTGGAGGCCGTGCGCAAGCGTCCGGCCATGTACATCGGCGACATCGGCGAGAAGGGACTCCATCACCTGGTATACGAGGTGGTCGACAACTCGATCGACGAGGCGTTGGCCGGCTATTGCACGGATATCGAAGTGACGATCAACGAAGACGGTTCGGTCTCCGTGCGGGACAACGGCCGCGGCATCCCGACCGACTACCACGAAAAGGAGGGCCGGTCGGCGTTGGAGGTCGTGCTGACCGTGCTCCATGCAGGCGGTAAGTTCGACAAGGGCAGTTACAAGGTGTCGGGCGGTCTGCACGGCGTCGGCGTGTCGTGCGTCAACGCCCTGTCGACGCTGCTGATCGCCGAAGTGCATCGCGACGGCAAGATCTACCGCGAGACGTTCAGCAAGGGCGTGCCCACCTCCAAATTGGAGATCGTCGGCGAATGTTCGGACCGCGGTACGACGATCACTTTCAAACCCGACGGCGAGATTTTCACGCATACGACGGAGTACAAGTACGAAATTCTGTCGAACCGCCTGCGCGAACTGGCGTTCCTGAACAAGGGCATCAGTCTGAACCTCTATGACAAACGTCCCGACGAGGAGGGCAAGACGCGCGAGGATCATTTCTATTCGGAAGAGGGTCTGAAAGAGTTCGTGAAGTACCTCGACGCCACGCGCGGCACCCCGATCATCGACCAGATCATCTACCTCGACACGGAGAAGAACGGCGTTCCGGTGGAAGTGGCCATGCAGTACAACGATTCGTTCTCGGAGAACGTCCACTCCTATGTAAATAACATCAACACCATCGAGGGTGGTACGCACCTGACGGGATTCCGCCGTGCGCTGACCCGCACGCTCAAAAAATACGCCGAGGATTCGGGCATGCTCACCAAGCTGAAGTTCGACATCAACGGCGATGACTTCCGCGAGGGACTTACGGCCGTCGTATCGGTGAAGGTGCAGGAGCCGCAGTTCGAGGGACAGACCAAGACCAAACTGGGCAACGACGAGGTTGCGGCCGCCGTCGACCAGGCCTTGGCCTCGGCGCTGGGCGACTATCTGGAGGAGAACCCCAAGGACGCCAAGGCCATCGTGCAGAAGGTGATCCTCGCGGCTACGGCCCGCCACGCGGCGCGCCACGCCCGCGAACTGGTGCAGCGCAAAACCGTGCTGTCGGGCGCCGGGCTTCCCGGAAAACTCGCCGACTGTTCGAGCCGCGACCGTTCGATCGCCGAGATCTTCTTCGTCGAGGGTGACTCGGCAGGCGGTACGGCCAAATCGGGCCGTGACCGCAACTTCCAGGCTATCATGCCGCTGCGCGGTAAGATTCTGAACATCGAGAAGGCCCAGGAACACCGCATGTGGGAGAACGAGGAGATCAAGAACATGTTCACGGCCCTCGGCGTGACGATCGGCACTGAGGAGGACTCGAAAGCCCTGAACCTCGAAAAGCTGCGCTACAACAAGATCATCATCATGACCGATGCCGACGTTGACGGAAGCCACATCGCCACACTGATGCTGACATTCTTCTTCCGCAAGATGAAGGAGCTGATCGAGAACGGCCACGTCTACCTCGCCACCCCGCCCCTCTATCTGGTAAAAAAGGGCAAGCAGGAACGCTACTGCTACAAGGAACACGAGCGTGAGGCCGCCTTGGCCGAATTCGGCAAGGGATCGCACGTACAGCGTTACAAAGGTCTCGGCGAGATGAACGCCCACCAGCTGTGGGAGACGACGATGAATCCCGATACGCGCATCCTGCGTCAGGTGAACATCGAGAACGCCGCCGAAGCCGACCGCATCTTCTCGATGCTGATGGGCGACGAGGTTCCGCCCCGCCGCGAATTCATCGAGAAAAACGCACACTACGCAAACATCGACGCATAAGCGACAAGCATGGAAAAGGATTGCCCCGTATGGGTGATCCTTTTCTTTATATAGTTAGCCTAAAATTCTGACACAATGAACGTAACGGTAATCGGAGTCGCCGGTGGCACAGGCTCGGGAAAGTCAACGCTCGTCAAACGGTTGCAAGAGGCATTCGTGGGTGATGACGTTGCGACGCTTTGCCACGACTACTATTACAAGGCGCATCCGGAACTCACCTACGAGGAGCGCACGAAGCTCAACTACGACCATCCGCAGGCTTTCGACACGGAGATGCTGGTGGAGCATATCAAGGCGCTGAAAAACAACGTACCCATCGAACATCCGGTCTACTCGTTCGTGGACCACGACCGCACCGGCGAAACCGTCTGCGTGAAACCCTCGAAGGTGATTATCGTTGACGGCATCCTGATTTTCGAGAACCGCGAACTGCGCGAACTGATGGACATCAAGGTTTATGTGGACACCGATGCCGACATCCGGCTGGCGCGGCGTATTCTGCGCGATGTCTGCGAACGCGGACGGACGATGCAGTCGGTCATCACGCAGTACACCTCGACCGTAAAGCCGATGCACGACGAATTCGTCGAGCCGTCGAAGAAATACGCCGATGTCATCATTCCCGAAGGCGGCTTCAATTCGGTGGCCGTCACGATGCTGATACAAAACATCCGTTCGCTGATCGAGCGTAGCCGATAATCAAGTTCAGCTGAAACGCCAAGCCCCGGACCTCTTTTCGAGAAGTCCGGGGCTCGTTGCACATCCTACCTCAAGCATCGCTTCGTCAAATGCCGGTTATCTTCTTGATTTCGTTGAGTTTGTTCAATGCCTCGATCGGTGTCAGCGAATTGATGTCGAGGCCCTTGATCTGATCGCGGATCTGCACCAGCACAGGGTCGTCCAGCTGGAACATCGACAACTGCATGTTCTGAGGTCCGGCGCTCTCGGCTGCCTCCTTCACGGCCTGCGCCGCCGATTTGCGTCCCCGCTCCTTCAGACTGCGGCTCGGCACGATCTCGTTGTTGCCGTAGACCAGTTCGAGGTTGCGCAGAATCTCGTCGGCTCTCGAAACGACCGACATCGGCATACCGGCCATGCGGGCCACGTGAATACCGAACGAATGTTCCGTGCCGCCGCGCTCCAGCTTGCGCAGGAAGACGATCTGGTTGCCGATCTCCTTGACCGAAACGTGGTAGTTCTTCACCCGCGGGCACATCTGCTCCATCTCGTTCAACTCGTGGTAGTGCGTGGCGAAGAGGGTCTTGGCGTGCGCCGTCGGATGGTTGTGCAGGTACTCGACCATCGCCCAGGCGATCGAAATGCCGTCGTAGGTCGAGGTTCCGCGCCCGATCTCGTCCAGCAGCACGATACTGCGGTCGGAGATGTTGTTCAGGATACTGGCCGATTCGAGCATCTCGACCATGAAGGTCGATTCGCCTTGCGAGATGTTGTCCGAAGCCCCGACGCGGGTGAAAATCTTGTCCACGACGCCGATATGGGCCGATTTCGCGGGCACGTAACAGCCCATCTGGGCCATCAGGATAATGAGCGCCGTCTGACGCAGCAACGCCGACTTACCCGACATGTTGGGACCGGTTATCATCATGATCTGCTGCTGCTTGTCGTCGAGCATCACGTCGTTGGGAATGTACTCCTCCCCCACGGGCATCAGGGTCTCGATCACCGGGTGGCGGCCCTGCCGGATGTCGATGCGCTTGCCGTCGTCGAGCACCGGACGCACGTAGCGCCGCTCGCAGGCCAGCCGAGCGAAGGACTGCAAACAGTCGATGCGCGCCACCACGGCCGCGTCGCGCAACATCGGCGCCAGCGAACCGCAGATAAATGCCATGATCTCGGCATAGATGCGCTGCTCCAGCACGAGCATCTTCTCTTCGGCGCCGAGGATCTTCTCCTCGTACTCCTTGAGCTCCTCGGTGATGTAACGTTCGGCATTGGCGAGGGTCTGCTTGCGAATCCACGTCGCAGGGACTTTCTCCTTGTGGGCATTGCGGACCTCGATATAGTAACCGAAGACGTTGTTGTAGCTGATTTTGAGCGACGGAATGCCCGTGGCTTCGCTTTCGCGCTGCTGAATGCGCGAAAGGTAATCCTTGCCGTGGAGCGCGATGCGCCGCAGGTCGTCCAGCTCGGGATCGACCCCGTCGGCAATCACGCCGCCCTTCTGTATCTGGTTGTTCTGCGGGTCGGGGTAAATTTCGCGGGCGATACGCTCGCGGACCTCCGCCAGAGGGTCGATCTGCTCTGCCAGCGCATGCAGGCGGTCGTCGTCGGTGGACTCCAGCGCAGCCTTGAGCGTCTCGATGGCTCCGAGCGAGTTCTTGAGCTGCACCAGTTCGCGGGGCGTGACCCTCTGGGCGGCGATACGCCCCGCGATACGCTCCAGATCGCCCACCAGCGACACCTGCTCGCGGATGACATCCGCCAGATCGGCGTCTTTGATCAGCCGTTCCACCACATCGAGGCGCTCGTTGATCTTCGCGGGGTCCTTGATCGGCATGGCGATCCAGCGTTTCAGCAGGCGTCCGCCCATCGGCGTCAGCGTGCGGTCGATCACTTCGGCGAAACTGCATTTCTCGCGTGCGCCGTTCGACGAAAAAAGCTCCAGATTGCGGATCGTGAACTTATCGACCCACACGTAGTCGTCCTGGTCGATGCGGGCGATGGAGGCGATGTGCCCCGTCTCGCGGTGCTCGGTGAATTCGAGGTAGTAGAGAATGGCCCCGGCGGCCGAAATGCCGCTGGTGAACTGCTCCACGCCGAAGCCTTTCAGCGATTTGGTCCCGAACTGCTTGCAGAGCTTCTCGCGGTTGACCTCCTCCGAAAAGACCCATTCGTCGAGGCGGTAGGTGTAGAGTTTCGAGCCGAACGAACCGGAGAAACGGTCCTCGTAGCCGCGCTGATAGACCACCTCCTTGGGCTGGAGATTCGAAATCAGCTTATCGACGTAGCTGTCCGAGCCTTCGGCCACGTAGAATTCTCCCGTGGAGATGTCCAGAAAGGCCACACCCGTGATCTGCCGGCCGAAGTAGACCGACGCGATGAAGTTGTTCTCCTTGTTGGCCAGGATGTTGTCCCCTAGCACGATGCCCGGAGTCACCAGCTCGATGACGCCGCGCTTGACGAGCCCTTTCACCAGCTTGGGGTCCTCCAACTGCTCGCAGATGGCCACGCGCTCGCCGGCCCGCACCAGCTTGGGCAGATAGGTGTCGATGGCATGGTAGGGAAATCCCGCCAGTTCGACGTACGTCGCCGATCCGTTGGCGCGGCGCGTGAGCGTGATGCCCAGAATGCCGCTGGCCTTGATCGCGTCGTCGCCGAAGGTCTCGTAAAAGTCGCCTACGCGGAACAGCAGTATGGCGTCGGGATGCACCGCCTTGATGGCATAATACTGCTTCATCAGGGGCGTCTCGACATATTTTTTGTCGATTTTCTTGTCTGAGGCCAAAATAAAAAATTGTATAAATTATACGGCAAAGATACAAAAAAATCGGACCTTTGCAATAGCCGATTGCCAGCGGAGCCGTAAAACCGCCCGGCATATAAAAGCATCGTTACGCCATCAAAGATAGCCCTTTTTTGGATGCCGTGCAAAGCCGGAACTCAATTTTTTTTCGCCTTTTCCGGCTGTTTTTCCGGCAGCAGCGTCAGATGATCCCGCTTTCGGCGAAGACTTTCCGGTAGAACCCGGCTTTCCACTCCACCGGCCGCGGATAAGCCCGCGACGAGGAGGGCATGCGCCACAGTTTCAGGTCGCGTCCGGCAAAGTGCATGGGCACCCACCCGCCCACTGCGGGCTCGTCGCAGCCCGTGACGGCACGCAGCGTGTCGGTGGCTTTCTGCCCCGTGGTGACGATGTTCCCGCAGGCGGGAATACGGGCCAGCAGGGCCGCGAGATCCACTTCGCGCACCACTTGAAGAAAATTATCCGAAGCGTTGTCTTTCAGCCGTATTACCTCCACTGCCGTATCGTAGAGCGCAATACCCCGCTCGCGGCAGAACGCCTCGATGCGCTCCTTGTCGAAACGCCGTCCGCCGGGCTCCAGGAAGTGCGTCTTGTCGCCCGCAGCCAGGTAGCCCACGATGCGCCACATGTCGTTTTGCAGATTGGGATAGAAGAACTCCATCGACCAGCGGATGCGCTTGGGCGGGAAGCTGCCCAGCATCAGCAGGCGGGCATTTTCGGGCAGGAAAGGTTCGAGGGGATGCTGTTCGCTATTCATAGAATTGATCGTCGAAATTTACAAGATACAATTTATCGGTGGCGCGCGTCAGCGCCGTGTAGAGCCAGCGGAGCATGTCGCGCGTCATCGGTTCGTCGCCGAACAGGCAGCGGTCGATGAAGACCGCCCGC
>OGPU01003152.1_pt1 | contig 10403 bp, 10 predicted proteins | sample 1552991 | NCBI WGS metagenome assembly OGPU01 (sample SAMEA2580296, study PRJEB22360) | human gut metagenome | biome: human gut; feature: human-associated habitat; material: faeces | place: Denmark | collected 2008/2010 | reverse complement strand
ATTCCTCTCCGTCGTTGAACAGGCGATAATAATGGATGGATTCGACAAACGGAATCCATATTATTTCCTCCTTATTATAATATAATGCAATACTATAATAACTTACTTATTAAATTGTATGAAACTGTATTATAAATCTTTTTATTTTTAGAAACATACTCTTGGAAAGCTTTTTCACCAAGATCTGCAGCATCTTTTCCTTCTGGCATAGTAACATAAAATAATTTACCTTTATAATCTAACATTTGAATATCTTTTAACATCTGTTTCATTCCTGTTTGTCCAGCTGGATCATTATCTAGACAGCATATTAATTCCTTTGGATTATAATCGATTATCTGTTTTAATTGTGAATTACTAGGATGACTTCCATATACTCCTACACAGTTTTTACCGCCGCAAATGGAGGTAATTGCTCCTTCACATACTATAAGTTGATTACAATTCTTTTCTTGTCTATGAAGATTAAATACTATTTTTGATTTATCAATATCCATAGGGTTAAGATACTTTGGTTCTCTTTTTCCTGTATAATCTCTAGCTTGGAACATATCTGCCCAATTCATACCATATAATTTATTTGGTATAATGATCCTTTTTGCATACCTATCTTTTCCTTCTCTTAATTGATAATATTCTATTTTTTCATCATTTATTCCCCTATTTATTAAATAATTATATGCTTCTGATCCTTTTTTGATTGGATTTCTTGGGAGATAAGCCATATTACTATCTCCTTCATGTTCCTCTGTATCATCTTTAATTAAATTTTCAAATCCTAGTTTTCTTAAAGAATTTTTAACTGATCTTGTATATCTTAATTTACCAGAAGAACCACATCTAAAACAATGCCACTGTAATCTATGTTCAGAGTTTGGATCAACACAAACTCCTAATTTATAATCAGTTTTTCGTTTTCCTAATTTTTCCCAACAAAATGGACAACAAAAGAATATATCTTTACCTGAAGGTCTTGTTTGATAATCGTTACCAAAATATTCTATTGCTATTTGTATTAATTCATCCATAACTATCACCTACATAAATAAACCTAATAACAATACAAAAAATGTAATAAGAAGTAAAATTTCATTTATTTTAAATACCCAATATGTTAATTTTGCTAAAAATAATATATTTAAAATAAATACCAAAATGTTTATAATAAATAATGCTATGGCTAATATTATCATAAAACCTCCTATTTACTAAATGTTGTTCTATAATTAAAATTCATTGTTTTCTCTATTTTATTTTTTAATGATTTATATTTTCTAATCATATAACCATAGATATCATCTAAATCATTTTCTCTTACACTTATTTCTTTTCTTAATGTTTCATGATCATTTAAATCAAATAATTGTGCTTTACATTGAGTTTGTGAATTGATTTTTTCTACATTTTCTAAAGCACGATTCCATGAAGCATCTTTAATATTGAAAATACTGATTTCTTTAACACCATCTAATGCAGCTTGCATGACGATTGCAGTAGCTGCTCCACCTGCACCAACAATTGTCATCTTTTTACCAATAATATCAATTCCTTGATCTTTTAAAGCTGTCATATAACCTGTTCCATCTGTAATAGTTCCAGTTAAAACACCATGATCATTAATAACAGTATTAATAGCGCCACACATTTTAGCAATTGGTGTAATATGATCTAAATATTGACCAATTGTTGTTTTATAAGGCATTGAAACATTCCATCCTCTTACATTTAAAGCTTTGAAACCTTTTACTGCATCTTCTAATTGATCTGGTTGAATATCAAAAGCTAAATATGCATAATCTAAGCCTAAAGCACGACATGCAGCATTGTGCATCACTGGTGATTTAGAATGTCTAATTGGTGTAGCAATAAGTCCCAATAATTCTGTATGTCCTGTAATTCTTTTTTCCATTTTTATTTCCCCCATATATACTAATAAAAAAGTCTCTTCATCCCATAAGGGCGAAAGAGACCATCGCGTTACCACCTTACTTCGTTATTATTTCACAATAATAACCTTACTAAGTACCTACATACTCATACACGTTAACGGGTGTTACCGGAGATATTTACTAACTTCAATACTCTACTCCAAGAGGAATTCAATCATCAAACATAACTTTTTTTCACCAACCAAAAGCTCTCTACTTATGTTTTAATCATCTACTACTTCTTTTCACTGTATTTATTTGTATTAAACCACTTCGTCATTTATTTGTCAAAGATTTTTATAAGCATATTGCAAAATATCGCCCCCTCATGGGACGATATTTATTTTAATCTATTTTCTTTTTTCTAATATAAGTTAAAACAACTAAACTTCCTACCAATAATAAAGCAATACCTATAATATTTTCATCATCACCTGTTTTTACTTTTTTAACATCTTGTTTGTTTTCTGCTTTTACAGGTGTTTCCACCACATTTGATTCAATAATAAATTCAGTAGATGCACTTCCTGTTGTTGAATTAATACTTATTGTATGTTTCCCAACTGATAAAGTATTTAAATAATCACTTTTTAATGTGATAATCGTGCTTCCTTCTTTAGATGAATAATTCTTTGAATCAATTATCTTACCATCAATAGATACACTTACAAAATCAGAATAATCTGCATCTGAAACAAATACAAAATCTATTTTGCTATCTTTTTTCCATTTACTATTTTGACCTTTTATAATTTTAGGCGTTTTAATATTTACCATTCTTTCATATCCACAAACATTACAAACAGTATCTTTATCATCATCAAATATATGTTTCGATTCATCTTTATGATTATGACATGCTGTACATTCTTGCCAATGAATTTCTTCATTATTCATCCATTTTGTAGAATAATTATGTTCTAATAAATCACCATATTCTTGATTACAAAGTTCACAAACAGCTTTTTGTATGCAAGTAGCTTTTCCACCTGAATGATTTGTACATGTAATTTGTCCATTATTTATAATTGTGCCATTTACAACAACCGTACCATTGTTCGTAAATTTAGCTTTATCAGGAATTGTTAATGTTGTTCCTTCTGGTATTATTAAAGTTTTTTCAGATGAAACCGTTTCTTCACCGATTACAGTGGCATTACCAATAACTTTACCATTATTACCATTGAAAAGAACACTATCATTAATAGAATCATAAGATTCATTTCCTGTTGTTGTTATCCAAGATTGATTAATTGTTGTTGTTTGTCTAGCTTTTATTCCTTCTATATCTTGTGGAGCATTAGCATCTACTTTACTGTTTTCTATAGAAAGATTACCTCTTGTAAAGATTGCGATATCACCTGTACTAGTTGCATTAATGGTACTATTTGAAATAGATAAAGCAGCATTTCCAAATAAAGCAGGATAGTATCCTTCAGCTTCAATTTGTGCATTTTCAATTTTTAAATTATTCGCATAAATACCGTTGCTTTCTTTACTTATTGCCTTAATAGTTCCACCATTAATTTCTAAATTATTATCTACGCTTAAAGCAGCATCATAGCCTCTAGCCACCACTTTAGAATTCCCAAGCACTTTCATAGGAGAAAGAGAAATAATTCCAAAACCTGCATATTTTCCTGTTGTTGATTTTGCTTCCGCTTCTAAATAACTATTATCTTTTAAAGTTATAGATGCACCAAATGATTCTAGTCCTGAAACAGAATATTCCGATGGCGTTTCAGGGTCATCTTGTAAACAAATAAGTTTCGCGTTATCTTCTAATAAAACCGAATGAGTAGTATCCCCATTCTTTACTCCCAATTGTAAAGGCGCGTATGTTCCATTTCCTGTATATGTAAGAACCGCATTTCCTGATATCACACATTTTCCATTCCATTCAGCCGAATTTCGTGCCACATTTACATTGATTGTTGTATCCGTAACATGAAGTGCACTATTCATATAAAATGTTTTTTGTGTTACAGTAAAACCTTCTGTATTCAATACTCCTGATCCATATATAGTTAAATCATTAGCTGAAATTCTTTTTAGTTTATTATTTGTATCTTTAGGCACTTCAACTACCATCTTCACAGGGCTATTTTGTACTATAAAGCCCCCATTACATACTAAATTATTAAGTTTTAAATAAAAAGCTTGATCAACTTCATTAGGATTATTACTTCCCCAAAAATTAATTTGTTTATCAGTCGTACCTGTCAATTCATAATTAACATCTCTTTTACGAATATTAATGCCTGTATCTGTAATTTTATAGTTTTCATTTTCAACATTTGCTCCTCCTACATCAATGACGATTGGTGCATTCGTTGGTGTTGCCGCCATTACTGAAACTGGCGCTAATAGTAGCATAAAGCAAAATGTTACAAGCATTGTAATGAGTTTCTTATTCATATTTTTTCCTCCTTCACCATTAAATATTGATACCGCGACTCTCATATAAAACTAATAAATAATCGTTACTTTAAATTGTACAAGCACCATTTTTTTGAGACTGTATGTCTCATCTATCTATAATATACTTCTTTCCCTCTTATTTGTCAATTTCACACACAAAAATTATATGCAAAATAAAAAACATCAACTTAAGAATATAATCTTAAAGTTGATGTCTCTTTTATTTTTTCATCCATGTATGGGGACAATATTCATCATAATCTATTTCACCATAAGCTTTAAAGCCTAATTTTTCATAAAAAGGTTTAGCTTGTAATTGCGCATGTAAACAAACATTTCCTTGAATTAAAGAACAGGCAGTTTTAACAATATATTGTCCTACTTTTTTTCCTCGATATTCTTTAATAACTGCAATTCTTCCAAGCACATTCGACTTTAAAGATTCATCATAATAAAAACGACATGTTCCTATCGGTTGATTATTTCCAAAAACAACAAGATGTTGACAAAGATCATCTAAATCATCAAATTCATCTTTAAATCCTTGTTCTTCCATAAAAACTTTAATTCTAATTTCTTTTGCTTCTTGAGGCAATTGATCATAAATTTTATAATTCATATTTTTCTCCTATAATAACATTGTTGCGACAACAATTGGAATTGTAATCACTGATAATAAAGTTGAAACAACAATATTTCTTGTAACGATTTTTACATTTGCATTATATTGTGTTGCCAGCATTAAAACCATTGATCCTACTGGCATCGCATTTGTAATAATTGTAATATTAGCATAATAAGCATCAATGTGTAATAAACGACACATGATCATTGTTACAAAAGGAACAATCATTAAACGAACAAAAGCAAAGACATAACTACGCCAATCTGTAAAACTATCTTTAATAGGATAAACAGCTAATGATGAACCAATCATCATCATTGAAAGTGGAGCTGTAAGTGAACCAACACTATTAATCGTATCCATAAGTACACTAGGAAGTTGAATATCGAATAAGTAAATAAATATTCCTACAAAAATCAAAATAATTCCTGGTGTTAATAATTGTTTAAAATTTAATTTAAATTCACTATCGTCTCCTTTTGTTAGACACATAATAGCGTATGTATACACAAAAAAGTTAAAAGCCATATGAATAAGTGATGCATAGAAAACAGCCTCTTGTCCAAAAACATCTAATAAAACAGGATATCCCATAAATCCTGTATTCGCAAAAACGACCATACATTCATAAACAGGCCAATCTTTTTTAGGAAATGGAAAGATTCGATTAATGATTTTCCCTAAAATAATAAAACCGATATACATTAAAATACCTGCACCTATCATTAAAAAGACAATACTTTTATTACTTCCTTCAACCCCCGCAATAGAACTAATAATCAACATTGGTGAAGCAACATTGACAATTAAAGCTGATATTTTTTTATTTGTATATTCATCAAAAATATGACATTTAAATAAAACAAATCCTAAAATAAGTAATAAAAACAATTTTAACATTGTTTGAAAGACAACCATGATATCCATAAATTTCCCCCTCTATAAATCCTTACTATCTTATCACAATTCAATTTTTTCTTTTGTTTTTTTCAAAAAACTAAAATATTATCATTTTTGCCTGTGTATCATAACAAAAAAATTGTAATAAAAGGGGTAATCCCAAATTATTACAATCTTTTAATTAATCTAACAAAGATTAATATAAATCTTTCTTTGTTCTCTTTAATTTTAAAAATAAAGTACCTAAACCAATAAAAATAATTAATAAAACAACAATCATATAGAAAGTTCCAATACCTAATGTTTTTGAACCTAATAAAGATAAATCAAATCCAAACCATCCTGTTGGTGCACCATAATTTAAAAAATTATAAGGAGCCAACATATCCTTGTACCATCTTATATGAAAAACATTTCCTAAAACAATCACATAACCTACATAAACAAGTGGTGGTACTACTGAATAATAAACATGTTTTTCATCTGGTCTATAGTGTTCACTAAATAATAGAAAATCAATAATAGCAAGAACTGGTGTAATGAAATGTACACATAAACTTCCTGCTCCATTATTTAAATAGGCACCAATAAATCCCTGACTATTCGTTGGTGCAAGTAACAACATATAAACAAAGAACGTTAATGTAATGGAAATCGTTGCCATAAATTTAATAAGGTACATCCCTTGTGGTATATATTTTGCTTTTTTTAGATCATAAATAATGAAAATCACTAACATAATATCTATAAAGATATTGGATAAATTCGTAAAATACGTAAAAAACATCCAATGATCTAATGATTGTAACATTCCATAAAGAGATGCGACTACTGCAATGATTTTCATTATTAAAGATATCTTACTCTTTTTCATTTTTATCACCCGCAACACTATACCACAATATATTTTGAGGTTCAAATGTTTTTATGAACTCTTTTTTTGATAAAGACGAATTACAAAAATAATGATGCTTAATGAAACAAAAGCAACAAATAATGTTAATAATACATTTTGTGTAAATCCAGCAACAAGATATCCTATAAAACAAGCACTTGCGACAACTAAGGCATATGGAATTTGAGTGGTTACATGATAAAGATGATTACATTGCGCCCCTGTAGAAGCCATAATTGTCGTATCTGAAATAGGTGAAATATGATCACCACAAACGGCACCTGCAAGAATGGAAGCAATGGAAATCACCAACATTGTTGATCCTTCTGGAAATAAAGAAGTTGCCATCGGAATCAAAATACCAAAAGTTCCCCAAGATGTCCCTGTTGAAAAAGAAAGACCTGCCCCAACAATAAATAAACATGCTGGTAAAATAGCTGTTGAAATAGAAGCAGATTGTAACGTATTATAAACAAATGCCCCTGCTTGTAACTGATTAGAAACTAAATCTCCTAAAGACCATGCAAGAACCAAAATCAAAATAGACGGAACCATTGCTTTAAAACCTTCAGGAATACATTCTACAAATTCATTATAAGAAATAATTTTTCTTGGAATATATAAAATAAAGACAAAGATCAAAGTAACAAATGTACCATAAACAAGCCCTCTTGAAGCATCACATTGACTAAAAGCAGTAATTAAATCTTTTCCATCAAAGAATCCTCCAGTATAAATCATCCCAATAATACAACTCATAATTAAAACAATAACAGGTAAAATCAAATCTAGAACTTTCCCCTTTTGATTATAAGAAATTTCTTCATTTGTCTGATAAGAATCATCCCCAAAACAAACATCGCCATTTTGAGCAGCTAATTCATGTTTTTTCATCTTTCCAAGATGAAACTCACTGCCAATAACATAACAAACCATGACAATTGTTAAAAGAGCATAAAGATTAAAAGGAATTGTATTTAAAAACAATTGAAAACCATCCCCTGAGGTATAACCACTTACAGCTGCAGCCCATGATGAAATAGGTGCAATAATACAAACAGGTGCTGCTGTACTATCAATAATATAGGCAAGCATTGCTCTTGAAACTTTAAATTCATCTGTGATTTCACGCATAACACTTCCAACTGTTAAACAGTTAAAGTAATCATCAACAAAGATAACAACGCCTAAAATAAAAGTAGAAAACAAAGATTGTTTAGAAGATTTCATCTTCTTTTTAGCCCATTTTCCATAAGCTTGACTTCCTCCACTTTTAGTCATTAAAGTCACAATAATTCCTAACATTACTAAAAATATTAAAATTCCAATATTAGAAGGTTTACTTAAACAATTAACAACTGTATCAAACAATAAATTTAAACTTTCAATAAGATGAAAATTTGTTAGTAATAAAGTTCCTGAAACAATTCCAATGAGTAATGAAATATAAACTTCTTTTGTTTTTAAAGCAAAAATAATTGCGATTACAGGCGGTAATAAAGCCCATATTGTCTTTACATAATTCATTCTTTTCCTCCATAAAAAAAGTACCTTGAGAATATCAAAGTACTTTACATACAAGATAGCTCTCCACTAAAAAGTGACAAGAAATTATATATTTTATAATTTCCCAGATAAATAACATTTGGTGCTGTTATTTTCTTCGGCACGTTTCCCTTTCATTGTTGACTGTCACCAAACATTATCAACAATTACTCTTGATTCATGCACCTCTACCAATTCTTCTATTTTGTCTTTTCAAGAATAACAAAGTCCAACATACTTGTCAATCAAATTGTATGAAATCAAGTATAATTTATTATGGTATAATACCTTTAGGAGGTAGTAAAATGAATGATTATATCATAAACTTTTTAAAAGAAATCATGGCAATTGATAGTCCTTCTGGATATACCAAAGAAGTCATTCACCATTGTCAAAAAGAAGCTGAGAATTTAGGATTTCATACGCATCAAACAAATAAAGGAAATCTAGAAATTTATGTTGAAGGTCAAGATGATTATACAGTAGGATTTTGTGGTCATGTGGATACTTTAGGATTAATGGTTAGAAGTATTAAAAGTAATGGCACATTAGCTTTTACAAATGTTGGTGGTCCAATTATTCCTACATTGGATGGTGAATATTGTCGTATTCATACAAGAAGTGGTAAATGTTATACAGGAACAATTCTTTCTAATTATCCTGCTGTTCATGTTTATAAAGATGCTAAAAGTGCACCGAGAGATTGTGAAAATATGCATGTAAGAATTGATGAAGTAGTTAAAAATAAAGAAGATGTACAAGCTTTAGGTATTCAAAATGGTGATTATATTGCTTATGATCCTAAAACTGAAATTACAGCATCTGGTTTTATTAAATCACGTTTTTTAGATGATAAAATGTCTGTCGCTATTTTATTTGGAATACTTAAGCATTTAGCTAATAATCATATTAAACCCAAACATAATCTCATTGTTATTATTTCTACTTATGAAGAAGTAGGACACGGAAGTAGTTATATTCATCCTAATATTGATGAATTGATTGCTGTAGATATGGGATGTATTGGTGAAGATTTAGCTTGTAGTGAATATGATGTCAGTATTTGTGCTAAAGATGGTAGTGGACCTTATGATTATGATTTAACTTCTAAACTCATTGAACTTGCAAGTACGCATCAGTTACAATACGCTATTGATATTTATCCTTATTACAGCAGTGATGTTTCAGCCGCTTTACGTGGTGGTCAAAATATTAAAGGCGCTTTAATTGGCCCAGGTGTAGCAGCTAGTCATGGTATGGAAAGAACACATCTTCAAGCTGTAGAAAATACTTTAAAATTATTACTTGCTTATATAGCATAAAAATGTTGCCAAATGACAACATTTTTATTTTACTTTAACACCAAGGATCCCTATTAAATCTACAGCTTGAAAATCATTAATAATCAATCCTTTTAAACTTGCTAGATCAAACATTGCCCCTTGTATTTGACATGTAGATAAATCTAATCCTTTATGATGTAATGAAGCAAGTTCACTTTGTATTAAATTTGTTTCATTAAATTGTATTTTTTTAAAGTTTGCATCATAAAATGATGCTTCTTGTAAATCACAATGATCAAACATAACATTGGACAATTGACTTGATGATAAATTACTATAACGTCCCTGACAATGATCAAATAAAACATCTTTTAAATTTGTTTCAATAAAAGAAGTTCCTGTTAATTTACAGTTTTTAAATTGTACACGATTTAAATATTGATGATCAAAATTTTGATTTGATAGATCACATTTATCAAAAGTAACATCTATTAAATCAAGATGCTTTAATGAAACTTTAGTAAAATCAATATTTTCAAAAAGACAACCATCAAAAGTTAAATCTTGAATAATTGTTCTTTGTTGAATATTTTGATCAATATGAACATCTTGAAATTTCATTTTTTTTAAACATTCTTCAAAACTTGTTTTTTCTATATAGGATAGTTTAGGTGCAACTAACTTCATTTTTTCTCCTTCTTTATTTATTATAAATTTTAGTAATTTAATTTTTTACCTTATATAATACTTTGTCCAATTCTTTAAATTGCTCTTCCGCTTCTTTTTTTATTCTTTCTATATTTATC
>OGPU01003151.1_pt1 | contig 10408 bp, 9 predicted proteins | sample 1552991 | NCBI WGS metagenome assembly OGPU01 (sample SAMEA2580296, study PRJEB22360) | human gut metagenome | biome: human gut; feature: human-associated habitat; material: faeces | place: Denmark | collected 2008/2010 | reverse complement strand
GGTCAGACTGAATCATCAGGTCGATGTATTTCTCGACCTGTGTCCAGCTTAACGTAACCTTTTGATGATCCGGGTAGTGGTCAAATTCAAGTCCTTTTCCATCATGATTTACAAAACCGCTGCTGCCATCCAGAAAATCCTGCGAATGTCCGCCGATGCCGTACTCTTTCGCCAATGCTTTAGCGCGGAGTTTGCGGTCGGGCTGTGTCTGGTACAGTTCGATGATCCGCTGCTTGCCATCCTGAAAACCGGAACCATGCTTGCGTAGTTCATTCTCAATTTCAGCCTGCGACAAAACAAAAGCGGAGGGCGATTTTTCGCTCTCCGCTCGGTCGATATGTTCAATTTGCTGGGCTTCGGTGGGGATGACGGCATCCAGAAAACTTAGCTGTAGATCAGTTCCGTCCGAATCACTTCCTCGACCTGCTTCTGTAGGCTGTTCATGTGCTGTACCCACGCCATCTGATTCTTCTCCTTGTCCGGGGCTGGGTCCTGCTTCAGAAGCTGCTCCATGGTCTGCTGCATCCGGCTCTCTGCCGTCTGCTCCAGTTCCATCAGATGCGGGTACAGCGTCCCGTTCAGGAGCATCGAATTGTACAGTACCGGGCGATACTGCTTCAGGTAATTCCGGCGCATCCTGCCGTACTTGCCAAGCGGGGTCTTCGGCTGGCTGAGGGTCAGGTTCGGGAGCTGGTAATCCCCGATCTTCGTGTAATTCAGACTGCTGCTCATATTCTTCCATCCTTTCTACGTTTCGGCGGCGGGTCGTGGTTTTCACCGTCCGCTCGATTTTGCGTAAGACCTCGCGGCTGATGTCGCTGGTAGCGGCACCCAGCGCATAGACTGCATCGGGTGTGGAAAAGGTGTGGATGGCCTGAAAGTCATCCTTGTCAAAGTAGCCTTCCGGTTCAAACCCGCATCGTTCTAATAGAGTGTAGGTGACGCTCATTGTCGCAGCGGCCTTGAACTGAAGTTCCTTTCCACTACTATCATAATCATCAAAGAAAGAGCCGTCAACGATGTTGAGGATGTCGCCGCTGTTGTTGTCCCAATAATCGTTCACCAGCTTCTCCGCAATATTTACGAGCTGCTGGCTGAGCCGTTCATGGCTGATGCCGTATTCTGCGGTCAGCATCTCAGACACCGGCTTGAAAAGGTCGTCATTCATTTCCCATCGTTCCGGGTCGCGAGAATTGCGCCGTACTCCGGTGTCCGACACATCAAACACATAGTGCAGACGCGGGTATCCGCTGGATTCGTCCAACAGGGCGATGCCCTTGGAGCCACGCCGGACATACCGGTTCATGCGGTTGTTCCAGACGTCGTAATCGGCGCAGGCTGTGGCATCGGGTCGCTGAGCGTAGATCATCAACTGGTCGGGAAAGCTGTACTTGTACAGCCGGGATGCTGTGGTCAGATAGTCCGTCCAGCTTTCCCAGTACCGCGTCAAGCCGTTTGCCGTGCGCTGGGCAAGAGCAAGATATTCTTCGGTTTTGCTAGACATTGTTGCCTCCTTCCGGTTTTGAGCATAAAAATAGCGGGCAACCGTTTTATGATTGCCCGCAGGGATGTAATATTATTTTTCAAAAATCAGAGCGATTCGCCCAGTCTGATAACCGCGGCCAGATTGGGAGCGGTCGTCATGCTGCCCTTGGTTTCCATGTTCGGAACTGTGATGATGCCCATATCCTCCCACTTCAGATAGGAGGTCATAGCCTTATACTGTGCGATGGCTGCATCGAACACATGGTCGGCACCGGCATCCAGCAGCAGGGCGGTCTTGTGGAAGTGGAAGCCTACACTGCCGCCGGCATACAGACGGTCAATGACGGTTTTCATCTGTGCGGTAATGTCGAACCAGTAGATGGGCGATGCGAACACCACCATGTCGGCATCCACCAGAGCCTCAAAGACCTTGCCCATATCATCTTTCTGGACGCATTCGCCCTTGTGTGCCCAGCAGTATTTGCAGCCCAGACAGCCACGGATGTTCATGGGTGCTACATCCAGAATGCTGACCTCATTCTGGTTCTTGCGGGCGGCTTCTGCAAAAGCCTGTGTCATAATCTCCGTGTTGCCGCCTTTGCGGGGACTACCGTTCAAAACTACGATTTTCATTTCAGATACTCTCCATTCTGTATGTTGATTGCACGGACAGAATACTGTCAGTGCTTCTTACGAATTTTTGACGCAGTAGCAGTGTAGCTCATGTCCAGCAACGTTTTCAGCTTGTCAGCATCAGCTTTGTTGTCCAGTGAAACCGTGATCCAGCTATCTTTGTTCATGTGGTAGGCAGGAAAGAAACCGGGTTCACTGCGCAGTGAGCCAATCAGAAGTGGGTCGCATTTGAGATTCACCACATCCAGTAGTTCGTCACCGGGTAATCCCAGCCTGCTCCTTGGAATGTCCATAATCAAGGCAAACCATTTCTGATTGTTGCTGTGCCGGAAGACTGCAAAATTGGGATTCTTCATCCACGGGTAATCCGGCTCAACGCTATATTGTTCAAGAATAAATTGCATAAATCCTGCACGATTCATGGCGAAGACCTTTCAATCTGCACGTTGCCATTCGGCAATTATCGTTAGCAGATATAAACTTTTGTTTGTTGAGCCAATTATACCACACTACCAACCATAGAGAAAGAGGATATGTACGCCGCCCGCAGGCGGCAAAAATCAGTCCAGAGGAAATTCGACCTCGGCAAACTGCTCGTCGGTCATGAGTTTCAATTTTGCAATCACACTTTCAGACAGTTCCCGCAGGGCGATTTCGTCGGGCATCAGGTAGCACTGCATGAGCCGCAGTTCGTGGATAAGCCCCAGCCGGGTGCCAGAGTTGTAGAGCATCATCAGCATGAGTTCTTCATGGTTAAAGTTCATGGCCGCTCCTTTCTTTTTTGCATCCACTGGGGTTGCACTCCGGGGCATCGCACTTCTCCTTGAGAGTTTGCAGAACCGAGGTGCGTTCCGGCTTTGTATCCAGAAATCCCGGCAGTTCTTTGAAGCCGATGCTGTCCACATAATGCGCTGAAATCTTTCCATCCTGATTCAGCATGATCACATCGCTGACCGACAGGCTGTGCCCATGGTAGTCCGTCGGGCGGGCGAAGTTGAATTTCTGGTACAGTTGTTCCAGCAGTTCTGCTTGCGGAACGCTGCGCTTTCCTTCCGGGAGATTGCCCCGGTATAGGATCTCGTAATTTTCGATGGACGGAGCGATGTTCTGCTTATTCAGATAGCGCATAGACGCGAAGCGGAGCGCAGGGTCTGCATCCTGTTGCAGCTGCATGACCAGATAGCAGTCGTGCCCGCTTTGCTGGAATTGCTTCATACGGTATGACTGTATCTCATTTCGGTCTGCAAGTTTCTGGGTAAACTCCTCTTGCGTGAGCGGGATGCAGTCCTTGTTCCGTAGATTGTGAGTGTACATAATTTCGTCCCGCACTTCTTCGATCATCAGTTCAGGCGCATCAATTTTCCCACGCTCCAACAGGCAGCAGTCGCCCTGATAGAGAGCATAATTCCATGCGCCGTCCTCTGCCTGCACGGTAAGGTAATAATCGTATTCCAGATTCCATGCCCGCTGCTCCTGCTGTGTCAGCGGCTCCGGTTCCACAATGGCACGGCTGCGCGCCATGCGCTCTGCAAATTCGCAGATGTGCTGCACCGAGGACCCGATCTTCATGTGGTAGTCATCGAGATATTCGACCTTCTCGGAACGCTGGTGCCCATCCGGGTAGGTTATCTGTACAACGCCGCCGTCCGGTACACGGAACAACTCGTTGTACATTGGGTCGATAAACCGCACATCATTGTCCGGCAGAGAGCGCGGAGCCAAATTCCTGCGCCTGCGAACTCCAGAGCGAAACTTTTCCAAGGTGGTGACAGCGACATTCTGAATCCTCCCCACAGGTTCATCCTGATGCTCTGCCAGATAGTACGCACGGGCGGTCTCGATGCGCCGTTGGGTGTTGCCCAGAGCCTCCCGTGGAATCTGCCCTTCCTCCACCGGGAGAGGGCTGTTCTTGTCAAAGACCTCGTACCCGACACCTGCGAGATTTTCCCGCAGATGCAGATACGTCTGCTCGTTGAGGAGGTAGACCGCCTCGTTGTCCTTTATCACGGCATCATCTTTCATCAGAACCCTCCCTCAAATTCCAGACTGAATTTGCTGCGGCCATCGGCCTCACAGGACAGCAGCACGGTGGCGTTGTAGTTTTTTCCCTTGGCACTCTTGCAGTCCTTCAGGCGGACACGGCCATCCCGCAGCAGCTTGTCCGCCACATAAGCGTCCAGCCGCTTACCCAGACGCTTAAAGTAGGCGTTGTCCTTCCACAGCACGAAACGGCACTCCCGGTTCTCGCAGAACCAGCCCTTTTCACGCTCCACGACAGGCTTCCCACAGTTCGGACAGACACCAATAATTTTGTTTTTCATAAGCGCATTCGCTCCTTTCGCAGCCTCGGTGGTTTTTACCAGCGAGGAGATTATTTCCTTGATTTCAGTCATAAAAATTTCCGGCTCCATTTCGCCATGTTCGATTTGTAGCAGCTTTGTTTCCCAATCGGCGGTCATTTCCGGGGATTGGATTTCTTCGGGCATTACGGTAATAAGGGCTTTGCCCTTGTCGGTAGGCAGCAGCACCTTGGTTTTCTTGTTGCCCTTGCGTTCCAGAAAACCCTTCTGCACCAGCTTTTCGATAGTGGCGGCTCTCGTTGCCGGGGTGCCGATACCCTGACGTTCCACGCCCTCCGGCATACTATCCGCACCCGCTGCCTGCATAGCTGACAGGAGGGTATCTTCCGTGTAGGATTTCGGCGGGGACGTTTGCCCTTCCTTCAGTTCAGCACCGGCAACGCTGCATTGGCTCTGCTCCAGCACATCGGGCAGAACAACCGCTTCTTTCTGCTTACCCAGCAGCTCGCCCAGCATTTTTCGCTCCACCGCTTTCCATCCCTCGGACAGCACAACTTTGCCTTTGGCGGTAAATTCTTCGCCTGCGCAGATGGTAGTCAAGGTGGTTTCTGCATAGCGGTGCGGCTCACCTACGGCGCAGAGCAGCCGTGCGGCAATCAGCCGCAAGACATTCCGCTCCCCGGCAGGGAGGGCAGCAAGGTCTGCTTTCGCCATGCTTTTCGTGGGCAGCAGCGCATGGTGGTCGGTGACTTTGCTGCCGTTGATGACCTGCTGCACATGGATGGAAAGAGGCTCCTCCACGGCAAACGCCTTGCCCGTGTCCGTCACCAGCCCCGGCAGGGAGGCCGCCATGTCCTCCGTCAAAAACCGGCTGTCTGTGCGGGGATAGGTGATGAGCCGCTTTTCGTAAAGACTTTGGGCATAATCCAAGGTCTGCTGTGCCGTAAACCCCAGCAGACGGTTTGCATCCCGCTGCAATGCGGTAAGGTCGTAGAGCTGCGGCGGACTTTCGGACTTTTCCTTGCGTTCCATCTTCTGCACTGTGACACGTCCCTCCTTTCGGCATTTGGAAAGCAGCAGTTCAGCATCCGCTTTCTGGGCAAACCGCTTGCTGGATGCGGTGCCGCCGTCTGCAAGGGTCAGGGCAACCGTGTAGAATTTCTCTGGCGTGAAGGCGGCAATGGCAGCTTCCCGAACCACCGTCATGGCAAGCACCGGGGTCATAACACGCCCTACCGCCAAGGGCTGGTTGTACAGGCACGAAAAAAGCCGGGACGCATTGATGCCGACCATCCAGTCGGCACGTTCCCGGCAGAGTGCTGCGTTGTACAGCGCATCGTATTCAGTTGATGGTTTGAGATGGGCAAAGCCCTCTCGGATAGCACTTTCTTCCATGCTGGACAGCCACAGACGGGAAAAGGGCTTTTTGCACCCAGCCTGCTGGTATACCAGCCGGAAGATCAGTTCTCCCTCGCGCCCTGCGTCCGTAGCGCAGATCACGTTGTCCACATCCGGGCGGTGCATGAGCTTTTGCAGGATGCCGAATTGCTTTTTGGTGGACGCAGACACAAGATACTGCCACCTTTCCGGCAGAATGGGCAAATCTGCGATACTCCACTTGACGTATTTGGCATCGTAGATGTTGGGCGGTGCCAGACCCACCAAGTGCCCCACGCACCAGCTGACGAGATAACCGTTGCCCTCAAGGTAGCCGTCCTGCCGGTTGGTCGCACCGAGGACTTTAGCGTAAGCCATGGCAACGGACGGCTTTTCCGCTACGATCAATTTTGCGATAAGAATCCCTCCATTCTGTTTCGGATTGCAATATGTACGGCGGCAAAATGCCGCCTTAAAATCAGATGGGTTCGGTATCTTCCTCACCGGGTTCCTCCGGCTCGTCCTCGGTGGGAATCTCGAAGTCGCCCTTGTCCTCGGTGTAGTTTGCATCGGGGTCAAGGGCTCCTTTTTCGGCCTGCTTTTTCTGCTTCTGCTTTGCGAAAGCGTAGAAAATGCCGCCTGCCGCCAGTGCGATCAGCACGACTACGCCCAGAAAACCGGATGCGATCTTTGTGACCTTGTTTTCCTTGGGCTGTTCTTCGCCGGATGCCGCCGCTTCTTCTGCGGCTTTCTTGGCTTCTTCCTCGGCTTTCAACCTGTCCTGTTCAGCCTGCGCCGCCGCTTCTTTTTCAGTGGTATAAGCGTCCGCATCTTCTTCCTCCATCAGTGCCAGAAGGTCGGCTTCATCCACAAGATTCATAAAGTGGACGGTCTGCTGCCCCTTGGCGTTGCGGTCAATGACCAGATAGAAAGTCGCACCCGACTTTGACACCAGCGTAATGAACTGCTGTCCGCTGCCATCGGAATAGTTGGTGTGGTAGTCGTCTACCAGCGTCAGATTGCCCTCCGGGGTCAGGGCACCAGAGGTTTCGTCTGTGATGGTGACAACATCCTCCTCCACGACTTCCGGCAGAACAGGCTGTTCCACCGGGGCGGCTTCTCCCTCAAAGGCAAAAGCGGGAGCCGCCATGCCAGCGCACAGCGCCGCCGATACCAGCAGTGCACCCAGTTTCTTAAACTTCATCCGAATCATCCTCCTCAAAAGTTGCACCCACGGCAGACAGCGTGGCCGGGTTCGGGGTAGCGGTAGCCGACTGCCGCAGCAGGGCAGCAAGCTGTTCCGGGGTCACATTAGCCGTGCGTACCATGCTGCTGACCTCAGCGGCTTCTTCCTCCTGAATCCGACGCTCCAAGACCGCAATGCGGTTGTTCAGCTTGATGCGGCGCTCCTGCTCTTTCTTGAGCGTTGCCCGCAGCTTATCCAGTTTTTCGCTCATAAAACTCCTCCAATCATTTTGAAAGCCGTCCGAACCCGGCGAGATGCTTCTCCCAGTAGGACGAGTGAATGTTTGCGTACTTGATGGGGTCTCCGGCACTGACCATCATGCCATTGCCGAGGTAGATTCCAACGTGACTTTTTCCGGGGGTATCATACGTTCCATCGAAGAAAACAAGGTCACCGGGCTTTGCTTCTGCTTCGCTGATGTGTTGGCTCTTGTTCCACAGGCCGTTGGCGGTCGTTCTGCCCACGTTATAACCGTTTTGGTTGTACACCCAACAGACATAGCCGCTGCAATCAAACCCGGTTTCCGGGGTAGAGCCGCCCCAAACGTAGGGTGTACCAACGTATTTCTTGGCCTCCGCATAGATGGCTGCAAACTCGCTGTCGGTCAGGGCTTCTGCCGGAACCTGATAATCAATACCCGGTGCGCCGGAGCCATCGGAGCCACCGGGCGGCAGACCGCCGTTGAACAGGTAGGGCCGACCGCCCAAGGTGTCCTGAAAGATCTCGTACCGTTTCCACTGGTCGTTGTCCAGTTCCTCCCGGATAACGACTTCCAGCCCTTTATTCACCAATTTGGTGTGGAAGATGCGGTACTCGTAGGGCACCTGCGTGGGAATGGGCACACCAACCGGGCTGATGACCCAAACGGTCTTATACCGTATCTGTACCTCCACCCATGTGGTCAGCTTGTACTGCTTCTTGAAGGTCTCCTTCAATTTGCCCTGTACCTCCGACCGGGTGTAATCATCATACAGCGTCGTGAGAAAAGAGGTCAACTGCCACGGGTCATGCTCGATGGGGTCAAGGTGGTACTGATACTCGTTGTAGCCGGGATGGTCGGTGGGGGTACGCTTGATCTTTTTGTCCAGCTCCTTTTCCAGCTTCTTGTAGTCCTGTTCTGCACCCCGGATGTCCCGGTCCTCGGCAGAGTACATGGTCTGCCCGGACACCTGTGTGCCGCCGGAAAAGAGGATGCCGCAGGAGGAAAAGCCGGACATGACCATGAGGATGAGCAAAAGAAAAACGCCCACGATCACCAGAACGTGTGCGTTGCCTTTAGCGGCGTTCATCAGCCCTTTTACAGCGGTGCTGACGGCAGTTTTGCCTTTCTCCACCGCCTGTTCCACGCCGGATCGGGCAGCAGATGCGCCATTGGATGCAGCCTTACCGCCTGCGGTCTGCGCCGCTGTGCCGGACCGGGCGGCGGCATAGTAGCTTTTGTGGATTTCTTGCCGCTGTTTCCAGCGTGAAAGCCAGTTGGAGCCACCCTCGCCGGTGCCAGATGCGCCTGTATCTTGCGCCGCAGTTGGCTCCTGTGCAGAAGATTTTGCGGTTTTGGTGCCTTTCTTGCCCTGCATCTTGGCTTTCTTTTTCAGCTTTTTGGCGTAACGGCTCTTGGAAATATCCCGGACATTTCCAGCCGCCTTTTCGCCCTCGCTCAATGCCTGCGTGCCCACATTGTCATCCTCGTACTGGTCAACCTCCCGGTGCACCGCAGACCGGGCGGCATGGGCGGCGTACATTTCCCGCTTCTGTGCCTTGCTCAACCGGCTCAGTTCGTCCGGGGTCAGTTCCGCCTTGCCAAACCGCAGATGCTGTACCTTTTCCGCAGCTTTATCTGCATCGGTTTTCAGCTTTTTCTTTTTGGGCACCGACTGCTCCACCCTCGTTTTCTTCGGGGGAGAACGGGTCTTTTTGGTTGAGGTTTCCTCCTTGATGTTCAGCTTCGGATTGCTCATTTCTGCCCCTCCGAAATCTCGTTGAGTTTGGTCGTGAGGATGCGGTAGAGTTCAAGGTCTTTCGGGAAGTGGTCAACAAAGGGCAGGATCACGTTGCCGAAAAACAGCAGTCCCTCGCCTTCGCCGGAGTGGGTCACATAAGAAAGCTGATGGGGAGAGATGTTGAGCTGCTTTGCGAGGATCTGCCTATCACCGTTCGCCTGATTGAGCATATACACGAAGTCCGAGTTCTCAAAAATATTCGATACTTCGGGACTTGCCAGCAGATCTTTGACGTTCTGCGTTAGGGCTGTCGGGATGCCGCCCCACTTGCGGAAACGCTTCCAGATCTCCACGGAATACGCCGCAGTCTGCTCTTCTTTCAGCAAAAGGTGGAATTCGTCTGCATAGTACCGGGTGGATTTTCCGGCACTGCGGTTGGCGGTCACGCGCCCCCACACGGCATCCTGCACGATGAGCATTCCCAGCTTTTTGAGCTGCTTGCCCAGCTGCTTGATGTCGAAGCAGACGATGCGGTTGTGAATGTCCACGTTGGTGTGATGGTTGAAGATGTTCAAAGAACCTTTGACGTAGATCTCCAATGCTGCCGCCACATGGCGCGCTTCCGGTTCGTCCTGCGTCAGTAGGGCGTTGTACAGATCTTCCAGCAGCGGCATATTTTCCGGGGTCGGATTCTCGAAATACTTGCGGTAGACCACATGAACACAGCGGTCAATGACCGTCTTTTCTACCGGCTGCAAGCCCTCTTTGCCGCCCACCACCAGCTCACACAGAGAAAGAATAAAGTCAGCTTTCAATGCCAGCGGATTGTCCTCCTCGCTGTAATTGCTGTTGATGTCCATAGGGTTGATATACTGCGTGCTGGCGGGACCGATGTGGATAACCTGTCCATGCAGACGCTCCACCAGCGGAGCGTAATCGGCTGGGTCAGCGGTGTTACCACCGCCTTCCCGCCTAAGAACCGTACGTGACAGTTTCCCGTCATACGGCTCAAGCATTTCATCACTTTTTCAAGCGGTTCTCAGCATAAATACGCTGGCAGGAGCAATGAACGTAGCGCATATTACGAACATCTTTCACGCCAGCCTTTGCCTTTGGTGCAAGGTAGAAGATTTCTCTTTCTTCCGTTACATCCATCGGCATTCCGCAGTGGTAGCACAGTCCGTTCTGGTTTTTCCAAATCATCTTGAATTTTCCAGTCAGCCGGTGCATTCCTTTATCGAATTTCCTTTTTTGGAAATACGCCTCATCGAGGAACGGATTTGCAGTAGCTTTTATCTTGGTATGTCGCACAATGGCTGTGCTGTCCACCCGTATCAGCTCCTTGTTTTCCGTAGAGAACACCCAGTTTCGATTACCGACACGATGCCAGTATCTCGTGGAAATCCACCACTTGTTCTTCTTTGGGT
>OGPU01003138.1_pt1 | contig 10447 bp, 7 predicted proteins | sample 1552991 | NCBI WGS metagenome assembly OGPU01 (sample SAMEA2580296, study PRJEB22360) | human gut metagenome | biome: human gut; feature: human-associated habitat; material: faeces | place: Denmark | collected 2008/2010 | reverse complement strand
CGAAGGTATAATATTGATGATTACCCGCTTGCCCGGAATCCGGGAACCGATCTCCCGCAGGGCCGAATCGATCCGTTGCTGACTTTCTTTTACCGCATTGTCCGGTAAGCCCACAATGATAAATTTAGCACCGTTCAGGATGTTAACTTCCAGAGTAATGGTTGTGGCCTCGATTCCATTGACGGCACCACTAAATATCTTCACTAACATGACACCGCAGATTTAAGATTAAGTGTATGTAAGTTAAGATAATTTTACAATAAATCAAAGTGAAAATCCTGATTTTTATCTTCGGTCTCGAGCACTACTTCCCGACCGTCGAAACTGGCGAAACTATAATAGGTGATCCAGTCCCCTGTGTTGATATAGCGGCTGCTTGGCGAGAGAGTATAATCGATAGGCAGATGCCGGTGTCCGAAAATGAAATAATCGAAATGTTGTCCTTGCAGCACTTCCCGGCAAAAACGGACGATCTCTTCTTTTTCCGCTCCCCGGAATGCATCGGCTTCGATTTTGCCGTTTTCCAGACGGGAATGCGACGACCATTTCCGCGCAATCAGGATTCCGATATCCGGATGTAGCCATCTGAAACACCGTTGTAAAAAACGGTTGTGAAAAATACGGTAGAGAAATAGATATCCTTTATCCTGTGGGTTCAGTGCATCTCCGTGTCCGATCAGGAAACGCTTACCGGCTATCCTGAAAATTTCATTGTGAGTATGTAGGATCACTCCGCATTCTTCCGGGAGATAACCGAATGCCCAGATATCGTGATTACCCGTAAAGAAATGTACAGGTATGCCCTGGTCCGTAAACTCGCATATTTTGGCCAGAAAGCGGACATGCCCTTTGGGTACTGCCCGCTTGTATTCGAACCAGAAATCGAAGATATCCCCGAGCAGGAACAACTCGCCACAATCCGGACGTATGGTGTCGAGCCAACGGATCAGGCGGTTTTCCCGTTCCCGGTCATTATCCAATACAGGAGCACCCAGATGGACATCGGAAACGAAATAAACCTTTTTGCCAGCCTGGAGCCGGAGGGTATGCTCTGTATGGGGGATTCGCTCACTGATTTTCATCGATTCTGCCTCTTTCTCGCTCTTGGGGTGAGTAATTTTAAATTATTTTAAAAGGTCGTTCAAACGGTCTTCCAGGCGTTGGCCTGCCAGATTTTTCCCGACAATTTCAAATTTAGGGTTGATAATATAATTGGCAGGTACACGTTGTATGTTCCACATCTGAGCAGCACGGCTTTTCAAACCATCCGGATCCCAGACACAAATCCAATTGATATCCAACTGTTTTACGAGACTTTGCCAGGCAAGTTTGTTCGGGTCCAGACAAACCTGATAAATCTGAACTCCCCGGTTTTTAAATTTGTTGTAGATCTTTTTCATCTCTTGAATATAGCCGACTCCGTCTTTGCTGTTCAAGACAGTAAAATCGAGCAGTATATATTTCCCTTTCAGCGAACTAAGGGCAATGGTGTCCCCCTGTGCATTCGGAAGATGGATTTCCGGCAGTGATCCTTCACTGTTGTTGATCAATTGTTTTATTTTCATGTTTTGGATCGCCTTGTTGATTTGGTCCAAATGATTCAGGATCGCTTTCGTATATTGCGATTCCGGATACATCGCTTTCATCGAAGAGGCGACGACTTTATAAGAATGCAAATCGTTATCCGGATTCAGGATGAAATTATCCTGATCGAATTTCTGATACAAGGCATAATAGGAAGCCGGCGAAATGGCATGCTTCAGGATAAAATCCTTCGAAAAGTTAATTTGTTTGTTCACGATCGAATCCCAGGCGGCTGCAATTTTTTGACGTTCGCTGGTCGCTTCGGCAGGAAGGGCGGCAAAGCTTTTCTTCAGCGAATCCATCATGACATGAGTATTGTTCAGTTGAAAATTCAGCAGCTTTACCCAAAGGGAATTTTCAGATCCGTCTACCCAGTAATTCTGGGAAAGTCCGTTCAACGTTCCGCTCAATTCGATATGATCTTCCGGTTCAGCAATGAAAGTAATAAATTCCTTCGGACCGATTTTTACATTATAGAAAGTGGGGAGGGAGGTTGCTGTTTTAAAGGTGAAATGTCCGTACCGGTCGGTTTTTGTCGAGTCGATGATGACAGCTTGATCGACATTTAACTGCTCCAGGTACACTTTTTGATTTTCGGCTTCCTTGATCTCTCCGGTAATTTTAACATTATTTTTACTTGTACAGGCAGCCAATGCAAGTAATACAAATACAGACGACCGTATATTTCTTCTCAACATAATGAAAAAGGTTAGTTATTACTAGATTTTAATCGTACGAAAATACAATTTTTTTCGGCTAGGACAAAAGGAATCTATTAGTTAAAATTCTGTCAAGAATTATTTCTTTCTGTTGCTTTCTAAAAGAAAAGAATATATTTGCAAACGATGTTGAAATTGGGCAAACAGATATTGCATACGTTAGTGCTGCTTATTACCGGGATGGCACTGATTGGAGTGAATGTAACTCAGTCGGGTTGTATTCATTCGGACCGCACATATCTCGAAGTCAGAGTCCTGCCTGCAGAGAACACAAGTCCTTGCGAAGAGGGATGTGGCTGTTGTCAGGAGGAACGGCAATTTTGCAAAGATTGTTGTCATGCTTCTTCCCGTCATGATTTTTATAAAGTGACCGATTCTTCATTGGTAGAGCGGGTTTTACAAATGCAACTTTCCGTATTTACCTTACCTGAATGCGGTTGGGAGATGACGATGCAGATTCTTGCTGTGCGGGACGGAAAGGATGGCTTTGCTTTTTACCGGAAGTTTCCCGGGATTCCGCCCTCATTGGAATCGTTGTGTACTTTTCTTTGTTAAAACCTTTTGCCGGTCAGTCCTGACTATGGATTTGGATAAGGTGTGTTGTCATTTTTAATCTTCAATCATAAGGTAAATAGTGTAAAAATGAAATTGTTCAGTTTAATGGTACTGTTATGTGCCTCTCTGGGAGGATATGCCCAGGATATAAAGGGACGGGTGGTCGAGCAGGAGAATGGAAAAAAGGTCGGTTTGCCGGGTGCCAATGTCTATTGGGCCGGAACGACAGACGGTGTAGTGACGGATGCTGAAGGGCATTTCAAAATCAAATGGAATAAATCGGGGCGCTTGGTCGCCAGCTTTATCGGGTACCGGACCGATACGCTTACGGTAAAACGCACGGATAAACAGGTCGAGATCGAATTGGTGGCAGGAGAAGTACTCGATGAAGTGAAAGTGGTCACCCGGGGAAATACGACGATTATGAGTACCCGGGGGCCTCTGATCGAACAGGTGATCACCGGCGAAGAATTGTGTAAAGCAGCTTGTTGTAATCTGGGAGAGAGTTTCACTACCAATGCTTCGGTAGATGTGGCATATGCCGATGCTGTGACTGGGGCGAAACAGATCCAGTTGTTGGGGCTGACCGGTAAATATGTGCAGATGATGACGGAGAATATGCCCAATTTTCGGGGGATTTCGGCATTATACGGATTGAATTATGTCCCAGGCCCCTGGATGAGCGCTATCTCGGTTTCGAAGGGGGCCGGTTCGGTAATCAATGGCTATGAAGCGATTGCCGGACAGATCAGTGTCGATTATAAAAAGCCTGCTACGAGCGAAAAGATTTTTGTCAATGCCTATGGGAATAGTGAAGGGATGATCGAATTCAATGCCAATACAGGCATCCGTCTGAATGACAAGTGGAGCACAGCCATCCTGGCTCACGGGGATTGGCTGACCATGGAACACGATGGAAACCACGATGGCTTTTTGGATATGCCTAAAACGACCCAATACAATGTGATGAATCGCTGGCAATATAAGACCGATACTTGGTTTTTGCAATTCGGAGGAAAACTCCTCGACGAAACCCGCTTGGGAGGGCAGAAAGGATTTAGGAAGGAAATGCGGGGTAGCTATGGAGAGGGTGCTTTGTATGGGATCGGCATTGACTCTCGCCGGTATGAAGGCTTTTTGAAGTTGGGTTATCTGATGCCGCAATACGAGAATACCAGTATGGCGATTTTGGTGAATTATACCGATCACGATCAGGATTCATATTATGGGGCCCGTGATTATCAAGCCCGTCAGCAGACTGTTTTTTCTAACTATATTTTTCAGTCCATATTCGGACAGAATGAAAATCAGAAATATTCTGCGGGGGTATCCTTTAATTTCGATCGTTACGATGAATCCTTTAACGACTATTTAGTGGGTTCCGGTCAAAAGACGGCAACCGTAGATTTCGATCGTAATGAACGGGTTGGAGGGGCTTTTTTCCAGTATACCGGACTTTTTTGGCAAAAATTGACCGTAATGGCCGGACTGCGTTATGACTACCATAATATTTTCGGTAGTTTTGTAACTCCCCGTTTACATCTGGCTTATGCCCCCGACGATTTTACAATGTTGAAGGTGTCTGCCGGTCACGGTGCCCGGACCGCCAACATCCTGGCCGATAACAGTTATCTGTTGGCTTCTGCCAATTCGGTATACGTCAACGATAAATTGTTGGCAGCCCATCCCGAAGAATTAGATCGTTTGGATATGGAAAAAGCCTGGAATTTCGGAGTACAGTTGAACCGCAAATTTCTCTTGTTCGACCGTATACTGAATATCAACCTCGATTATTACCGGACGAACTTTACCGATCAGGTCGTGGCCGATAATGAGACTCAGGTAGGAAAAGTCAATTTTTATAACTTAGACGGTGATTCTTACTCCAATTGTTATCAGGTGGAAGTGAAATACGAATTGATCCCCCGGTTCGACGTTTTGGGTGCTTATCGTTACAATGATGTGAAGACCACGATGGGCGGCCGTCTGTTGAGGGCTCCTCTGCAAAGTAAATACAAAGGCTTGTTGAATTTGTCATATTACACCAATATGAAGAAATGGCAATTCGATTTCACCACTCAATTCAACGGTCCGGGACGTATTCCCGTTCCTGTGTCAGAAAATTCAGGACAAGCGGATCGTTTCGATTCTTTCCGTATCATGAATGCCCAGATTTCCAAGTTTTTCCGTAAATGGAGTATTTATGCCGGATGTGAAAATATCGGTGATTTCACCCAAAAACATCCTATCCTGGCTGCCGACCGTCCCTGGAGTGACGCTTTCGACTCTTCGAAAATTTGGGGTCCTGTACACGGACGTAAATTTTATCTCGGCCTTCGCTTCGGATTAGACCGGGAATAATATTGTTTTATTAACTTTGATACATAAATTTAAAACTAGGAACCATGAAAGTAGTACGATTAGTTTTGATAATGGTAGTAGTATTGTCAGCTGCCATGAGTGTAAATGCTCAGAAAAAGAATGAGAAAACCGTCATTTTTAATGCCAACCTGCATTGCGAATCTTGCAAAGCAAAAGTAGAAAAGAATATCCCTTATGAAAAGGGAGTGAAAGACCTGGAAGTGGATATGAAAACTCAAACCATCACAGTCACTTTCCGCGAAGACAAAAATACCACCGAAAACTTGCAGAAAGCCATCGAGAAATTGAACATCGAAGTGAAAGGAATCGAAGGAAATAACACTTCTGCCAAAACCCAAACCGGCGAAAAGTGTGAAAAATCCTGTTGTGAAAAAGAGGGGAAAACGAAATAAAAATAAAGAAAAAGGGGCAGACTTTTTAGTCTGCCTCCTTTCGTAATAACTCAATCCGGAACTTAGATATCCAGATATTTTCCTTCCTTGTCAAAAGCGGCAAGGGCTGCATTTACAGAAGGGGTATCTTCTTTATAAGTGACTCCGAACCATTTAGCCGTTGTTTTCAGTACCCTTACATCGGCAATTTGATCCTTGATCATTTTATCCACTACTTTGGGAATATAAAATTCTGATCTCAGATTATCTTTGTTAGCCGGGTAAAATTCGACGAACTGTCTTTCGATTTCTTCGAAAATTTTAGGAGTAAAGGCCCAGAAATTCATAGATACCAGATCGTCGGCATTCAGTGTTTTTCCGGTCTCTTCGTCTTTGATGCTTCCGTCTGCCTGTCTGCCGATTTTCGTACATTCCGTAACGGCAGTCAGGTGGTGATGGCTGTCGGTTTCACAGATCCCTCGTGAAACAGTGCCGTTTTCCGATAGGGTAGAAGCCAGACGGTAACCGACCAGGCCGAACTCTTGGTCCGTTGCTTCGTTGGCCAGGAAATCGTGGGCTTTTACAAAAGCATCGCTACCGTAAAAATCATCGGCATTCAGGGCGGCAAAAGGTTCATCGATTACTTCTTTGGCACTCCAGATGGCATGTGCCGTACCCCACGGCTTCTCGCGCTCGATGGGCGGCATTCCTCCCGGTAGTTTATCCATACTTTGATAGCAATAAGCGGTTTCTACCAATCCTTCGGCATATTTCCCTACAAAATCGATAAATTCTTTGGCGAAACTTTCGCGGATAACGAAAACGATCTTATCGAATCCCGCATGAACTGCGTCATAAATGGTATAGTGCAGCAAAGCCTTCTGGTGCGGTCCGAGAGGAGTAATCTGTTTCAGACTTCCGAAACGGGAACCCATGCCGGCTGCCATCACTAAGAGTGTAGTTTTTCTTTTCATGATTATACTATTTTTATAAGTGTCAGTGTTGTGAGCCGACAAAGTTATAAAAAGATTAAAGATTTAACCTAAAATTCATTTACGAATCTGCCGTTCCGGTCTGGTAAATTTTATTTCAGAGAGTCTCCGTGGTCGTGCTTATACCGGGTAAAAACCTCCATTGCTTCATATTCGGCCATACCCAAACGGTTGTACAAATCCGCTGTATTCCGGTTACGGTCTTCCGCCCGTTGCCAGAATTCACGCGGATCATCTCCCGGAAATGCCGGTCCGTTGTTTTGTGAACCGTGTTTGTAGATCGCTTTCCGTTTGATAGACAATTCTGCCGGACTGATCGGAACCGCCATGTCTACTTTTTCTACTTCCCATTCCATCCACGCGCCGCGATACCACCAGGTGTTACAATCTTTAAACCACTCGTCCCGGTCGATGATGTTGTAGGCACGGAGAATCGCATCCAGACAGACTCCGTGTGTCCCGTGCGGATCGGCTAAGTCACCCGCAGCATAGATCTGATGGGGTTGTACTTTCCGTAAAAGATCGACGATAATATCGACATCGGCTTGCGATAGCGGGTTCTTTTTCACTTTCCCGGTTTCATAGAAGGGGAGGTTCAGGAAGTGTACCCGTTCTTCAGGGACACCGATAAAACGGCAGGCTCCGCGGGCTTCTGCCCGGCGAAGGGCGGCCTTGAATTGCAATAGATACCGTGCTTCCTCGTCTCCCGGTTTGCGGTTAGCGATAGCTTGTTTTATTTGTAAAAATGCGTTTTCCATGGCCGGTAAATCCCCGTCCACCAGTTTAGTAAAAGAGGTGGCGATATCCATTTGCTGATAGATATAATCGTCGAAAACAGCGATGCTGCCCGAGGTTTGGTAAGCGACATGCACTTCGTGACCTTGTTCTACCAACCGGGCAAAAGTACCTCCCATAGAGATGACGTCGTCGTCTGGATGGGGACTGAAGATCAGGATTCGTTTAGGATAAGGATAGGCTCTTTCGGGACGGGTAGAATCATCTGCATTGGGTTTGCCTCCCGGCCAACCTGTAATGGTGTGTTGCAGGTCGTTGAATACCTGGATATTTACTTTATTGGCCGAACCGAAAGTCTTGATCAGATCGGTCATCCCATTGTCGATGTAGTCTTTGTTTTCTACTTTCAGGATCGGCTTTTTCACTTTCTGGCACAGCCAGATGACGGCTTTTCGGATCAGCTTGTCGTTCCATTGTACTTTGCTGACCAACCAGGGTTGATTGGCACGCGTCAGTTCTTCGGCTGCACTTTCGTCGATGACGAACTGTACGTTCGGATGTACTTGCAGAAAAGTGGCAGGGACAGCATCCGAAACACTACCTTCGACCGTAGCTTTGATGATAGAAGCTTTTTTCTCACCCCAAGCCAGGAGTATTACTTTCCGGGCTTTCATAATCGTACCCACTCCCATGGTAATGGCGCGGGACGGCACATTTTCCATGCCGCCGAAATCTCCTGCAGCATCCTTAATCGTCAGATCGTCTAAATATACCATCCGGGTTTTCGAAGTCAGCGGCGAACCGGGTTCGTTGAAACCGATGTGGCCTGTGCGGCCGATTCCGAGCACTTGAATGTCGATACCTCCGGCGGCCTCGATCTGCCGTTCGTATTCCTTACAAAAGTTTTCTATCTCTTCCGCTTTTAAGGTTCCGTCCGGAATATGAATATTTTTCGGGTCGATATCGATATGGTCGAATAAGTGATGGTGCATGAAATAATGGTAGCTTTGCTCCGATTCTTTAGGCATAGGCAGGTATTCGTCCAGATTGAAACTGACTACATTTTTGAACGACAGGCCTTCCTCACGGTGCATGCGGACCAGTTCTTCATAGAGTTTGATCGGAGATGAACCGGTCGCTAATCCGAGGACACATTTTTCGCTTTTGTCCGCATTCGTACGGATCAGATCGGCAATTTCCCGGGCTACCGCTTTGACGGCTTCAGAAGGTTTTTCATAAATCCGGACCGGCACTTTCTCGAAACGGTTGGCGCCTTCTCCTTTCGCTATATAGTTTTTGGTGATCATAAGGTTGGGTTTAAATTTATAATGTCAACTTACAAAGTTAATAAAACTTTGGTATTTTTCATGTATCCGGGAGCGGCTTTGATGATGAAGCTGTTTTTCTGTGAAAGAATGAGGGCGTTAACGTTTTCACTTTCCCGAAATTACACAAATCTTCCTTTCGTGTTTAAAATTTAACAAAATGAATTATTTTTGATATTATGCGCTACCTTTGTTCGTACAAACGAAACACACACTACTGACAATTTATATACAACTGACCCATGAAACCCGCCTTCGGGCGGGCTTCTGATTTAACCTATATCTTATGAAAGCAAAAGACGTTTTGACAGAATTGAAAAGGCGGTTTCCCAACGAACCGGAATACCACCAGGCAGTAGAAGAGGTATTGAATACCATCGAAGATACCTATAATCGGAATATCGAGTTTGAAAAAAGCAATTTGATCGAGCGGCTCTGTATTCCCGATCGGATTTTCTCATTTCGGGTGACCTGGACAGATGATCAGGGAAATGTGCATACCAATATGGGCTACCGCATCCAGCACAACAATGCTATAGGTCCTTACAAAGGAGGAATCCGTTTCCATTCCTCCGTGAATTTATCTATTTTAAAATTCCTGGCTTTCGAGCAGACCTTTAAAAATTCACTGACTACTTTACCGATGGGAGGGGCTAAAGGTGGTTCGGATTTTAATCCGAAAGGAAAATCGAATGCCGAGATTATGCGTTTTTGTCAGGCCTATATTTTGGAGTTATGGCGCAATATCGGACCCGGTACGGATATTCCGGCAGGGGATATCGGTGTCGGTGGCCGGGAGGTTAATTATATGTACGGAATGTATAAAAAACTGGCGAGGGAAAATAGCGGAACTTTTACGGGCAAAGGCCTGGAATCCGGTGGTTCTCTGATCCGTCCCGAAGCTACCGGTTATGGGAATGTATATTTCCTGTTGGAGATGCTGAAGACCCGGAATATAGAGCTGAAGGGCAAGACCGTAGCCGTCTCGGGGGCGGGAAATGTGGCCCTTTACACAGTACAGAAACTGAACGAGCTCGGCGCAAAGGTGGTGACTCTGTCGGATAGCAGCGGTTATATTTACGATCCCGAAGGGATCGGTGCTGGAAAGTTGGAATATATGATGGAGTTAAAATTGTTCTACCGGGGAAGGGTGAAGGAATATGCCGATAAGTACGGTTGTAAATACGTGGCCGGAGGCCGGCCGTGGGGGGAGAAATGTGATATCGCTATGCCCAGTGCCACTCAGAATGAGCTGAACGGTGACGAAGCCCGTACTTTAGTTGCCAACGGTTGTGTGGCGGTGTCCGAAGGGGCGAACATGCCCTCTACACCCGAAGCGATTCAGGTCTTTCTCGAAAATAAACTGTTGTATGCTCCCGGTAAAGCCGCCAACGCCGGCGGAGTGGCCACTTCGGGTCTCGAGATGTGTCAGAATGCACAGAAAATCAGCTGGACACGCGAAGAAGTCGATCAGAAACTAAAGGAGATCATGCAGTCTATCCATGCGCAGTGTGTGAAATACGGCACCCAGCCCGATGGTTACGTCAACTATGTCAAAGGAGCTAACGTGGCCGGTTTTATCAAAGTAGCCCGCGCGATGATGGATCAAGGCATTTTATAAAAGGCATAAAATTCATCATAAAAACGTAGTTTTATTTCGTTACTAATTCGTCTCCGGTGATCGGAATTGGCGACCCGGTCGCTTCTGTCGGTCGTCTACCTTTTTCTATCACTGACCGGCGGAACTCCTCACTTCGCAAAAAACTTTACGTTACGTTTCCGTC
>OGPU01003114.1_pt1 | contig 10517 bp, 6 predicted proteins | sample 1552991 | NCBI WGS metagenome assembly OGPU01 (sample SAMEA2580296, study PRJEB22360) | human gut metagenome | biome: human gut; feature: human-associated habitat; material: faeces | place: Denmark | collected 2008/2010 | reverse complement strand
CGATCGGCGCGCTGGCCATCGGCGTGTCGATCTTCAACTTCATCTACTGGAACTGTTCGTTCGTCCGCATGGGCACCAGCGGCCTCACGGCCCAGGCGTTCGGAGCCGGCAACTTCCGCGAATGCACCAACATGCTGGTCCGGGCGCTGTCGGTGGCGGCCGTGATGGGCGTGCTGATGGTCCTGCTGCAATACCCGCTGGGCGAACTGGCGCTGTGGGCCATGAACGGCAGCCAGATGACCCGCGACTATTTCTACGCCCGCATCTGGGCCGTACCGGCGGGCATCATCCTCTTCGGCTTCAACGGCTGGTTCACGGGGATGCAGAACGCCATATTCCCCATGCTGACGGCCGTCACGGTCAACATCGTGCACATCCTTTGCAGCCTCTGGTTCGCCTTCGGGATGGATATGGGCATCGTGGGCATCGCCTACGCCTCGGTGATCGCCCAATGGACCGGCGTGGCGCTCTCGGCGCTGCTGCTCGCCGCCAAATACCGTCCGATCCTCACCGGGATCGACTGGTCGGAGGTGCTGGACCTCAAACCGCTGAAGACGTTCTTCATCATCAACCGCGACATCATCCTGCGCACGTTCTGCATCGTCGCGGTCTACACCTTCTTCACCGGGGCGTCGGCACGCATGGACGACCCCGCGCTGCTGGCCGTGAACACCCTGCTGCTGCAACTCTTCACGCTCTTTTCCTACATGAACGACGGCTTCGCCTACGCCGCCGAGGCGCTCACGGGACGCTTCATCGGGGCGCGCGACAGCGTGTCGCTGCGCGACTGCCTGCGGAGGTGCATCGCCTGGGGAACGCTCGTATCGGTGGTCTTCGTGGGGATTTATCTCGTCTGGTGGCGCGACCTGGTGGGCGTGTTCGTGGACTCCTCGGCGCCCAACGCCGCGGTGATCGAGGAGCTGGCGGGACGCTACATCGTCTGGATCATCCTGATCCCCGTCGCCTCGGCCATGCCCTTCATCATGGACGGCATCATGGTCGGAGCCACCGAAACGCGCGTCATGCGCGACTCGATGTTCTGGTCCACGGCGGCCTACTTCGCCATCTACTACGCCTGCCACCCGCTGATCGGCAACAACGCCCTCTGGCTGGCCTTCACGCTCTACATGTTCCTGCGCGGCGTGATCCAGTACTTCATGACCCGCCGTCTGAAGAGCATCCTCGCAAAAGCCGCCGTCTGACACCGCCGCCCGAAGCCGCACACACCGAATGCACACGGCAGCAATCGCCGCGTGCGCACATCTTATATCTTAATTCCGAAACAGGTTGCATAATTCGAAAAAAAGAATTATTTTAGTGATTCCGAAAATCACACGTTATGTCCCCCAGTAATAAGGCCCCCGTTTCGCACGGCCGTCCCGCCTGCCGAGAAAGCAGGCAACATCCGATGACACCCCGAGATAAAAAAAGATAAAATTGCAATTCCGTAACATTTATTCTTGCAAGAAAAAATAGTTTTCCGGAAATTTGTGATCGTTTTTTTCATATGAGTGTTGTTCAATGTGAAAATTATTTTCTGATTTTGCGCTGTCGGGAGATTATCCGACAGGCATAGTAGAAAGTGTTTTCGCACTGTCCTAAGTGGAAAATGTGGAAGTTTTTCAATAACGACGGGACAACGAACAGCACTCATTTTCTTGTTTAGATATTGTAATCAGGACATTTTCCGCCCTCCTTCTCGTATCTATACAAGTGTGGGGCGTTATCGTTTATCGTTGTTACCGGTCCTTCCACAACCATCCACTTGATAAGCAAAAACGGCTCCACACTTTCTTTTTTAATTTACGAAACCAAACCATGACTCCCCTCTGGGCCGTGAGGGGGGGGGAATTATTGCCGACCGGCGCGATGTCAGCGACTCTCCGCCGGCCGCCAAAAGACGGATTCCGTTGTGAACATACGGCTTATGAAGAAATTCATTACCCTACTGTTTCTGTTACAAGGTTTCTGTGCTATCGCCCGCTCCGAATGCGATTCGGTGCGGATCTATTTCCGCCAGGGTCATTCCGTCCTCGAACCCGGCCTGCACGGGAACCGGGAAGCCCTGAAACGCATTGCCGACAACCTGCGGACCTATGCCGGCCCGACGGGCCGCCTCCGCCGCATCGAGGTCACGGGCGGCGCTTCGCCCGAAGGCTCCGTCCTGCTCAACAAGCGTCTTTCGGAAAAACGGGCGAAAGCGCTTCTCGAACATCTGTCGCGCGAGGGCGGGATACCCGACTCGCTGCTCTCGTTCACGTTCCTGGGACGCGATTGGGGCGGTTTGATCCGGCTGGTCGAAAACGACCCCGGCGTACCCTGCCGGGACGCAGTGCTGGAACTCCTGCACGACATCGCCGAACGGTGCCGCGGCGGCGAAAAGGCCGAGGACGCCAATGCCGCCCGTCTGGCGCATTTCAAAGAGGGCGAACCCTACCGCTACATGTACCGGAAACTTTTCCCCGAGCTCCGGGCTACGCAGCTCTGCCTGCGCTACGAGACAACTTCCGTCAGGCAGCAGCCGATCGCGGCCGGCGTTTCGTTCCCGAAGCCCGTGCTGCGAACCCCGGCGCCCCTCTCCGCGCCCGTTTCCGCACCCGCTTTCGCCGGACACACGACCCGGACCCGGAAGCCGTTCTACATGGCGGTCAAAACCAACATGCTTTACGATGCAATTGCGGTGCCAAACATAGGAGTAGAGTTTTATGCGGGCCGCAACTGGTCCGTCGGAGCCAACTGGATGTACGCATGGTGGAAAACCGACCGCAAACACTGGTACTGGCGGACCTACGGCGGAGAGCTGAACGTCCGCAAATGGTTCGGGAAACGCGCGCAGGAAAAACCGCTGCAAGGCCATCACCTCGGCGTCTACGGACAACTCCTCACCTACGACTTCGAAACGGGCGGCCGCGGTTACATAGGCGGCAAACCCGGCGGATCGCTCTGGGACAAGGCCAACTGGGGCGCAGGCGTCGAATACGGCTATTCGCTGCCCGTCGGGCGCAGGCTCAACCTGGATTTCACCGTCGGCGCGGGCTACCTCGGAGGCGAATACTGGGAATACATTTCGCTCGAAGACTGCTACGTATGGCAGGCCACGAAGCGGCTCCGCTGGTTCGGCCCCACGAAAGCCGAAGTGTCGCTCGTGTGGCTGATCGGCCGCGGAAACTATAACAACAGGAAAGGAGGCCGGCGATGAAAACGATCCGCATAATACATCGTATGGCAGCCGCCGGTCTCGGCGCACTGCTTCTCCTCGCGGCCTGCGACCACAAGGAACTGTGCTACCAGCACCCCCACACCAGCTCCCTGCATGTCGTTTTCGATTGGCGCGAAGCCCCCGATGCGGACCCGGAAAGCATGTACGTATAGTTCTTCCCCGAGGAGGGCGGAGAACCGGTGCAATACCACCTTGCCGGCAAGGCGGGCGGAGCCGTCTCGCTGGCCGAGGGCCGCTACGACGTGCTGGCCCTGAACGGCGACACGGAAAAGATCCGGTTCGCCGATACGAAACGGCTGGACGGATTCACGGTCGGCGCAACCTCCGGTTCGCTGCTGGCCTCCATGGGCCGCGGCGGCGACAATGTGCCGCGGGCCGAAGGCACGGAGGATCAGGCCGTGCTGCTGCCGCCCGACATGGTCTACGGCGCATGCCTGCGCGGAGTGACGGTCCGCCGGGAAACAGATCAGACCATCACGCTCTACCCGAACGAAAAGGTCTGCCGCTACACGGTCGAAATCGTGCATGTGAAGAATCTCGACTACGTATCCCAGCTCAGCGGCACGCTCTCCGGCATGGCGGGCGAGATGCTGCCGGCCTCGGACCGGCTGTCGGGCCCCGCCTGCATCGTGCCCTTCGAAGTCCGGAAAACCGACGCCACCACGGTGCGGGCCGAATTCCTGACGTTCGGCCACTGCCCCGTACCCGCAATCCCCCACAAGATCGTAATCTACGGCGTCCTGACCCGCGGCACGCAGCAATACCGGGTCTACGGCGACACGGACGACCCGGTGACGCCCCAGATCCATGACGCCCCGGACCCGCGCCGCGTATTCATCCGTCTCGACGGACTCGAATTCGATCCGGCGGCCGGAAGCAGCGGCATGAACCCCACGATCGACGACTGGGGCGAAGTGAACGTCGATATCGACATGTAATTCGATCCGAAATATGACAATGAACCATTTATCAAATTTTCCGTTATGCTGAAAAAAACTCTATTGTCCATCATGGCCGCAGCGGCCATGACGGCCTGCTCGCAGGTAGAGACCACGAGCGTCAATCCCGATCCGGAAGGAACGGGCTACATCACCTTCTCGCCCGTAGTCCCCAAAGCCACGCGAGGCACGGTCACCAAAATCGACCAGCTGAAAAACCAAGGTTTCTACGTCGTCGCCTACGGTGAAAACAGCTTCTATTTCAACCGTCTGCTGGCAGAATACAAGGAGGCTGCCGACGACAACAAAGGCGCGGGATTCTATCTGCCCGGAAAATACTCGTGGCCGAGCTACGAACTGACCTTTTCCGCCTGGTATCCCCCGACGCTTCCCGCAAACGGAGGCAGCGCCACGGCCTATGACAAGGACGGCAACGTGATGGCAGGCCAGTACGTATCGCAGCCGGTATGGAGCGGGGACGGGTCCGGACTGGAGAAAGGTCAGGAAATCCGCGGATTCGTACCCGCAACGGTGCACGCCGACCAGACGGACATCGTGATCGCCCGCACCAAGGCAACTTCCGCCACCTATGGAAAGGGACAGCCCGTGAAGCTGAATTTCCGCCACATTCTTTCGCAGGTTTCGTTCAAGGCCAAGAAGAAGAGCGGCGACCAGCTGAGAATCGAGATCAAGGAGATCGAACTGCGCAACATTCCGTCGAAAGGCAATTTCGTGTTCCGCAAGAGCAACGACTTCACTACGGACGGCAATGTGACGGAGGGCACGACGAACCCGACCCTCATTCCCGCCGACCACTGGGAGATCATCGCGCCGACGGGCTCGAACCTCACCTATGGCGACGAAACGGGCAACAACGTCAACCTGCAACGCTACAAACACACTTTGAGTACGCCGGTCGTACTGGAACCGGTGGCAGAGGGCACGGAAGGCGATGCCGTAGAACTGCTGGGCGAAGGCGGCAATATGATGCTGATTCCCCAGAACTTCTCCGGCAATTATTACAACGACAATCCGCGGGCCTGGGCCGAAAACAGAGATGAAGAAGGCGCATATCTCGCCCTGAAAATGAAAGTTTTCCGAAAAGTCATTTCGGAAGATCCGGACAACAGCTGGGTGCAGATTTTCCCCATCGCCTCCGAAGGCGACATGGAGACTGACGACCACTACGGCTATGCGGCCGTCGGCATCGTCAGCAAGGAGGGCGCTCAGGAGTGGAAACCGGGCTACCACTACGTCTATACGCTGAACTTCACCGACGAAGGCGTCGGCAAGCACGATCCCGAGAATCCCGAAAAAGGCGGCGACGACATCCTCGGCGACTATATCTGGTTCACGGTGACCGTCGATGACTGGATTCCGACCGACCAGACTCCCGAACTGTAACCGCGGCCGAACGCGGTTCCGAAGCGTCCGCCCCATGCGGATGCCTGTATTGGCCGGGCGGGGTTGACTCCCCCTCCCGGTCGCAGACAAGCTCCCGGCTGGGAGCGCCGCCGGACCCGGGCATGTCCCGACCGGCAAAAACGACTGTTGAAAACGAACGATATGAAAAGTATGACACGAACAGGACTCCGCATCGCCGTACTGTTTGCGGCGGGAGCCTTCGCCGGGTCCTGTACGAAAGACGCGCCGGAATCCGCCTCTGCGCCGGGCGACGGCTCGATCGGCTTCGCGGTGACGGTCCGCAACGGCTGGGACGGCCCCGGTGCAGGGAGCCTCCACGCGCACGGGCGGCGTCCTCGCGCAGGAAGACCGCGGCTTCACGGCGGAACTGCTGGGCGGCGACCGGCCGTTCCATCTCGACGTATCGACGACCGACGAATTCGGCGCAGCACCGCATGCCGCGACCCGCGGCACGCAAACCGAAACCGACGACTTTCCCGCGTCGTTCCGGATGTGGGCTTACAGCTATACGGACACAGACGCCGCATCGTTCGACGTGATGTCCGGCGAAGAGATCGCCCTTCGGGAAAACGGCCGCTGGGAGCCTTCGGAACGGTATTACTGGCGCTGGTATGCGGGGCAGAAACTCGGATTCATCGCCTGCGTTCCCGATCCGGCCGACAACCTCACCCCACCGTCGGACCCCGCCGGATCGTTCGTTTACGAAACCGACCCCGACCTGCAAAAGCAGCAGGACCTGCTGATCGCCTCGATTGCGGGAGTCACCGGCGCGGACTACGAAAAGACGGGAGTTCCGCTCGTCTTCAAACACGTGCTCACGGCGATCCGATTCCGCGTCAGCACGACGGCCACGGGCATGGAGCTGCGCAATATCCGGTCGATTTCGCTCAGGAACGTCCGTTACAAGGGCTCCTTCCGGGTGAATGCGGCAGGCGCCGGGTCCGGGACTCCGGCGGTCGCATGGACGCTCGACCCCGCGGTCCATTCCTACACCGATGCGCTCGCGCCCGAGACCGGCGACCTCCCCGAAGACAAGGAGAATCCGGGATATGCCGAACCGGGCCATGAACTCACCGATGCCGACGGCGTATTCATGCTGCCGCCGCAGACGCTGCCCGCCGATGCGCAGATCGTGATCGAATACACGCTTCCCGGCGAGGAGGAGCTGCAAACGATGACGGCCGACATCGGAGGCACCGAATGGCCCATAGGCAAAACGGTCGTCTACAACCTTTCGTCGTCGAAAATCACGACGGAAGATATTCTGGAGGTGCCGACCGACGACATCGTGCTGACTCACCGGGGCGGAACGGCGGCCTATGCCGTCCGGAGTTACCGCAAAGCGGAGCGCGTCAAGGCCGGGCAGACCGAAGAGCTTCCCCCGACGCCGCTGGCATGGTCCGCCGAATTCTCGACCGACGGCGGAAAGACCTGGACCTCCCGGTGTCCCGAATGGGTGACCGGATTCACGGATCAGGCCGAGGGCAGCGTGGAGGAGGTGAAATACGAAGCTGCGGTCGGCTCCAAGCCGATCGACGAAACGATAGACCCGAACACGTCGCTGCGGACGGCGGAGGCCGTGACGGACTACGACCTCTCCACGGCAGGCGGCACGACGCCTGTCAACACGGCCAACTGCTATGTCGTCAATGCGCCGGGCACATACCGCTTCCCGCTGATCTACGGCAATGCGATACGCAACGGCGCAGACAATCAGGAAGCCTACGCAAAGAAAACCGACGAATGGTATGTGGAATACCCATTCTGGGACTGCGTTTCGAGAGACATCCAATCTCCGTTCATCACGTCCGACCGTACGTTCAGGGCCGCGATTCTGTGGCAGGACGAGAACAATCTCGTGAAGAACGTCGGAGTATCCCCCACGCAGGGAAACATGCTCGGAAAAAACGTACAATATATCGCGTTCGAAGTGGAAGCCGGAACGATCCGCCAGGGCAACTGCGTGATCGCCCTGTATGCCGAAGACAACGCGAACAGCACCCTTGTATGGAGCTGGCATATCTGGGTGACCGGGCAGCGGCTCGACGATTATGTCCCGGTAGAAACGGCCAACGGAACCCATTACGACTTTCTGCCCGTCAACATCGGGTGGTACAGCAACGATCTGATCGACATTTATCGACCACGCGACGTGCAGGTGCGCATCACCCAGACGGGACATGAGCCGCAGACGGACGGCAAGACATTCACGATTCGCCAGCAGGCATATGAAACCGCCGCCCCCGGCAGCCAGCCCTATTTCCAGTTCGGGCGCAAGGACCCGATGCCGGCCCTGAATACGGACAACAGCGACAAGACGACCTATCCGGACAGATACGAGATCGTGAACGGAAGCACCAAACTCTCAGAGGCGATACAAACTCCGTATGTGTTTTACAGCGATCCGTACGGCTGGTTCGGCGGCGCCTCTTACTGGCATTTGTGGAACGCCGCAGCCAACGGGTTCGAAACGTCGGTGCGCGATTACGAAGTCGTGAAGACGATTTACGATCCCTCGCCCGTCGGATACACGGTGCCCGCCTCGGGAGCCTTCGCATCGTTCGATGCCGCGAACACGGCAAAGGGACCGTCGGAAACCTCCGGATTCCGGAATTTCCGGTTCTATTGCTCGGCCGTGCAGCACGACGATGACCGGACGATCCTTTTCCGGGCGGTAGGACAGCGGTCCGGGAGCGGACGGGGAGAGGGAATGGGTCAGGAAACCCGTTACTGGACGGCGGTTCCGGCAACCGGAACGCGCGCGCAGGTATTCCATCTGACGGACAGGGCCGAAATGCAGACCACCGACCTCTCCGGAGCATTGCCCGTGCGCCCCGTGCGCGAGAAATGAATGTCTGCGGGCAACTATTCGCCCGCAGACGTTTTCTCTGCCGCACGCCGTTTGTCGAGATACTCTTTCATCTTGCCAAACGTCGCTTCCATCCGGCGGTCCATCCGATACTCGATAAACGGAAGAACGTCCGTAGGGGTATCGCTCCCGGGACACCAATCGGCCCGGAATGCCTCCGAACCGGTCTTTTTCGAAAAAATGCCCTGCCCGGGCCGCGGAAACCAATAATCATCGACGGCCTCCCCGACGGTAAGCTCCCGCGACCAGGCCACACGTCCCGAACGGTCGGCGCCCGGACCGTAACAGCCGAATTCGGCGTAAAACACGTCGCCCTTGCGGGCCGCGTCGTGCCAGTCGCGCCACCCTTCGGGGCAAATCGCCCCGGGCAGTTCGCACATCAGCCACACCGTCCGGGCCGTGGATTTCCACGGACGCCCGAGGTAAACCCGCGTCACCCCTTCGGCCGCCGTCACGTGACAATGGGTAAAGACATATCCGTATTTGTTGCGCTCGGTGGTCGAAGCCGCCGTGATGAAGCTGTCGGCCTTGCAATGGATGGTGCAATGCACGAACTCGACGATGGAGGGCCCGAAGATGAAATCCGTCGTACCCTCGATGTAGGAGTCCGTGACGAACACGCGCGAGACATAGCCTTTCGTGAAGAAGGTGTCCTGATTGCCGATCAGACGGCAGCCGTCGATCCAGATGCGGTCGCCGCGCGTTTCGAGCGCCACGGCCTGCCCCACCCTCCCGGCGTCGTTGCAGATCTCGAGGTTATGCAGCAGCACGTCGTCGGCCTGCACCGAAAAGGTATAGCTGTCGTAGGTGGTCAGCTCCCGGCCATCGACGACCTTGCCGGAATGGTCGTCCCAGACCAGCCGCACGTCGCCGGGATATTTCCCGCACCCGACCACGACGACCTTGTCCTTGTAAACGTCGAGCGTCACTTTCTCGCGGTAAGTGCCGGGCATGATCCGCACCGTGCGCCACTCCGCGGGTTTCGACGGCAGGGCGTCGAAGCACGCCTGAATGGTCCGGAAATCCCCGCCGCCGTTGCAGTCGACGGTATAGACCTTCTCTGCCGAGGCGACGAACGAGGAAAGGAGAAGGATCGTTATGATTACAGCGGATTTCATCATAGGTTCGGTGAACGCAATTACACGCTACAACGTCACCCCCGTCTTGAAGATGGCGATCTCCTTGAAACCCGTCTCCTCGTGCTTGAGACGCTCGCCGCCGGCCGTGGCCAGCACCTTGCCGATGAAACGCTCCAGCACGGCCTGCGGCTCCTCGTCCTCGACCAGCGTTCCGGCGTTGAAGTCGATCCAATTGGCCTTGAACTCCGAAAGCCGGGTGTTGGTCGAAATCTTCATCGTGGGCACGAACGACCCGAAAGGCGTGCCGCGTCCCGTGGTGAAGAGCACCAGCTGGCAGCCCGAGAGAGCCAGCGCCGAAGCGGCCACCAGGTCGTTGCCCGGAGCCTGCAAGAGGTTCAATCCCGGCTTCGTGACGGGCTGTGCGTAGGTCAGCACGTCGACGACGGGCTGCGCCCCGCCCTTCTGCACGCAGCCGAGCGATTTTTCCTCAAGGGTCGTGATGCCGCCCTTCTTGTTGCCCGGCGAGGGATTTTCATAAATCGGCTGGTCGAACCGGCGGAAATAGCGTTTGAAATCGTTGATCAGCGAGACCGTTCCGTCGAAAACCCGGCGGTCCGCGGCGCGGTCCATCAGGATCGTCTCGGCGCCGAACATCTCGGGAACCTCCGTCAGCACCGTCGTGCCGCCCTGCGCGATCAGCCAGTCGGAAAACAGCCCTACCAGCGGATTGGCCGTGATGCCCGAGAAACCGTCCGAGCCGCCGCACTTCAAGCCCACCTTGAGGTAAGCGAGCGGAAGCGGCTGACGCTTATCGGCTTTGGTCTTTTCCACCAGCCCGCGGCAGATTTCGAATCCCGCCTCGATCTCGTCCTCGACCTCCTGGGCGACGAGGAACTTCACCCGCTCGTCGTCCCATTGGCCGATCACCTCTTTCAGGGCCGACACCTGGTTGTTCTCGCACCCGAGGCCCAGCACCAGCACGGCGC
>OGPU01003112.1_pt1 | contig 10525 bp, 7 predicted proteins | sample 1552991 | NCBI WGS metagenome assembly OGPU01 (sample SAMEA2580296, study PRJEB22360) | human gut metagenome | biome: human gut; feature: human-associated habitat; material: faeces | place: Denmark | collected 2008/2010 | reverse complement strand
AAAGCATCTCATGAAAGTGCGAGGATAGCGTCTCTGCCAAATGCGCTTGGGCCGCACTATCCAGATTCTGAGATATTACCAAGCAAAGTAAGAGCGCTATGAGGTTGTCATACTTTTCAAAAGTACGGTTCAAAAGGAAAATGCTATCTTGAGCGGACAGCCCGCTGTCCCGTAAAATTAGCAGTGCTTCCAAGGGGTTAACTTCATTGGCCAGCCAGTCCAGCAGAATCTCTGGCCCCGCCCGCCACAAGACCTTTTGCACCAGGAGCGTCTGCTTGGAAGCGTTCTTGTCGTCGGTCATCTTCTTTTCGCCGTCGCCGAGGCAGAGGGAGAAGCCAAACTTGTTGGAGTTGACCTTTTCGTGGGCAAGGGTAGCCTTGTCGCCGAACGCAGCCAGCGACCAGCCCTGCGCGGCTTCGATGCTGACGGAGTTGACCTTGACAGCGCCGAACGAGTTGTTGACGATCTTCGCGTCGGTCGCAGTGGAAACGGTGCCGTCGGTGCCGACAGCGATGGGCAGAACGGTCGGAACAGTGACGCTCATTTTTGTGGCTGCGGGGTCGCCGCCGATGCTGCCGTCAGCGGTGGACGAGAGCGTGACGCTGGAAGTGCCGGTGCCGCCCGAAGCATCAACCGTGTTGGCAGCGGAAGCGGAAATTGCGAGGGAAGCGATCATGCAGACCGCAAGGATGAGGGAAACGATTTTCTTAGTGTTCTTCATTGTAATGACTCCTTTGATTAAAATTATTGTTGAATCGTAATTGTAATGATTGCCCCGGCTGTGCCGATGATTGCACCAGATTCCGGGTCAAGGTTATGAAAATAAGCGGTACATTCGTATGTACCCGCGGGAAGAACCACGTCCAGCCGCGCACGTTCAATCTTACTGCCAACGGCAATGGCGCCGGATTCATAAATCTGTTCGCCCGTATCATTACGGACGATCTGAACCATCTGCGGATAGTTATTGATGGACTCATTTACGAGCATCAGATTTCCCTCAGATGCTCCATCCTCAAAGATGGGTGCGGTGTTGGCTGAAATGTTAATCATGCCCTCGGCCACTTTTTCATTCAGCCGCGCTTCGATTTCCTCCGGCGAAAGGTTATCCCAGCCGCCCTCAGTTGCAGACGAATCATAAACGATTCCGGCTTTGGCGCGGGCTTCTTCCTTTGTCATGGGAGAGCGGAGCGTAACGATGATGAAAATGATCGCGCCGATGGCAACGGCGGCGAGAACGCCAGCACCGATCCAGACGGCGGTGCGCGAGTTGGATTTGTGCTTGGGGTGGTAATTCATGTGTGAATCCTCCTAAATATAATTGTCAGGGCGGCACCACCAGGCGGTGCAGTAATGATTTGTGGTGCATATCAGCGTGTTGGGATGGGTTTGCTCGGATGCAGAATTTCCGTTTTTTGCTTCATCCGTGCTTCGCGCTGTCGGCGTTCCTCCAACGCAGAATAGATACTCTCAGTAATTGCCAAGGCAGGCATTGTAACGTCCGGGAAGTATCTGCGCAGTCGATCTCCACCTAACGTGACTTTCAGCGAATACAAATTTTCACGCGGCGAATTAAACTCAATCGGTTCATCGTCCGCTGCTTTGGAGTCGCCCGGCTGCTTGCTCTCTGCGGAGATCGGAATGACGTTGCTGACTGACGTTGGTGCAGTCTCCGGCTTTTCCACCGTCTGCGTTGCGGGTGGCCGCGCGGTGTTTTCCTGTTTCGGCGGTTCCGGCATGACCGGCTTCATATTCGGCGGTGCCAGCGTGACAGGTGATGTGCCCGTGGCCGGTGCCGGTGCTGGCGACACGTTGGGTGTTACCATTGACGCAGCCGGAACCGGTGGGTCTGCCTGCGTCGGCGCCGGCTTCGGCGGCTCAGGCGGCTTGACCGGCTGAATATCTTTGTCCTCCAGAATCGCCCGCATCGTCTTATCGTCCAGATTTCCGCGTTTCTCTGCGTCTCTTAAACGCTGCACACGTTTGACCGTTGGTTTCAGGTTCAGACCCACCAGATCAATGACTGCATTTTGATGTTCTGGAGACAGGAATGACAAATCTGATGCAATCGACAATTCCAGCGAGTTATCATCCACTGCATCGCAGACAGCTTTGGTTGCTTCGGAAAGGCGGATAATTCGGTTCAGTTTGCTGGTGCTGATACCCATTTCTTTTGCCAGCATCGCGTCGCTTTGCAGCTCGTCCGCACCCGGTACGCCGCGTTTCTTCCGTCCTGCCTTGCGTTTCATCGCGGTCATTTTATTGCGCAGCGTCCGCGAAAGATCGTATGTGGAAATATGCGGTCGATGCAGATTGCTGTCCGCAACGAGGATCATCGCGTCGTTGTCGTCGATTTTCTGGATGATGGCCGGAACCGGATAATTCAGCTCTCGCGCGATCATGTGCCGCCGCTGGCCTGAAAGGATTTCCAAGCCGCCCTTGGGATTGATTCTGGTCAGAACCGGGTCTTTCACGCCGTTCAGCTCGATAGATTTTCTCAGCTCCTTGTAATCGTCGCTGTTTGTGTCTACGGAAACGGTGTTGAACTCAGATTTTTCCAGATATGCAGGGTGGAGCGTGATGAAATAGGATTCTCCATCTTTCGGAACCGGAAGATCTTTCATGGCGTGTTCGTCCGGGGGCATCAGCCGCTCGTCAAAAATCTTTGTGATTTTTGTTCCGGTCGGACCGAGAGCGGCGGGACCGGGCATAACTGCAGGGGCCGGTTTGACCTCTACGACCTTTTCCTGCGGCTTCGACTGTGTGGTCGAACCCTTGCTGTCTGTACTGGCCTTTTCCGTGGGCGCGTCCGTTTTCGGTTTTTCTTCCGGGTTTTTCGGCTCGGACACCGGTGCGGACTTGAACTCAGTAGGCTTCTCAGATGGCTTCTGCGGTACGCCCGGTTTCTTTCCGTCTGCATCAATCTTTTCCGTAGGTGCAGCCGTTTTCGGCGTGTCCTCCGGCTTTTTCTGCTCCGGCGTGGGCGTTGGTTTTATCTCGGCTGGCTTTTCAAGCGGTTTCGGAGATATATCCGGTTTTTTACCGTCTGCATCCTCATTTTCCAGAGACGGAACCGCTTTCGGCTTTTCTTCCGGTTTCTTCGCCTCCGGCGTTGGCGCAGGTTTTGCATCAGCGGCCTTGTCTGGCGATTTCGGTGGCATGACCGGAGTTTTGCCGTCTGCGTCAGCCTTTTCCGTAGGTGCAGCCGCTTTCGGTTTTTCATCCTGTTTCTTCTGCGCTGGTGTGGGTGCGACTTTTACCTCGGCGGCCTTTTCAGACGGCTTTGGCTGCGTAACCGGTGTCTTATTTTCCGCAGCCTTGTCCGGCGTTTTTGCGGGTGCTTCACGTTTCTTGCCGATCTCACTTTCGGGCAGCAGCTTTCCGGGCGGTGTGCCTTTCGCATTGCCGCGCAAACGGAAATCCCGCGCCTCTTTTTCCGTCATATCATAGATGAACGCGGGAATCTCTGTTTTCTTCGCAAGCTCACTGGCTTTGCGGCGGCGGTTGCCGGAAACGATCTGAAACTCGCCATCCTCGCGCTGCCGCAGGATAACCGGCTCCTGTACGCCTTTTAGGACGATGCTGCTCGTCAACGCTTCCAGACTTTTCGGACTCGGCGGCGCGAATATGCTGCCGGGCAGGTCGTGGATTTTGGAAAGTGGGATGCTAACCGGCTTGATTTCCGGCTTCGTCGGGTCGCGGGCTTTTTCTTCTGCCATGTGGGACCTCCAAAATTGAATTTTTATATCAAAAAATACGTCTCACCATGAGACCTATTTTCTGCCGAAATCATGCTGCACCTGAGCGGAATAGAAAAAGCCCATCGTCGTCGGCGCATTGTAGAGCGCGGTCAGAAGATAGGCTTTGATGTTATTGATTTGTGTCGTGGTTGTCCGCAGGCTGTCCAGAATGTAGGCAACGTGCATCTGTGTGAGCTGCCGGAACCGTTCCTTGATGATCTCGATGGGGACTTGCTCTTTTCCCAGCCGGACGGCATCAGCGGTGCTGCTCTGGACTTCCGAGATCAGCTCCACCAGCGCGTCCACGTCCTCGGCGGCATACTGCGTGCAGAGCGCGTCATATTCGATTTGATTTTTGACGCGCTCTTTCAAACTCCATCGCTCAATCAATCGATCTCCATTTCCCGGCGGCGCTTGCGCCGGATAGATAGATGGATCAGGATAGCTAAACTCAGGATAGATATTATCTAAATAACTTGCTTCCTGTTTTGGGAAGTCTTGACTTCCCAAAAGTGGAAGTCTGGAAGTTTGATTTTGGGAAGTCTGGATTTCCGAATCCGGGAAGTCTGAAATAGGCGCAGAAAGGGGAGCTTCTGGCACATCGGTCGTGGTGAATTTTTTGACGTAAATCTTTGCCGGACGGCCTTGCCCCTGCTTCACGCGCTCGATCAGGCCAAAACCATCTTTTCCGGTATCCAGCTCGGCCAAGAGTCGGACCGCTTTGTTGTGTCCGCACATGAGGTCAGTCTGAATCTCGTCGAGTGTGTAATAGATGTAAACGCGCCCCAGCTCATCATACCAGCCGTGTTTGGAAGATAACCCCATGCGGTCAAGCATCAGGCCGTAGAGCAGCTTTGCTTCGACGGAGAGTGTCTTGAACTTCTTGCTGCGCACCAACAATCTGGGAATCCGGAAGTAACTGAACTGCTCAGATTCTTCGCCGTAAAAGTAGGAGAAATTGACTTGCGCTTGCATGAAAATCACCTCGATATGCGGAATTTTGACAATAAAAAATGGACATTCACGTTTTCACATAAATGCCCAATTTTGCAGCTCTTTACGAACTTTTTATTCAATTTTTGCGGGGGTATGGCTGACGTGGGTACAACCGCTGGGGGCGCAAAATAACGACGATATGTCAAAAACATCAAAAAAGTTATGAAAAAGGCTTGTTTTCATCAGAAAACAAGCCTTTTTGGTGGAGATAAGCGGGATCGAACCGCTGACCTCATGACTGCCAGTCATGCGCTCTCCCAGCTGAGCTATACCCCCAAGTGGAATTACTATCGCTATGAAGTTTTGAAAAGTGCCGATTGCGCGAAGAAGCGGGAAACATTTGTGGGGGCATAAGATAAGTGGCTTGTGCTCCCAGCTGAGCTATACCCCCATGTAAGGGGTGCGCTGCTCGATTGTGATGTTTAGTCTGATTGTAAGTTGGTAATCCCGGAAAACGTCCACGCGGTCAATCATATTTGCAACAATCACTTTTTTCATTGAAATGTTGCAATTATCATAGAGCTGTGCCCATTCCAGAATCTCATCATACTGTTTGGCAATGTGCTCCGCTGTGGCTTGACTCTTTGCTGCTTCTTCCTCGGCGTGTGCCATTGCGCGTCTCAGCTCTGCGCATTTTTCTTCTTGACCACGAATTGCCATATCCAGAATATTTGGTTCAAATGCACTTTCACCAGTAAGAGATTTTACAACTTCATCTTTCAGTGTTTGCAGATTTTGCTCGGCCTTTTCGTAGTCGCGTTTGACCTTTTGGAAAATAGTTTGCTGCGCGTCATGGTTTCCAGAATAACACGCGCGGATCGCATCTTCACGGCGCATACTGCCGATTCTGGCAAAAATACCATGTAGAATAGTATCAATCATGGCGTCCAGTTTTCTGACTGTATAGCCTGTCTGACCGTCACAGTCGCCATGCGTGCGGCTTTTTGTTTGGCAGGTGTACCGCGTTCTTGTTGGGTCGGAGCCGTCTTTTCGGGGCCGGCCTTTTCCACTGGTAGTCACACAAAGTCGAGCGCCACAGTGACCACAGAAAATAAAGCCGGACAAAAGTGCGTTACTGCAAGTAGCGACCGGCGTATGCGGCTTGTTCGCATACATATTTGCGCGGGCATCCAGATTTGCTTGCACCACATAGAATGTTTCATCATCAATAATGCGAAGATGCTCTTGCACAGGCGAGCGTGTTGCGCCGCTGCGCATAATGCCGATGTAAAGCGGATTGCGTAGAATTGCTTTAATCGTGGATGGATGCCAGTTCTTTCCCTCACGATTTTTAATGCCGTTTTTTGTTAAGTAGTTTGCGACTCGCTGAGAACCATATCCCTCATAACGTGCCTTTGTAAACATGATTCGTACAACCTCGGCTTCATCTTCACGAATGGCAAGATCATTAACTTCCTGTTTGCGTTTGTTGGTGCGCCCAGTTCGGATGTATTTATAGCCGTAAGCCAGACCGCCGCCGGTGTAGCACCCCTCGGAAGTCAGAATTGCCATACTGTTTGCTACGCACTCTGCGGTTTTCCGGCTTTCACCATCTGCCTGCCAGTAGCGGATATAGTTGGTCAGTTTGTCCACATGGCTTTCAAATTTCTGCTCACCCTCAACAGCGCTCCAGATGCGAATGTCGTGCTGTGCAAACCATTCTACAACGAATGGCGTTTCATCGGAGATTCGTCCGATACGGTCAAACATGAATACAAGCAGAATATCAAATTTGTGTTCCAGTGCGTAGCTCTTGATCGTCTGGATTTTGTCACGTTTTTCTGCTCTGACCTTATGGCCGGAAACGCCCTCCTCTTGCAGCTCGCATACCACTGTCCAGCCTTGCTGTTCTGCAAAGTCCCGACAACGGATTCGCTGCATCGGAATATCTGCTTGATTCTGCTCGTTATGGTATAGTTGCTTTCCGGTTGAAACACGATAAAGGCAAAGGACACGCGTACCGGGGGCAATATAAGATGGAAGATCAATCCGCCATCCAGTTTGTTTGTCGAAGATATAACTTTGGAGATAATTTGTCTGATTCATAGTCAATCCATCCTTTCTGAAATCTGACGAAGATATATGATGAATTGACATATCTGAAATATTCGATTTTCAATGTGCAATACCGGATATTCCTAACAATATTATCTCATATATCATCATTTTTGTCAAATTTCTCGACACAAACAGTCGCGGAAGATAGGGACTTTAAGAGAATAGATTTCATTTGTCGGCAAAGCTCGTCATCACGCTGCTCTGCACAAATTGCTGTGACCATACAGCCGTTGACATTCAGATAAAGTGTACGGTTTGCTTTGTCCACATGAAGAATTTCACATACGTCAGGCTGCAAACAAATCGCCTCCTCACGAATTAGTTTTCATTTTTTCTCATAGGTCAGACAGACGGCAGCGGCAAACTGCTCCATAGGTGTTGCACCTCCCTCCATGCTCATGGCGGGGCGTTCCATTCTGTGACGTATGGCTAACGCAAGTATCATTGTTCTTTGCATGCGGTCGTCGCACGATCCAGCCATGAATCGCTCTCCATGTAGGTGTTTCTCGCTCCGCGCCAGAATCGGTATCACCTCCCATTCCGCGCATCCCCGCGCACCCATAGGCTCGCACATACAAAACGTATCTGTTGACCCTATTCAGTTGTCAGCGGGATCGTCAGCCCGCAAAAGCGTATTGAACATAATGCGCTTTTCCAGAATGACGATCAGAAATCTGTCCCAAGTTGGGACGGGTTCTGTGCGGTAATGCGGCCCGAATCGGGACACAATTTTTGAAGCGACGGAGGGCTGCCGTGCAGACTGGGCAGACCGTCCGTCTTATGATAGGCGTCGTGCCGCATAATTCATAGGCTTCAAATCGCGGATGAATCGCGTCTCACCATGAGACGCAATTCGACATATTCGGACTCAAATGTTATTCAGAAGGAACCTATCCCTGACGGTCGCCCCACAGCTTTGCGGAAATCAGGGAAATCAATTCTTTCGCAGTCGGCGGTTCTTCGATCCAGTAGGCCCGTAGTTCCCGTCTGCGGCCATTCTGCCAAATATCCTTGGCTGCGCGGTTCAATGCCCGCGAAACAGCTCCATTCGTTTTCTTTCCCGTTCGGATACGAACCTCGTTGCAGATTGTCTGCATCTTCGGCATGGTCGGCTGGTGCTCGATTGCGATGTCGATTGCATGGCATAAAATGCAGTAACACTCTTTTCCGCGTGTCTCGACGATGGAGTATATAGCGTTCTGAATATCTTTCATGTTATACATTCCTTTCCCGTTCGAGCTGATATAAGCATAATACATTTTTACATACTTTTCAGGATTTTTGACAAACTTTGACCTACTTAGACAAACTTTGACGGATTCAAGGTCGAAAGGCAAGAATGCGCAGCAGGTGTTCAGTCTATGGTCTACGATTATTATGCGGCATGAAAAATAGAGGGAATCCATTACCCGGACATGGGTAACGGATTCCCTCTTGTTTGCCTGTGTCCCATTCATATTGAATGTACATTTGTATGGCGGCACGGTTTGATTGCGTCAAGTGATTACATTTTACTGCACCCGATATCCAGCCATAATCAGGCCAACAATCATCTGCCAGAAGTCGTGTTCTTCTGCGCTGTAATACCGGCTGTCTGGAATTTCGTGAAAGGACACAATGCGGTTTTCTTCATCCAGCCATGCTTCGTTCTGCATACGCTTCGATAATCTCTCTCAAAGATTCTATTTCCGCATCGCTCAGGTGCTTGCAGTAATATGTATAGTCACCCTCGCTTTCGCGCACGACCACATCCACGTAGTCAAGGGAATCGTCCAGAAGATAACTGCGATTTTCAATATCAAACTGGTACGCACATACGGATTCGGAATCGCTTGCGGTTGGCGTCATGGAATCAATCGAAAATAGCTCATCCAAGATCGCCGCATCTTCGGCAGACAGCGTGTATGTTTTTTCACCGGACGGAGATGTGTTCAGGTCAAAGATCGTTAGCGTCATTATTGCTGGCAGCCTATCACCGGAACTGATTTCCTGTGTTTGGAGCGAATAGGAAAGTGTCAACGCTGCATGATCTCCATTTCCCGGTGTCATTGTGACAATCAGCGTCTGACCGTCCTCAGACAAGTCCTGTGTCCAGACGGCATCCGCATCCAGATAGTGCAAATCAGCGTTCATGCCGATGAAATAATCACCGAATACAGAATAATAACGCGGCCATTGGAAAAAGTCGCCGGGCAGATCGCTCCGCTTGCTGTCCTCCAACTCAAATTCCCGGACACCATCTTCGTATTCCGGCAGCCAGTTTGCAAAATCCAGTTTCTTACGAACTCTTGCGTCAATTCCATCGTTCGGTGGATAACCGTCCTCAACCGGCGCGTGTAATCCTGCCGCTGATACTTCCGACCACTTTACGCTTGAAGCGCTGCTGGAAAATACAACGTCTTGAACCTTTATCAATCTGCCGGTGAACACGTGCAGGAACGGCGCACCCGGCATAATGGCGGTCGTTTCTTCAGTTCCATCCTCAAATATGGTTGTAAGCGCGTCATACTGTGTACCATCATTTCCAATAAAGCCGTAGACAGCGGCAAAAGCGTCCGTTCGCATAGCGCAGGCCAGAAGTCCAAACGATGAATCCCATGGCTGCGCCTCGTTCCACGCATAGAGTGAATAGCCGGTGTCTATTTTTTCCAAGGCAAACACCTGATAGCCGGAATAGTCATTTTCGTCTGCATTTTTGCTGCCGGTAAGCAGGAGCAGATAGTCTGTACCGTCAAGGTTAGTCGTCTGGCAGTCCAGCACTGTGTACTGCGCAGAAAGATATGTGTTGACCCATGCGGCAGCTTCTTCCGGAAGATCAAGTGTATTGCTGTCGCTTGCCTGAATACTATCCCACGTCCAAGTCATGCCGCCGTCATGCGTTTGAAGTGTCGTGGCGCTGTCATTTCCATCCTTATCAAGTAATATGACCGGATAGCTGCCGTCATTGCCGGAAAACGTTGGATTCTGCGGCTGCATATTGTACTGCGCATATTCTGCCGGGATATCCAGTTCCAACCGCGCCCATGTTTTGCCGCCGTCCAGCGTCCGCGCGATTTCAGGGCCGTTGTCAAAGAAGTAGCGGTAGCTGATAAAGCCGACCGTTTCAGACGCAAAGCCAGCGCCGATGACCGTGCCGGTATAAAGCGCGTTTGGGTCAGAAATTTCCCACGTTTCGCCGCTGTCCGGGGAAGTGCAGACATTTGCTGCGCCTGTTCCGGCTGCGGGCGGCAGCGCGGCGACACACCAGCAGAATGTGCCGATTTCGCCGTAGTAAAATGTGATGGAATCCAGATAGCCAAAGGTAAAGGCTTCACTTTTCCTGTCACAGCCGGGGAGTGCCGCAATCAGATCGTACGGAACTTTTGCAAGCGGCTCCTTGCTGTCTGTGCTTTCGTACAGTTCAATCCACGGCGTTTGCGAATCGGCAACATACCCAATCAGCTCAACCGTATTCATGACAGGCAACGCAGAATCCACCTCTTGCGGTGTTGCTTCTGAGCTGGAATCGGCTGAATGATCCGGCGTTGTGATTTCATCCGCTTTCTGCTGTGTCAGCTCTGCAAACGAGCAGCCGGTCGCGGATATGACGAGCAGCAAAGCCAGAATGACACACAATACGCTGGTACGCCGCTTTTTCGTCAGAAACAAAATCCGTTCTTTGACCGGAGGCCCGGCAAGGCTCAGAGCTGCCGCCTTGCGCGGAGCTTGCGCCAGAATTGCGCGGGCGTAGG
>OGPU01003103.1_pt1 | contig 10570 bp, 8 predicted proteins | sample 1552991 | NCBI WGS metagenome assembly OGPU01 (sample SAMEA2580296, study PRJEB22360) | human gut metagenome | biome: human gut; feature: human-associated habitat; material: faeces | place: Denmark | collected 2008/2010 | reverse complement strand
CCAACCATGAATTGCTGTCGCTGTATCGCGGTGCCACCGCGGACAACGAATGTCCGCTTATGGTGGAAAAAGATATTCCCAGCTGTGGGAAAAGCCGGTTTGGCTGCTGGGTCTGCACCATGGTGGAAAAAGATAAATCGATGGAGGCAATGATTACAAACGACGAAGAAAAAGTATGGATGAAACCGCTCCTTGATTTCCGAAACGAATTTGGGGACCAGAGCCAGGACCGGGAACGCAGAAGCTTTCGCCGGATGGACGGCCATCTGCAGGGAAGCTATCGGACGCTTTATCACGGCCCCTATAAGAAAGAATACCGTGAAGCTTGGCTGAAAAGGCTTTTGGAGATCCAGACGGAAATCAACCGCAACGGCCCGGAGGGCTTCCGCACCCTGGAACTGATCACGCTTCCCGAGCTGCGGGCCATCCGCAGGATCTGGGTGCACGAAAAGCATGAATTTGACGACACCCTTCCAAAAATTTATGAGGAAGTTCTGGAAAAACCGTTTCCGGATCCGAAATGGGTGTCGGCCGGCTCCTACGGCCAGGATGAATGGGAAACATTAAAAGAAACCTGTAATGACTTGGCGCCTGATGAAGCATTGGCCTTTGAAATGATGTACACCCTGATTGATGTTGAAAACCACGCCAGCAGCACAAACAACAGAAAAGGGATTCTGGACGAGATCGAAAAAAGCCTCCGTAAAACATTTTATTCGGATGAGGCCGATGCGCTGGCATACTATACGGCCAAGATCGCAAGAAAAAAAGACCTGGGAGGCAAATACGACGAAAAATTCCTTAAATCCATTCTCCCCGAGGAAGATGAGTTTCCCGAGGATGAGGGTGATGAAGGAGATTTGGCAATATGATTATCAAAAAGTTAGTGCTTCATAATTTCGGCGTATATGCCTCGACGAATGTGTTCACATTCAGCGGAAAAAAGCCTGTCGTTTTGATCGGCGGGTTAAACGGCCGGGGGAAAACCACCTTTCTTGAAGCCGTCCTCATTGCCTTATACGGCTCAAATTCGTTCGCCTACACGGAAAGCGCCTATAATACCTATGGCAAATATCTGCGGGCCCATGTGAATACCCTGGACGGCTCCTATGAGACTTTCATCGAGCTGGAATTCTCCATGGGCGATGAGAATGCGGATGTCTATTGCATTCACAGAGAATGGTCGGCGCAGGCAAAGCGCATCAAAGAGGATATCGCCGTGAAAAAGAATGGCAAACCGGACGAGTTTTTAACCGAAAACTGGTCTATGTTTATCGAGAGCCTATTGCCCAGCGGCTTATCCAGTTTCTTTTTCTTTGATGGGGAAAAAATCGCGGAGCTTGCCGCAGAAGAAACAAACGCACAGGTGAAAAACTCCATCAAGGCGCTCCTGGGCATTACCGTTTTGGATCAATTGGAAAGCGATCTTGGACGGATGATCGCCCGGGTCAACAAAGAGACGGCAACACGCTCTGAGGAAGATGAACTCGATGCGCTGCGCGCCGCAAAGGAAAAGGCGGACAACGATTACCAGGCCGCTTTGGACGAAATCGCCGATTTGAAAAAGCAGTGTGAAACAATCGACAAACAACTCGAGTCCACCCATCATGAATATTCGGCCAAAGGCGGGGACCTCGTATACAAAAGGCAGGACTTGTTCCATAAACGCAGTCAGCTTGAGGCAAAAGCCAAAAACATCCAGGACCAGCTCACCGACACGGCTTCGTCCTGCCTGCCGCTGAGCCTTGTACCCGATTTGCTTGAGGTGATCGAACAGCAATCTGTCCTCGAACATAACAGCCAGGTCGCCGTTGCTGCCGCAGAACGGCTGGAAAACCTGTATGCACAATTCGCCGCGTCGAGTTCCGTAAAAAGCAGCGGGGCACAAAAATTCCTGCGTTTTGTTCGGGAGGAAACCGAAAAGGACTATGTTCCCCCCGTTTATGGACTCTCGGATTCGTGCTTATATCAGCTAAAAGAACTGAGAAGCCGCCAGTTAAAGCAGCAGCGGCGGGATGCCTTTGCGCAGATGGAGGAGCGCGAAGAGCTAAAAAAGCAAATCAATCAGATCGATCAGTACCTTTCTGTGGATATCGACGAAGCCGCTCTTGCCCGTATTTATAAGAAGATCAAAACACTTGAGCAGGAACAGCTGGATCTTGAAGTACGGCTGGCGGCGCTTACGAAAAAGGCGGCCGGTCTGCACGGCGAGAGTTCGCGCGCCACAGCCGCATTCAATGACTATGTGGAAAAAATGCTGCTCAAGCTCGAGCTGAAGGACGACAGCGAGCGCATCCTGAAGTATTCGCATCAGGCGATTCATCTCGTACAGGAATACCGTATCCGCCTGCAGGAAAAGAAAATCCAGCAACTGGCGGATACTATGACGGCGTGTTACAAGCGGCTTGCCAACAAGAAAAACCTGATCGAATGCATAAAAATGGATCCCGTGTCCTTGGATTTTGAGTATTTAACTGCAAGCGGGATCCCGGTGCCCAAAGCTTCTCTGTCGGCGGGTGAAAAACAGCTGATGGTCATCTCCATTTTATGGGCGTTGGCGATCTGTTCCAAAAAGAAGCTGCCCGTTATCATCGATACACCGTTGTCCCGACTGGACTCCGCACACCGCATTTCATTAATCCAGTCGTACTTCCCGGAAGCCAGTGATCAAACCATCATATTATCCACCGATTCGGAAATCGACCAGCGGTACTACGATTTGATGAAAGATAACATTGGTGACGAATTCACGCTGTATTATGATGATGAAAAGAAGTGCTCGATAATAAAACAGGGCTATTTTACTGGTGGTGCATTATGATTATCAAACAAATCAAGCTTTCTTCCGACGCCAAAGAAAAGCTCTCCCGGTTGAAAGGCCGGACAGGCATTAAGAACTGGAACACCCTCTGCCGTTGGGCGCTGTGTTACTCACTCAGCGAGAACACCGTTCCTGCCGATATTGCAATCAATTCCGACAGCAATGTCGAAATGTCCTGGTTTACCTTTTCCGGGGAGTACAGCGAGATTTATGAAGCACTGGTAAAAGCATGGTGCATTAAGATGGCATTACCTACGGACAGCGATACCCTGACCAAATATTTTAAGCTGCATCTTGAACGGGGAATTGCCCACCTATGCGGGACGAATTTTATAAAAAACCTGGACGATCTGCTGAAACTGTCTTCAGAGGCTGAATTATGAGTATTTATTTGGATTATAATGCAACCTCTCCCGTTGATCCGCGTGTTCTCGAGACCATGATCGATGTCTATAAGAACCACTACGGCAATGCGGACAGCAGGACGCACGACTTCGGAGAAGGCGCGCGCAAAATCGTGGAAACCGCCCGCGGCCAGGTCGCCGGATTAATCGGCGTCCAGCCGGATGAGGTCATCTTTACCAGCGGCGCTACCGAAAGCAATAATATGATCCTTCTCGGCCTGCAGGAATACGGCATCCGCACCAACCGCAGGCATATCATCACGACAGCCATTGAGCACAAGGCCGTTTTGGAAGCGGCAAAGCACCTGGAAAAGGTTGGGTTTGACATCGAATATATTTCCCCCGACCTTTCGGGCCGGGTCTGTGCGCAGGAGGTTTTGCGCCGTATACGCCAAGACACCCTTCTTGTCAGTGTTATGCACGTCAATAACGAAACCGGTATTATTCAGCCCGTACAAGAAATCGGGGAGGCCCTGTCTGAAACCGATATTCTCTTTCACACCGACGCCACCCAAAGCTGCGGAAAGTTAGTGGAGGAGATCCGGGCATTGCCATACGATGCGATGTCTATTGCGGCACACAAATTATACGGCCCGCAGGGCATTGGGGCGCTGGTTCTGAGGAAAAAAGGCTATCAATATCCGCCCGTCAAGCCCTTGTTATTTGGCGGTTCTCAGGAGCATGGGATGCGCCCCGGCACAACCCCCGTCGCCTTAGTGGCCGGTTTCGGAAAAGCCTGTGCACTGGCTGCCGGCGAATACAAACAGGCTCTTGAGCACTACAGGCAGACGAAAGATGCCCTTTTACGAATACTGTCCGTTTCCGGAATTCACTATAGAATCAACGGGGACCCGCTCTATGCGATGCCGAATACCCTTAACGTGAGTTTGCGCGGCGTTTCTTCTGAAGCCCTGATGATCGCTACCAAACAATACTGCGGCATTTCCAACGGTTCTGCGTGCACATCCCGCAGCTATCGTATGAGTTACGTTTTAAGCAGTATGGGCATTCCCGAAGAGGACGCCGAATCCGCCATCCGAATCAGCTGGGGAACAGACGCCAATCTTCACGATGTGGAGGATTCCTTCCGCAGCCTTATTGCCGTGGCCAAGGAGATGGCCATATAAAACAAGTGCGCAGCAATAACCTCGGCAGGCAAAAACGCAGGGTCTCCTTTCCGGAGACTCCCCGCGTTTTTAAGCCTATTCTATCCTTTTCCGTGCAGTTTATAAGGTATCTTTTTCATGGGTTTTAGTACCAATCATGCTTTTCGTGCTTCTCCAACGCAGCAATCCACTCCATTTCTTCCGTTAACAGTTCAAAATCAAAAATAGCGATGTTATCACGAATGTGATCGGGATGGCTGGAACCGGGGATGACCGCCACACCTCTTTGCAAGTTCCAACGGAGCATCACCTGAGCCGTGGATTTTCCATGAGCCCTTGCAATCTGGCAAAGGGTGTTATTATGCAGCATTGCGCCGACATGGCCTCGTCCGCCCAGCGGATACCAGCCCTGAACGACAATTCCCTTGTTCTGAATATACTCCACCACCGGACTATCCTGATAATATGGGTGGATCTCATTTTGAATCAGCGCCGGTTTCACGGAAACTTTCGACAAAAAGGAATCCGTCTCCTGAATATAATAGCAGGAAATGCCGGCAGCCCGCACTTTTCCGTCCTGTATGGCTTTTTCGATCGCCCTGTAAGCCGTCACATCGTTTGGCGCCGGATGGTGCAGGAGCATCATGTCGATGTAGCCGATGTCCAGCTTCTTCAGTGCTTCTTCAATGGCTTTGGCGGCATGAGTATACTGGTTTGGATACAATTTGGTCTGCACGAAAATTTCCTCTCGCAGCACACCGGATTTGCGGATGCCCTCGCCCACCTCCCGCTCGTTTCCGTAAAAGGAAGCGGTGTCAATCAGGCGATAGCCGCTTTGTATGGCGGCATTGACCGCATTGACGCAGGCACTTCCGCGCAGGGCATAGGTTCCAAGACCTATTACCGGAAGGTCATGTCCGCTGTTCAGCCGGACGACAGGGACGGCGCCGGGTTTTCCGCTTTTCAAATCAATACCAGTCATGCTTTTCCCCTCGATCCAACGCATTGATTCGGCTCATTTCTTCCTCAGTCAACTCAAATCCGAACAAATCGAGATTTTCCCGGATGTGGTCGGGATTGCTGGAGCCGGGGATAACGACTACGCCTTTTTGCAGATTCCATCGGAGAATCACCTGGGCCGATGTTACGTCGTGGTCTTCGGCGATTGCTGAAATCACTTCATCGCCGAGCAGTTCCGCCGTATGCCCCCGTCCGCCAAACGGATACCAGCCCTGTACCACAATGCCCTTTTCCTGAATAAAGGGAATCACGTCATTTTCCTGATAATAGGGATGAATCTCATTCTGCACCAAGGCTGGCGTAATCGTCACCTGGGGCAAAAACTCCGTCAATTCCTCCACATACCAGTTGGAAAGTCCGATGGAACGGATTTTCCCTTCTTGCACTGCCTGCTCCATCGCCTTGTATGCTTCCACATCGTTGTCACCGGGATGATGGAGCAGCATCATATCAATATACTCGATGTCCAGCTTTTCGAGGGCTTCCACAATGGCTTCTTCTGCATTGGCAAACTGGTTTGGATAGAGTTTGGTGATGACAAAAATTTCTTCTCTGGGCACGCCGGAGTCCCGTACCGCTCGTCCGACCGCCGTTTCATTTCCATAGATATGAGCGGTGTCGACGAGGCGTCCACCAGCCTCCAGCAACGCCGTGACCGAGTTGTAGCATTCTTCATCGGAAAGGCTGTAGGTGCCAAGGCCCATAATCGGCATTTCATAGCCGCTGTTGAGCAATACCGTATGGGTATCAAAATTGAATACGCCGACTTCTGCGGCAGTGTTAGAAATTAACCCCAGTGAATCCAACCACGCCTGTATTTCCTCTCTTGTAGTGCCAGAAGAAAACCGTTCTCCGTCAAGCCAATTTGCATTTGCCGTAAGCGAATGAAGATTAGCGGCACTGGAACCGATACCGCTGCTGTGTGAGGTACAAAACGGGACAATCGTTTTTCCGTCAAAATTGTAGCTTTCTAAAAAGGTGCTGATAATTCTCGGTGCCTGTCCGTGCCAAATCGGATAACCGAGAAGCACAGTATCGTACTGATCTATATTTTGGACGCTGCCGGAAATGGCGGGACGTGCTGTGGGGTCGTCCTGCTCCTGATCTGCCCGGCCTCCGCTGTAATAATCCAAATCTTCATCGGTATAGGGGTCTTCCGGCACAATTTCGTAAATATCTGCACCCAGAATATCCGCTGCATACTCGGCAATCTGTTTTGTGGTACCGGTAGCGGAAAAATATGCAACTAAAATATTGTTTATCTCCGTCTCCTCATTCGAGTTATCATCTCCGTTGCCCGTATCTGTCGCTGTACTTTCATTGCCCGAAGATGTATCTATATCGCTTTGTCCGCTTTCGGTACTGCAAGCGGCAAGACCGAATAAAAGCATAAGCGTCAAAAATATTGCTGTTATGCGTTTCATTTTGCGTCCTCCAATCTCTTTTGATTATTAAGAGCTTTCAAGAGATAAGCCATGTTTTCTCCGAGGTTTCTCATATTTGCAATACCTTCTTCATCTTTCAGCACATCACCCGGCATTTGCCCGTAAACCATATTCCAATAGGTAGACCCGGCGACAATCATTTCTTGATTTAGGAAAAAGTGGTTCATAGCATCTATTGCCTGTAATGCGCCGCCTCTGCGAACAGCGGCAACCGAAGCCCCAACTTTATATTTGTTGTTAAGCTCTCCACGGTTCATATCACAAACCACTGCGGCCCGCTCTAAAAATGCCTGCATATTTGCGGATATGTTTGCACAATAAACGGGAGAACCAAGTATAATTCCGTCTGTTGCCATCATCTTATCGAATACTTCCCGAAACATATCCTTGCGGTGAATACAATTTTTTTGCCCGCCGCACGCCCAGCACGCTTTGCAGGGTTCTATCATATTTCCGGCAAACTGTATCATTTCGGTTTCTATTCCCGCTTTATTCAGTTCTTCAAACACCGTATTGATAAGAATGGCGGTGTTCCCGTCTTTCCTTGCACTGCCGTTAATCGCTAAAACCTTCACTGTGTTCCATCTCCTTTCGGTTAAAAAATACAGGCGTTTCCAGGAAGGCGCTGCCCCCTTGAAAACGCCTGCCGCATATTCGGGGCGGGTTGGTTTCCGTTACCGATACGCTTTTTTGAAAATACCCGCGCACTCTTCATCGGACATCGGGCAGGGATTGGCCAGGAACAGGCCGCCCATGGTCTCACGGGCATTGACGGCAAGGGTCATGCATTCGTCGTCGGTGATGCCATAATCGCTCATCTTCAGCTCGTCCACACCGCAGTCCTTTTGAAGCTGTACCAACGCGGTAATAAAATCCTCCGGTTTGTCGGCGTCCGGGATTCCCATTACACGGGCCATCTTGATAAACTGCTCGTCGCAGGCGTGTCTTTCGATGAAGAACTCCGCAAATGCCTTGGAAATCATAATCAATCCCGCACCATGAGGCAAATTGTGGTGATAAGCGCTCATGGCGTGTTCCATCGAATGCTGTGCAGTGGTACTGGTAAGCTGCATGCTGATACCGGCCATGGTGCTGCCATAGGCGATGTGCTCTCTTGCTTCCAGGTCATTGCCGTCCTTTACGGCACGGGGCAGGTATTTAGCAATGTTCTCAATGGCGGACAGCGCGATAGTTTCACTCAGGATATTGACGCCGTTGGACATCATCACTTCGGTGTTGTGGAACAGTGCGTCAAAGCCCTGATAGGCTGTGTACTTCGCAGGAACGGTTTTCATCAGCTCCGGGTCTACAACGGCGAGAACGGGAGTCAGTTCCGGGTAGCCAAAGCCGATCTTTTCCTTGGTTTCCAGATTGGAAATCACGCCCCAGCAGTTAACCTCAGAACCTGTGCCGGCGGTGAGGGTGATGGAGACAATCGGCAGGCCGGGATGGACGAGGGGCTGTCCTTTTCCGGTGCCGCCGTTCACATAGTCCCACAGATCGCCGGGGTTGGTTGCCATCGCTGCAACGGCGACAGCGGAATCCAGCACGGCCCCGCCGCCCAGCGCCACAATGAAATCACAGCCGTTTTCCTTGGCGAAGGCCGCCCCCTCCATCACCATTTCCTTGACGGGGTTTTCCATGACCCTGGCAAATTCCGCCACCTCGACGCCCGCTTTATGGAGCTGCTCCAGTGTGCGGTCGTAAGCCCCGCTTACTTTGGCGGATTTGCCGCCCGACATCAGCAGCAGCGCCTTTTTCCCCGGCATGGGCTGATTGCCCAGTTCGTTCAGCTTCCCGCTGCCAAACAGGATTCGGGTGGGATTGTTGAAATCAAAGTTCATGTTCATAAAAAATCTCCTTTTCTGCCAGTTGATTATTTACGGCTGTTCAGCACATCCGCCTCGTACTTCTGTACCTCTTCATACCAGGAGGCGTCGCCAGCGACGCCGCATTCTTCGCAATATCGATTCCACACGTCGCCAAGCGGCAGCATCTTCAGTTCCTCCTGCAGCACCATCAGCTCTGTGAAGCGGCCCTCGTCCTGAAGCTTTTGCAGTCTTTCGTGAGGCGTGCATAGGGCACTGAGCAGAGCTTTCTGCCAGCTGCGGAAGCCCACCACCCAGGCGGCGATGCGGTTGATGCTGGCGTCGAAGAAATCCAGCGCCATATGGCAGCGATCCAGCGCACCGCACCGCACAATCTCCTTGGCCATCTCCCGGATCTCATCCTCGAGAAGCACCACATGGTCGGAATCCCAGCGCACGCCGCGGGTAATATGGAACGCAATTTCCGGGAAAAAGCACAGCAGCGCGGGAATCTTGTCCGATACCACCTCGGTGGGATGGTAATGCCCGTTGTCCATCAGGGGCAGGCATTCGTCCTTGTGCTCTGCCGCAAAGTTCAATGTAAATTCCGCCGACCCTACCGTATAGGCCTCCACGCCGATCCCGAACACCTTGGATTCCACGCACGGCTTTACCTGGTCAAACGCATAAGGCTCGGACAGGATCTGTTCAATGGCCTCCTTATACCGCATCCGCGGTCCCATCCGGTCGGCCGGGATATCCTTGTAGCCATCTCCCGTCCAGATGTTCATCACGCAGGGCATCCCCGTTTCCTGCGCGAAGGTTCGTGCGATGCGGATACAGGCTTTTCCGTGTTCAATCCAGAAGCGGCGCACATTCTCGTCGGGGCTCGACAGGGTCAGCCCATCCTTTTGCATCGGATGGGAGAAGAAGGTGGGGTTAAAGTCGATGCCCATGCCTCTTTCTTTGGCAAAATCCACCCACTTTTGAAAATGCTTCGGTTCCAGCTTGTCCCGATCCACCTTTTCACCTGGCTCCAAGATGGCGTAGCTGGCGTGCAGGTTCAGCTTCTTTTTCCCGGGACACAGGGATATTGCCTTATCCATGTCCGCCATCAGCTGTTCGGGGGTTCTGGCCCTGCCGGGGTAGTTGCCCGTGGTCTGGATCCCGCCGCTTCCCAAAGGCCCATCCTGATCAAAGCCGATGACGTCGTCCCCCTGCCAGCAGTGCAGTGATACCGGGATTTCCTTCAAGATTTGAATCGCCCGATCGGTATCCACACCCCAGCCGGAAAACATGGTTTTTGCACTTTCGTACCTGCTCATCCTGTACTCCTCCTTATTCTTCCGCTCGGACTGTAAAGTTAAATGAAAGTTGAGGACCCGTCAGCCCTTCTGGTACAATGGTTTTACCATAAACACAAAGTACTCCCAGAAAGGAGACGAGTCCTCATGGCAAAATTATACCAGTTAAGCTGCCCAAAGTGCAACAACAAAACAGACTTTTATCGCTACGGAAAAGATGCTCATGGTCATCAAAAGTATCAGTGCAAAAAGTGCAGACATCAGTGGGCGCCGGATACCCCCGAACGTGTTTATACCCGAACGAAGAATTACCCCGCCTGCCCAGTTTGCGGGAAAGCGACCTTCCTGCATCACGACAGAGAACATTACGCCCACTATACCTGCTCTGACAAAAAATGCCGCCATTCGGTGTTCGTACCAAAGCCTACGGCCATTTCCGTTCCGTCCATGTCCAAGCTCTTTGGAAAGACGGATTTCAAGCGAATGCGCTATCCCGTCCATGTGATCCTCATGTCCTTGACCATGTTCTATCTGGGCAAGAATTCGTTCCGCAATATCGCTCTGATTTTGCGTACCGTGATGAATGTCCAGGTATCTCATACGACCGTCAGCAACTGGTGTACCCGCTTCGCTCCCATGTTCCAAAACATCGCTATACAGCT
>OGPU01003097.1_pt1 | contig 10581 bp, 7 predicted proteins | sample 1552991 | NCBI WGS metagenome assembly OGPU01 (sample SAMEA2580296, study PRJEB22360) | human gut metagenome | biome: human gut; feature: human-associated habitat; material: faeces | place: Denmark | collected 2008/2010 | reverse complement strand
CAATGGCAAATGTTGTTGTGAATAATGTGCTTCACACCAGCTGGTGCCATGATGGCGCTGATGATGGGAACCAATACGAACACGACGCCAAGGATACGATGGCTCATACGGAATGCAAAGACCACATCCGGACCCACCATGGCGGCCAGAGGAGGCACAAACACGAAAGCGCCAGAGAACATCAACCACATGCAGCAGCTAACGGTGATGCCATGCGTCCAGCGAGCCTGCCTGGAGTGACGCTTGATATAGCGTTCGCCAGCAACTTCGCGTCCGCGCAGGAACGCTTCATTTTCAGCCTGTTCTTCAGGCGTGATGTCGAACTCAGCGTGCTTACTCATGGTCATCGCCCCCTTTCTTGCCAATGGGAAGGTTCTCGGTAATGGCCTCCATCACGGTACGTTCGTCAGGACCATTGCCCTGCTTGGTAACCTCGCCTGTTTCCAGGCTGATGGTATCGCCGTTGCCGTCGTTGTAAACCAACGTATCGCGCTTATAGCCAGCAGCAAGGCCAAACATCGCAGCAAGGCCAAGAACCGTAGCACCAGCGCCAACAGCGGTAACGGGCTTCATGATGCCCGAAAGGAAGGCTGCAGGAGGAATCTGAGGATCCTCAACTGCGCCATGGGGCTTCGTGCCGTGCTTCAAAACCTGAATAACGTGCAAGCCTTCCATCTCGTTTTCGCCGTAGATGCAGGCACCTTCGTATCCCCGGTCACGCAGCAGCTGCAGACGCTCATTTGCAAGTGCGATCATTTCCTCGCGCGTGCCGAACTGCAGGGCGCCAGGCTGGCAGGTGGTAACACATGCCGGCATCATGCCCTGGGCAATACGATCGACGCAGCCCGAGCATTTGTTGATAACGGTCTTGCCGCCACGGTCCTCGTAGCGAGGAACATCGTACGGGCAAGCTGCCGAACAGTTCTGGCAACCAATGCACTTGTCCTGGTCGTAGGTGACCATACCGGTCTCTTCATCCTTATACAGCGCACCTGCGGGACACATGTTTACACAGCCCGCGTTGGTGCAATGCTGACAAGCACGGCGGCCAAATGCCCAGCCAACGCGCTTCTGAGACTTTTCATCCTCGAAGTCTTCGAACGTCATAATCAAACGGGTGCAGGAATTAAGATCGGCAGGATGGGTGAACTTACCGTCCCAATTCACGGAATCATAAGGGTTTTCCGCGGTGGGCTCACTAGGCAAGTCGTTCCAACACTTGCAGGCAACCTGGCAACCCCTGCAACCAGTGCAGCGAGACGAATCGAACAAAATAGCCATTTCAGTCATCTAGGGTCACCTCCTCCTAAACCGTAGTCTTCTCGATGTTAACCAGGAACGCTTTGTATTCAGGCGTCTGACTGTTCGGGTCGCCGACGTTTGGTGTCAAATCATTTACCGCACCATGCGTAGTAAGGCCGAAAAGCTTGCTCCAGCTATAGTGGTGGGTCATGCCAACCAGATGCTGGGTCTTACCATTGACGGTAAGCGGACGGATACGGGGCGTAACCACTGCCGTAACCACGACAGAAGCACGACGGTTCCAAACACGAACATCGTCGCCGGTCCGGATGCCCTTCTCCTTCGCCAAAGCAGGCGAAAGCTCAATCATGTCGCCAGGCATAGCCTCAACAAGTGCCGGGCAGGCGCGCGTCTGAGCACCCGTCTGCCAATGCTCCGTAACAGAGTACGTAGTGGCAACATAGGGGAACTCGTCTGCCGTTGCACGGCGCGTGGACTCGTCAGAGTACTTGGTTCCAAGACCCTTCTTGCCCTCATCATCAGGACGACCCAGATAACAGGGGCTATTCAAACGGCCATTGAGCAAGTTCTCGGAAAGCGGGGTTTCGAAGGGCTCGTAGTGTTCGGGTAACGGGCCATCCACCATGCCGTAGCTTTCAAGTCGGCCATTCTGCTCCCACAGCATGAAGAACGCCTTGTTGTTGGGCTCGATCTGCTGGGTGGTGCCGTCGGGCAGAGCCTTGGTAGCTGCAAAGTCGGGGATATCCATGCCGGCCTTATAGCCAGTTAACCACTTCTTTTCGTTCAAGTCCCACTTGACCAACGCCTTGTCCTCCGACCAAGGCTGACCCTGAAGGTCTGCAGAAGCGCGGTTGTAGATGACGCGGCGGTTGTTCGGCCAAGCATAGGCCCAGTCGGAGTACAGACCCAAGCCTGAAGTGTCCACGTTGTTGCGCTTGTAAACGGGCTGGCTTTCAGCGGAAAGCGGAGCATCGTTGTTGGCGTAGAAGCCGGAGTAGATCCACATACCGCATGCAGTAGAACCGTCGGCCTCCAACTTCGCATAACCAGGAAGCAGGTTGATGCTGCCCTTTGCGAGCGTTGCGCCGTCTGCGTTTGACTCGAAGCCCTGAGACCAATCGGAGCCTTCCAGCTTGTAGCCATTCAGAGCCCAAGCAACAGGACGGGGATCGATCTTGCCATCGACGTAGTAGTCCCACTTCATCTTCAGAATAGGATCGGGGTTAGCACCGCCCTCTTCCTTGTACAGGCGGCAGATTTCCTTCCACAGAAGATCACAGATCTCGTAGTCGGGCTTTGCCTCGTCCCAGGGCTTAACTGCCTGCTGACGCCACTGAATCCAGCGACCAGAGTTGAGGATGGTACCCGGCTTTTCGTAAATAAGAGCGCAAGGCAGGAAGTAGCACGTGGTGCCGATTTCCTCGGCGTTCATGTCGGGCGCATCCCAGAAGGAAGCAGTTTCAGTGATTACTTGGTCTACAACTACGACCCAGTCGCAGTTGGCCATAGAGCGACGAACGTTACCGGAGTTGGGCGCACTGTGGCAGGGGTTCATGCCCCATGCGTAGTAGCCCTTCATGGTGCCTTCCTTCATCTTCTCGAAGGAAGACATCTCGGACCAGTCGGAGCCATCGTGGCTGGGAACCTTTGGCCACCAGTCGTAACCGTAATCGTTTTCGACAGTAGCGTTTTCGCCATACCATTCCTTGAGCTGGCTAATCATGAATTTGGGTTTATTCGTGTAATAGCCATCGGAATAGGTTTGGCTGGAAAGCCAGTGAGCCAAGGTGTCGCGGTCGGTGGTGTTCGACCACTTCAAGTATGCAGGCTGCTCGTTTACCAGCATGCCCATGTCGGTTGCACCCTGAACGTTAGGCTCGCCGCGTAATGCACAGACGCCGCCACCAGGAACACCGATGTTGCCAGAGAGCAACTGGAGAACCGACATAGAACGAGTATTCTGAGCGCCATACGTGTGCTGGGTCTGGCCCAGTGCATACAGAATGGTGCCCGCCTTGCCAGGAGCACAAGAGGTAGCCCAAGTGGAGTACACCAACTCGAGGTCTTCCTTGTCCATGCCGCAAACACGGCAAACGGTATCCATGTCGTAGCGGGAGTAGTGCTCCTTGAACTTCTGGTATACGCAGCGCTCATGCTGAAGCGTGGCATCCTTCTTAGGAACAGTAAGAACCGGCTTGTCGAAAGCGGGCACGCCCGGCTTCACCGACCAAGCATAGGTGCCCGACTCGGAAGTGTCCCAAGGCTCCTCGTGATCGGTTTCATAATGCCAAGAATGAGCGTCGTAGGTTTCCTTTTCAGCATCCCAACCGCTGAACAGACCCGTTTCGGGATCAAAGTCGAATTCCTCCATAAGAATGTAGGAAGCGTTGGTGTAGTTGATCAGGTATTCGAAGTTGTAATTGTCGGGGTTCTTGCCCGTACGGGTGTACTCTGCCAAGCCAGGCTCGATCAGGTTATCGATGATGTACTTGTACAGACCACCATAGAACGCGATATCCGTGCCGCTGCGGATGGGGCAATAGATGTCTGCCTGCTCTGCAGTACGGGTATAGCGGGGGTCGACAACCATCCACTTTGCGCCCTTGTCGTGAGCTTTATGCAGCCATTTGGCGCTTACGGGGTGGTTTTCAACAGAATTGGATCCGATGTTCATAATCACATCGGTGTTTTGCATATCGCACCAATGAGTAGTCATTGAGCCGCGACCAAATGATGCCGCCAGACCGGCGACGGTGGGGCCGTGTCAAACACGGGCTTGGTTATCGATTGCCACGATACCAAGCGCCCTCATCATCTTGAGGATGAGGTACTCTTCTTCGGAGTTCTGCTGAGAACCGCCCAAGCTGGCAATGCTTTCGCAGCGGTTCACGGTAAGGGTCTTGCCCTTAACTTCTTCAGTTTCGACGAAACCAGCATCACGGGTTTCCTTGGTTTTGCGGGCAATTTCCTGAATCGCCTGCTCCCACGTAATGGGTTCCCATTTCTTTGAGAAGGGACGACGTACCAAAGGCTTGGTCTGGCGAACCTTACTCTTTTCGATTTCATGGGTTTCGGGGTTTACGACGTTACGCAGCTGGAACATCGTTGCACCCTTGGGGCACAAACCACCCTGGTTGATAGGATGATCGGGATCGCCTTCCAAGTTGATAAGCTCACCATCACGCACCGAGCAAAGGGAGCCACAACCACCTGCGCAGTAGCAGCAGATGTTCGTGTACTCTTCGGTGTTAACGAGCTTCCACTCGGAGGAGGATTCCACTGCCAAAGCCGGTGAAGGCTGCATAAACTCGAAGGCCATGCTGGTTGCGAATGCGGCACCGGCAGCCTTAAAGAAGCTTCTGCGCGACAGCTCCATTTCCCACTCCTTTCGATTGCTATCCTTCCCTGCTGTTGGGCAGGGCTCTACAGGCGTATCGTATCGAAGCTCTTAAGGTCGACCATCTCGAAAAAAGACGCCATTTTGCAAAATATCGATAAACGGTCGATTATTCTAAATAATTCTCAACTGAAAATAACTCAAAATACCAGGTAAAAGCCAAAGTTTGCAGCATAGAAGAATAAGCCCGAATCGCTTGACCTGATATACTGGAATACCGGCATAAGGAGGGAATATGAGTGAGAAAGAAGAGCGTGTACGCCTCACGCAGCTAACTTCGAAAGGCGGTTGAGCTGCAAAGTGGGGTCCGGGCGATCTCAAGGAAATACTTTCTTCCCTCCATCCTGCAGGTGCACCACCCGCAGCTAGTAACCTATTGCTTGGATACGAGACGAGCGATGATTGCGCCGTTTGGCAGCTCAACGACAATTTAGCTGCCGTGCTCACTGTCGACTTCTTCACTCCCGTGGTAGATGATCCTTACGAATTCGGACGTGTAGCGGCGGCTAATGCTCTCTCGGACGTATTCGCCATGGGCGCTCAACCTCATGTTGCGTTGAATCTATTGGCTCTCGATTGCTCACTCGGAACCGATGTCGCAGCGGCTATCCTCCAAGGCGGAGCAGACGCTGTAGCTGAAGCGGGAGCCTTCGTTTCCGGTGGTCACACCATCGACGACACGGAACCAAAGTATGGCCTCTCGGTGTTCGGAACGGTTGCCCCCGATGCTATTGTGCGCAATGAAGGCGCATGCCCTGGTGACGCACTATATCTCACCAAGCCCTTGGGCACCGGCATCATGAGTGCTGCGGTAAAGATCGACCAGATCACCGAAGCAGAAATGAGGCCCGTAATCGATTCGATGATGGAATTGAACGCGGCAGGCGGTGCGGCCATGCGAGCCGCAGACGTACATGCTGCAACCGATGTAACGGGCTTTGGGTTGGCCGGTCACTTGCATGAAATGCTCGAATCGAGCAATTGTAGCGCCGTTATCGATTTCGCGTCGCTCCCCCTATTCGAACAGGTTTGGCAGCTTTCCTGCGACTACTGCCGTCCTGGCCGCACGTTCTCCATCATGGATGACCTTGAGGGCTTCATCGACCAAGGAGATATCAAAGAAGAAGAGTTCGATAATCGCCTAGGGGTCATCTGCGACCCGCAAACTTCAGGCGGTATACTGGCCGCCATCCCTGCTGAGAGTTCAAGGCTCTTCGAGGAAACGTTTGAAGAGCTTTCTGGTCGCAAGCCCGCACGCATCGGATACATAACCGAAGGAAACGCTGGCCACCTTACCTTCAGCGACAGCTGATACCCCCACACTCGTTTGCCCCCCAGCAAGAAAGCGAACTTCGACGAATAGCAAACCTCATTTTGGACCTGGAGCAGAATAATCGCTCCAGGTCCTTCTGTGTTTAGAACTCTTTTGATCGCATAGCAACATGCGAATCGTTCTCACCTTTGAGCTTTGCCACCATCAGAAAAACAATGCCATCAATACATAAACCCGCAGCTCATAATGGGGGTGCGTATGTACGTACCTTGGCAGGTTGGTCAATCCGGTGCACGGTGGTTGCATCAATACCGCCCACGACCAAGGAGTTCCCCATGAACAGAAAACACGTTGCGCAGCAAACCCAGCGCGAGCGCAACTGCTCGCCTTCCAACGGAACAGAGCGCCTCACAAGCTCCAGGATAGCTCGCGTTGGAGTTAGCGCCCTGATAGCGGGTCAACTCATGATGCCAGGTATATCGCTAGCAGCTGAAGATACAGATCAAAATGTGGTGCAGGCAAACAGCACTGCGACTGTCGCAGCCGAGGAAGCCGCTCCTGCCCCGACCGCGAGCAACAACGCGACGAATGGAACCGAAGCACCGTCGACCCCAACCCAAGCAAGCAAGGAGTCCGCAGCGGCACCAGAGGCACAATCTGCTCCGAAGGCAAACCCCTCGCAAACTGACACATCCCAGAAGGCTTCGGCAGAAACGGCTGCGTCTACGGCAAGCAATCAAAACGAAGCGGCGGCAACCTCTCAGACGCCTGCACCTCCAGCAAATAACGCAATGCCAACAGACGCCATCCAGACCCGCGGTGTGACCGACGTAACCGACAACCCAGGTGGTATTAAGATAAATACAACGGTGGTCAACCACTACGCTGATTGCACGCTAAACGGCACCTTTGCACTCACTCAGGGAACAGGTCAAACAATCGATTTCGCAGAGGTTCCCAATGCCGATGCCAAGTGCCTTTCCGAAGATACCGTGTACTTCAAGACAGATGGATCTTCCCATGCTCTTGTCGAAACGGAAGATCCCTCCGAATCCGTCGTAATGCTGCATATAACTCCAGCAGGAACGCATATGCAAGGGACGCTGACGTACACTGGAGGCAACGTTGATCTGGGTGTCAGCTACAACCTAACGCTGCAGAAAGAGAAGAAGGTCGCATCAACGCTCACCTACACTGGTACCGACTACGAAGGTGGCCCCATCATCGCTGGGGACCCCGATGATATATTCAACGGCGACCAGCAGGGCGGTTCGGTCGTCATCAACGAAACCAGGGACGACTACTGTCTCCGCTACAACATCAGCACCGAACTTACCCTTGCCGCAACGCAGCAGCAGAGCCTCGAGAACCTGAACGTCAACGACGTGAAGACCGACTACGCACCCGGTGAGGCTCCACGCGCAACGGGAACGATCCCTGCCGCCGATGTTGACAAGTACGAGATCGCGTATGAGTGCTGGGAGGAAATGGACGGCAGTGACCCCACGGAACTCACGCCCGTTGCCTTTTGGTATTCCGACCCCGCAAAGTACACGCAGGGCATGAAAAAGATTGACCACTTCGAAGAGGGCAAGTTTTACATGTATTCCGTCGAGCTAAGGCTCAAGGACGATAACACCCTTGCCGACGTCTATAACGTGAACGTTAACGGCCAATGGGCGAGCAATACCATCAAGACCATTAACGGCGTGTTCGCGCCTAATGCGGCCAATATGCTGTGCGAGCAGCCGATTGACGAATGGCAAGCCATCGACGTTATCGAGATCAGCGGTGCCACGACCACCTTCAAGGCGGGCGATAGGCCGGTCTTTACGGCGAGCACTCCGACGGGTTCGAACTCCATCCTTCAGTGTGAGTTTTGGACGGGTAGTGACGGCGGCGAAGTGAATTCCGTTGAGTTCTGGGACCAGAACATAACCAACCACATCGATGCCTTCAAGCCTGGTGTGACCTATCGCTATGGCCTGTACTTTAAGCCGGCGCGTGGTTTCTACTTCACGCCCGACACCAAGCTGATAATCAATGGCGTGGAGTATGGCTACCAGGCGAGCGAGCTAAGCGTGGTCGATCCTGAGAGTGGCTGGATCCATACACTGTGGCTCAACACCGACTTAACCTTTACACCCGAAGCGGCTGAACTCACATCCGATCCCACGCCGCAGCCCGGCAGCAACGCCGCCATTGACGACGCCAACAAATTGACCCAAGCGGCGGTCAAATCCGATAAACCCGCCAAGTATGACAAGAAAGCCCTACCTATCACCAGCGACAATACCGCAGTGGCAGTTGCCGCCCTGGGATTTGCCGGCACTGCTGCAGCAGCAGGCGCCGCAGCTGCAAGACGTCGCAATCACTAACGAAGCCCGTACCGTTGCTGCCCGCGCCTGAAAACTATCCCTTGCGGAATGGGAGCTGGCAAAAGGGCAACGAACGAATGACGTTATAGACGCCATTAAAAAGTGGGCCGGAAGAGTGTTCTTTCGGCCCACTTTGCTATCGAGATGAAAACGGGATATGGACGAGAGCCGCTGCAACGATCGATCGCTATCGAGCAAACCCTCCAGATGCTTCGTTGCTCACCGTGCTATCAAGGTCCAAACCCGCAAACAAAGCCCTGCTCTATCCAACCAAAGGAACGGAGCGATAAGCGCCCAACTCCTTTGCGAACAAGCCATCGATCTGATCTTCAACACCCAGTTCACAAGCTACGTTGCGCGCCTGCCCTACCGCCTTGCTGTCATCAGAACAGCGAAACAACAGTCCCATTCCGCAACCCGCACGCACCTTGGGTGGCACAGGTACTAATGAGCCCTCGGGCCCAAACGCCGCCTCGAACGAGAGCGCCGCATGGGTTGAATCAAAGGAAACCAGATATTCCGCCATGATTACAAGGTGATGGTTTTTGAGGATTCCTGCATGCGTCCCAAAATGTCATACATGTTGGAAACCTCGCCCACAGCAAGCTGTTCTTTCAGCCCGTAGAAATCGAGGCAGGTTCCACATACCAGGACTTCTGTGCCTTGGGCGATAAGGGAGCTAACACTGTCGATAATCGCCTGCTCGCCGCCGGCAACCAGCTTTACGCCGCTGTTCATGAACAGCAAATGCGCGGGAGGATTGCCCGATTCCGAAAGGGTATACAGCGCCATTTTCATCAAGCTCTTGCCCAAGGTTTCGTCACCATCGCCCACATAATCCTTACCAACAAATACGGCATAAGGCTCCAGCTCGGCGCATTCGCAAGAAGCAGCCTGAGCGTTGGCCTCTTCCCCATCAGTACCGCCGATCCGAACATTCCAGAAATCATCTTCCTGCTCAACCGAAACAGGACGTGCCATACGACCCGCCAGATGCTGAAGATTCGAGACGGCGGCTTCGTTGCTGACCTTCACCAACAACGAATCGCAGCCACCATCAAGTTCCTTCTTCGCCATCATCAGAGGCTTGGGGCACTGCAGCCCACGTGCGTCAACTTCCTTCATATGCGTTTCCTTTCCTGCAAGGCGCCATAGATACAGCGCCATTGATTACCTGAGTGCGTTCACGCTTTCTTTTAGCGCTACGATGCCCTTGGCTACCTCCTCTTCGGTATTGAAGCACGAGAAGCTGAATCGCACCGCCCCGCGCTGTTCGGTGCCCAGCGCCCTGTGCATCAAAGGCGCGCAGTGAGCACCAGCACGGGTGCAAATGCCCCAATCACGTGCTAGGGCATCGCCCAACAAAGAAGAGTCGACACCCTCGACATCGATGGCAACAACCCCGCTTCGATCGATGCCTCCATGACCGCCCAGAACAGAAACGCCCCCAATATCACAAGCGCCCTCCTCGAACTGGGACGTTATACGAGATACCTTTTCATGGATTGCGTCAACGCCCGTTTCTTCAATATAACGTACGCCAGCCGCCAAGCCAGCCAATCCATGGGCGTTTACCGTACCTGCCTCAAGCGCTTCCGGCATGAACCGCGGATGGCGCTCATCGAATGTATGGGTTCCCGATCCACCTTCCACCAAAGGTGCTATATCGAGGTCGGGCACTATACAAAGGCCTCCCGTGCCCTGCGGGCCAAACAGGCTCTTGTGCCCCGTGAAGCACACCACATCGGCACCGAGTTCTTCTTGGGACAGAGGAAGAGCGCCAGCGGTTTGAGCGGCATCAAGGATAAACAGGGCACCATGCTTATGGGCAATCTGAGCCATACGAGCAACATCGTACACATCGCCTGTAAGGTTCGATGCATGGGTTGCGGCAACATAACGAACGCCACCTTCCGAAAGCATGCGCTCGTATTCGTCGAAGTCGAGGCTGCCATCGGGTTTAATCGAAGCAGCCTTTACCACACACCCTGATTCATCGCGAAGACGGTTCAAGGGACGCAACACAGAATTGTGCGAAGCCGCTGTGGTGACGAGCGTACAGCCAGGAGTCGCCAAGCCTTGAAGGGCAATGTTCAATGCCATTGTGGCATTGAGGGCAAACGAGACACATGAGGGCGAAGGCGCGCCAAGCAAACGCGCCACACTGCGACGAGCCTCAAACACAGCCCTACCCGCTTCAAGGGATGCTGGATGCGCCCCACGCCCCACGCCACCAAAAGACGAGATGCCGCGCACTACAGCATCAGCAA
>OGPU01003088.1_pt1 | contig 10592 bp, 6 predicted proteins | sample 1552991 | NCBI WGS metagenome assembly OGPU01 (sample SAMEA2580296, study PRJEB22360) | human gut metagenome | biome: human gut; feature: human-associated habitat; material: faeces | place: Denmark | collected 2008/2010 | reverse complement strand
AAAAGCCATTATAACCATACTGTGCCATTCCCCAAGCATTAACACCATAAGCCATGCGGGTGGGATCCATCATTCGACGGTCAAATGAACCATAGAAATTGAAGTTCAAATCGAAGCCTTTGTACCGGAAAGTATTGTTGAAACCAATTGTAAACCCGGGATCCGCTGTCCCTATCAAACGCATATCGGCATCGTCAATCTGCCCATCGGGTTTTCCGGTCAAAACAAAACGTCCGTTACGAACTACGGGGTCACCAGTCTCAGGGTCACGCAAATAGCCGTTCAAGTCCTCAATAATCAACTGACCCGGTCTTAAATCGGGTTGTGCCGCCGGAGCCTCGTCTCCCTCTTGCATAATACCGATGGCCTTACGAGAATAGATTGCCCTCATGGGATCATGGTCTCCTTCATACACCGAAGGTTTCCAATCCGAAGTATGTTCTACCCACCAGTTCTTCACACGAGAGAAAGTAATGTCGGAGAACCAAGAGAAATCTTTTGTCACGATATTTTTCGTATTCAAGGTAAACTCAAATCCCCGACCACCCGTTGTACCAATATTGGCAGCAACCAAAGTCAAATCGTGGTACGTATTCAAAGGCTTAAATGTCAACAAATCCGTTATCCGACGTTCAAAAAATTCGAACGTACCGCCAATGCGTCCATCGAACAGGGCAAAATCCAAACCGACATTGAACTCTTTGGTTGTTTCCCATTTCAAATCGGGATTCTCCAAACGTCCTAAAAATACACCTGTTTGCGGGCTATTATCCTGTTTATTATATGCCAACTGTGCATAATAAGCTGCAAATGCGTTATCGCCTACACCTCCGGCATTTCCCACCGTACCATAGCTGACACGGGGCTTCAACATCGATACTACCGAGCGGGCAGGTTCCATAAATGGCTCTTCGGCCATATTCCAAGCCAACGCTACCGAAGGGAAATATCCCCACTTGCGATTACGGGCAAATACACTGGCTCCATCGGCACGGAAAGTCGCAGTCAACAAATAACGATCCATGAACGTATATCCTACACGAGCGAACGCCGAATAAATCTTATTCTCACTACCACCGGAAGCCACTTGTTTCGTACCTTCCCCGGATTGAAGACTGTTCCATAAAAATGCATCGGTGATAAATCCATTGTTACCGGCGCTTACATAATAGTCTTTACTAAACTCGGCCGACCAACCCACTACCGCATTAATACGGTGGTTACGATTGAACTCTTTCATATAACTACCGGTCGTCTCGATCAGATATTTCTCGCTATCGTTTTCACTAATCGTAGCGATACCGTCGGAAAGGCCTCCATGAAGCGTTTCTTTTGGCATATAGGTCTTACGACTTTGATGAGCCCTATCCATACCCATACTAAACTTGAACACCAAATCTTTGATCGGCTCATAAGTCACATACGCATTTGCCAAGATACGATCCATCAATCCCTTATCCGTATTCAACAACAATGAGGCCGGATTCGGCTGGGTCGGTAACTGCGGATTGACAGGATAATTACCATCTTCATCTTGTGCCGGAATATTCGGATTCATCTGTACGGCAGCCCGAATCATACCCGATTTTTCATATTCAGCAGCCCCCAATTGAGTATTGTCGTTATCAATACGCGATGCCGTAATATTGACACCGGTTTTGAAATATTTATTGATAACCTGGTCCACATTAATTTTTGCCGAATAGCGTTTCATTCCCGAATTCTTAATAATACCACGATTATCATAATAGTTCAATGACATCATGAAGTTGGTAGTCTTACCTCCACCTTGTACACTTACATTGTGTTGTTGCACGCTACCATTACGGGTAATCAAGTCGAGCCAGTCGGTTCCTTCACCGGCTGCCGCAATCTGTTTATCGGTAAACGACAGTTTATAGGCCAAACCGTTTTTAGGAGAATCGATAGCCTCCTGCAAGGTACGATCTCCATAGGGATAGACATTATTCTCATACATCCACAAATCCCAAGTTGCGGTATTCATGGCGTTCATCCACTCTTTCAGATTATAGACATCGTAATTGTCGGTATATTGCTGAATAGAATAAGAACCCGAATAAGAGACAACCGTCCGGCCCTCTTTTCCTCGCTTGGTCGTAATTAAAACCACACCGTTAGCTGCACGAGAACCATAGATGGCCGTAGCCGAAGCATCTTTCAGAACCTCGATAGATTCGATATCGGCCGGATTGATAAAGTTCAATACGCTCTGCGTTCCGGCATCCATTCTTTCATTCGTCGTACTGGGTTGGTCAAGCTCTACGATAGGGAATCCGTCAACCACGTATAACGGAGAAGAACCTCCTATCTCCGTACCTAAACCACGGACCTGAATGTTCAATCCGCCACCCGGTTGGGCACTATTTTGGGAAATCACCAAACCGGCGGCTTTTCCTTGCAAGGCATGCCCCACCGAAGGCGCTACTGCAAGACTCAAGTCTTCGCTCTTCACCGAAGAAACAGATCCTGTCAAATCACGTTTCTTTACCGTACCATAACCGATAACGACGACTTCGTCGATGTAATTTCCATTTTCGGTCATAGTCACATCTAATTTTTTCGAACCGCCTATTTTCACCTCTTGGGTATCCATACCCACATATGAAAAAACAAGCGTTCCATCGGCTGGGGCCGAGATGGTGTAAAAGCCGTTATAATCGGTAGAGGTTCCTTTTGTTCCTCCTTTCACAAGAACACTGACACCGATTAACGGATCTCCAACAACATCTTTCACAACACCGGATATTTGTATATTCTGAGCCATTGCTCCCAAATATCCGCACATAAGAATCAAGGAGACGAAAAATCGCGTACAAAACCGAAATTTCATACTGTGTTTTCCATGATTCCGTTCTACTTTCTGTAATAGATTCATAGATCGAGATTTTTAGTTTGTTAAAAAAATTATATAGAGAAATTTGGACTTTCACTTTTTCACCTCGTTCGCTTGGAACAAAAGCGCTCTCTCAAACTTGCAATGCAATCGAGCCTCAGGACCCTCAACCTCACCCAACGAAATTTCATTGAAGTAATCATACAGTTCATACTTTTTACCTTCTTCCAGACCTTTCACAAGGATATCACCGTCGAACGACGAAGCATAAAAAGCATAATACAATGTACCGTCCTTACGAATGACATGAGCTTCGGGACGAGAATAGCCGATATCATACAAGCCATTTACATATTCTCCTGTCGAAAGCATCTTCTCGTTATACAGCGAGAACCATTTCTTCCAGATAACCTCCTTCTCAGGAGTCAATCGATAATCGGCTTTTACCTTAGGATTATTCTTGGGCCAAGTAAATTTGGTTCCCAATACGGCTCCAATACCGAACGACGAAGCAAAGTCATCGCCATGATCGCTCAATTCGACATGATCGCCGAAATAGGCAGTTCGAGGAACCAGTGCTTTATAGACATATCCTTTCAAACGTACTTGCCAGCTACTGGTCGGGTCGGAGGCTACCGTTTGGTTGGTATAAGGCAAATTATAAAAAGACATACAGCAGCCGCAGGGACAGTTTTGAATAACCGCATGCGGATTGATTGACCGGGATTCGTCATATATCATCTTGAAGAATCCGGGTAACTGCTCATAAGAATATTGGGGACATTCGGGGTGATGCTTCCAATTATAATCGGGATGCACGCTATTCAAATGCTGACCATCGAGTTTCAATCCGTCGAAGTCGTATTTTTTCATAAATCGATCCACCAGATCTCGACTATACGACACCACGCCCGAATCGACAGGGGAAAGGTAATAACTGTCCCACCAAGTAATATAATGCGGGGTCTGTTGCTTGGAAAGCGTAATAAAATCGGGATTTTCTTTCAGCACTTTCGTACCCGGATCGGCAGCCAGCGGAGCCCACCAAAGTTGAACTTTCAAACCATAGGCCTTCATCTTTTTCACCAGATCGACCATATCCCTATCGCCACCGGGGAAACGTTTGGTATCGAGCTCCCAGTCTCCTTCGGCAATTTGATAACCGTCATCGACAGTCGCCCATTTGATGCCCAATTCTTTCACCTTAGGCAAAGTCCCTAAGATTTCGGCAAAAGTGGCTTCTCGTTCATATCCCCACGCACACCACATGGGCTCGAATGCGGCCGGTTCCGATTCGGGCATTACCAGTCCGGAAGCCTGCATATATTCTGAAAACTGTCGAAGCGGAGCAAAGCAATCTCCTTCATATACCGATACGAATGTCCGCACCGTAGAAATCGTATCGCCCTGTGTAAATGCCACGACCGATTCTTCCGCACTTTCGACCGCAACCTCTGCATAGTTATCGTATTTCGATTTCTTCACCGAAAGCGAGACCAACCGGGGAGAAAGTTCTACATGTCCCACGGCAATGCCTTGATCTCTACGCCACAAACAAGTTACAGGAATACCTCCACCGTAATCCGAATCGTTCATTCCCATATAGTTACGTTGATAGAAGGTAGAATCGACAGGGAGAATCCAATCGGCTCGTTCTATGGTAGACTGACCTTGAAAAGACCAGAACGCCGGAGTATCTTCGTTATCGATCACCCGGAACGCATGGTTTACCCACTTCACTACATGCAAATCGCGAGACGATTCATTCACATATTTTACTTCGGTAACGGCCATACTGGGGAAACGACGATCCACACTAATCGTTTGTATTTTCTTGATAGTACCGCCGGAAGGCATCGAAGCCTCTCCAATCAACGTATAGACAGTAGTATCCCCGGCCACCCGAATATCCCGGTGTTTCAATTTAAAATCAGATACCGTCTCCTCTTCCAGCTCTATATATTCAGTCTGGCTTTTTTCGGTCAAAGGAGCATCATTTCCGGTTAACCCGACCGTCATGCGCATATCCTTATCCACAGACAGAATCATCGGACCGCTTTTTATTTCGAGACCTTCGCTGCAAGAAAACAGTAAAAACGAGGACAGTATTGAAATAATCGTGTATTTATCGATGTGTTTCATGGTTTCTTTTCTTAAATTATTTCATAATTCGAATAAAATTTTCCCGGTAGATTTTTCGCAAGACTTCATCGGGAAGGTCAAAACCCGAATAATACCAGTGATAGTGATAATCGGGAACATAAAAGTGTTCGTCGTCGGTTTCGAGAATCCGAAATGTCGTTTCATACATTTCGGCAGACATACCGTTATCGGTCCCATATAAAATGCGATCGGCGTAACGAGTATAAAATTTCTTCATGTAGCGAGGAATACTTGCCGTCTCTCCGAAACGGGCCGACATATCGACATATAAATTGGAATACTCGTCGAGTAACCTCCCCACGATAGAAAGATCATAACTGCAATTGATGAAATGGCAGGCGACAAACAACGTGTTCGGGTGATTCTTAACAGCCTCCGAAAATTGTGCAATCAACTGTTCGTGGGATTGCATGCCGGGTATGGACATATCGATTTTCCATTTCTTCCCATTCATTAGCCCATCGTTATATTTATCATCGGGCAGATACATCCAATAAGGCTCTGCTACATGGATATTCAATGGCATCCCCAACTCTGCACAAGTTTCATAAATCGGCGACATCAAAGGGTCGTTCAAATGGATTCCTTCGGCCATATTCGTCTGGAATGCGACATATACGCCCAATCCTTTATCGGTTACTTCTCCGACACCCTTAGCTCCCATTTTGTGGCAACGCTTCAATTCCTCGACGGCTGTTTTTACAAACGAAGACTTTCCGTAATCCGACAGGTCGAGGCCACACCACAAATCGAACCGGTCTTTATAAGGAGCATAAACTTCTACGATGGAATCGAAAGAAGCCCCGGTATACCCAGTCAATACAACTGTTTTCTCGATGCCTTTCCTATCCATAGTTTTCACCCACTGAGCAACCTCTTCGAGTGAAGAAGGGTAATCGTGAGAGTGTGCATCGATAACCGGATATTTCGCTTTTTCGACCTTCGTTTCGGGTATTTTATAAATAGATTTCGGCATATACTCTTCCAACAGTATATTCTCCTGTCCATACCCGGTCGAAACAAAAAGCAAAGCGACTAAAAACAGATAACCGTGTTTCATATACCAAGATTAAGTTCGTAATAATTCTTATCGTCATTCGGCGGCGCTTCCCACCATTTTATATTTATCGCACAATAGTTCTACCACAGAATCGGTCGCCTTAGGAAATACTTTTCGCAAATCGATTTCATCGTTATTCTGCAAGGTTTGTTTCAATGCCCGCATAAACGTGTCTTTTATCTCTGTCGCCAAATTGACTTTGGCTATACCGTTGCGAATAGCCTCCCGAACCATATCGTGAGGAATACCCGAACTCCCATGCAAAACCAAAACCACATCGGTTGCGGCATGTATCTCGGCCAAACGGTCGATATCGAGACGAGGTGTCGATTTATAAAATCCATGAGCCGACCCAATAGCCACAGCCAAAGCATCTACCTGTGTAGCCCGGACGAAACGAACGGCATCTTCCACGGTCGTAAAACCGGACGAATCTTGCATTTGTCCCAACTTAGGCACATAGCCCAATTCGGCCTCCACATTAGCCCCGTACGGTCGAGCCATCTCTACGACCTTACAAGTCGTTTCGATATTCTCCTCCATACTCTTTTCGCTGGCATCGATCATTACCGACTCGAATCCGGCATCGAGGCAACGTTGCACCAACTCGACAGAACCTCCGTGATCCAAGTGTATGCAACCGTCAAGCCGGTAGTCTTCGAGTCCCTGACGCGCCAATACAACCGCCCGCTTCAATCCCATATAATCGATCGAGCTCTTCGTCAATTGTAACATAACAGGCGCCTGCACTCGCGATGCGGCTTCGAGTATGCCTTTCAAGGTCTCGTAGTTGTAAAAATTGGTCGCCAGAATGGCTTTCCTTTCAAGCTGAAACTGTTTAAGTTTTTCCTGAACTTTCATATTCTGTTATAATGTGATGTGCTGATTAAACCTATTCCGTGCTATCTCCTCGATGGTCTTTTTATCGGCAAAAGCTCCCGTTCCTCCTGCCGCAGTCGTGTTGATGGCGCCTGTGAGATTCCCGAATCGCTGACAATCTTCCAAAGTCTCGCCTTTGACAAATCGCGAAATACACCCGGCATTGAAACTATCGCCGGCGCCGATTGCATCCACGACTTCCGTATTCAAGAACGAAGGCAGAAATGCCGGTTCTTCTCCCCGACGAACCAACAGAGATCCTTTACTCCCCATTTTTATAATCGCTGTATTGACATAAGGTTTTATTTTCCCGACAGCTTCATCGATCGTTTCGGAAGAAGTCAATAACATGAGCTCTTTTTCATTCGGCAAAAACACCGAAACCAACGGTAAAATGCGGGTATAATCGAAATCCCAGATTTCTGTCGGGTCCCATTGCGTATCGAGCGAAGTCGTCACGCCTTGTACACGAGCGTAATCGAGTATCTTTTCCAAATCGGCTTTTAACGCCGGTTGTAGGAATATGGAAGATATATGGATATGACGACATTTCTCAAATACCGATTTGTCTATATCGGCAAACGACATGACCGCCATCGCACCCTGATAAGTTACCATAGCACGGTCTTCGCCATAATTCAGTACAATCGTCGCCCCCGAAGAGAGTTCATCGGTTTCTATCAACATGGAGGTGTCCACTCCTTTGGCTTCGAGGCTCTCTCTTATCAGATTACCGAGAGTGTCTTGCCCTATCATTCCCACAAAGCCCACTTTTGCGCCCAACGCTGCGGCATTGGCGGCAAAAATAGCAGTCGAGCTTCCCAACGTAAGAATCATATCCCCGGCAAATTTCTCTTTCCCCACTTCGGGCTCTCCGTCGATATTATTCAGAATCAAATCGACATTCAACTCCCCGATAGCCAAAATATCGTACGGTTTCATAGCAGATAATCATTAAGGTTTACCAAATTGAACGCATTGAAATACTTATCCATATCGTGTTCGATGCGCATCAAAACAATATCTTCGGACTCATAACCATTCCGATTCAAGTTTTCATAAAGTTGATTGCGAGCTACTATCGCCTCCGGTTTTTGCCAGATATAACGGCAACTTGTCCGCACCAACCATAATTTCCTCTCCTCGGAAAGCTCATTGAAATGATGGCCTTTTTCCGATTCGAGCAACCATTTGCGCCAACGATTCGATTCATCGACAAGTTTCCAAAGCACATTTTTCATATCGGAACAAACAGCGACTCTTCCCTCCGCATGAAGTCGCTTCTCTATTCCTTCGAGTTCCATCAACGCATCATATTCACTGATTGTAAACTCAGGCCCTACATTGGCAGCTCCCATTCCGCACAACGGATAATCTTCGGGATTCAAAACCCCGTCGGTATAGTGCCCCTTGATGTAGCTCCCGAACTTCGCCACCTTAGCGGTCAATTTACGCGCTACCTCCTTATCGAAAGTAACCGTATGCAAATCGGTTCCCACTTTACCGACAATGAAGCAGGGCCATACATCGTCCAAACCGCAAGCCTTCAATCCGGCTTTCAACTCGACGATAAACGTATCGAACACACTCTCATCGGCCAAACCTCCATGAACTTCTTCCGTCCCCACTTCATACGAAACCGGGGGAAAACCGTTAGACCGTCGGAATGTTTCGGTATGTTCGATCAGCTCCACCGTACGTTTAGCTACCAGATGTATATCTATGATTTCCCCTTTGGGAACATGAATATCGACAGTCGGATCGACATGTATCAAATCGTAACCGGCAGCAACCGCAGCTTCGAACGATTTCTTAACCGCAGCCATAGCTCTATCGGCATCCCATTTCTCGACGGACTGTACATCTTTCAACCACGGCCCTCCGTGATCCACGGCCACGATATAAGGCCCCGTGTAATCGACTGCCTGAGACTCCATACGCAATACATCGGTAAAAACCGACTGAGTCATTCCGGTATATCCTCCGTCGCAATCGACTTGATTAAGTGTCGCCGCAAATTTTATAGGCGCATTATTTCGCTTAGCCGAACGGAATGCCGCCTTAATGACCGCCATCGAATTGGGGCACACGGCCAACAACGTGCGGGATATATGTTGCGTTTCTTTTAGTTCAGCAATCCTCCTCAGGATATATTCAGTTTTCGGTTGTGTCGTTTTCATGTCGTTCGATTTAAAGGTCATAGATTTTCACACCTTCCACTACACGGGATATATTTCCCGAAACCGAAGGTTCATCGGGATTCAATCCCAAATTCTCCGATTTGAAATAGCCTAACAATTGCCCCACCAAAACATAAGGGATACAGGCATATTCATTTTTTTGCAATTCTCCGGGATTTGTCGCTGCAACGACACAATCGAGATTCACCCCCGGTATGACTATCCCCGAAGGCGAGACCGCTATTTGAGCTACGACTTTATTATTTTCGTTAATTTGGCGTATCAGATCACGCTCGTAATGAAACACTTTTTCATCATCTGAACAAAGATATACAAGCACGGTATCTTCATTGATCACAGCTTTGGGGCCATGACGGAATCCAAGAAACGAATCGAACTTGCAAACGACCAATCCATCGGTCAGTTCTTGTAATTTCAAATGACACTCTTCCGCTATTCCCTTCAATGCGCCGGAGCCTAAAAATACAGCCCTACCGAATTTTCGCGCAGCAATCTCGAAAAGCGATTTTTCACCGCTCTTCAAAATATCCCGTGCAAAAGTTACTATCGCCTCTATTTTACTTCTTTGCGCCGGCAACTGCTCTATATTGAAAATCAAAATAGAGACCAATGCCATAGTCGTAAAACTGCTGGTCATAGCCAATCCTTTGTCGTTTGTTTCCGGTGGAAGTAACACCAGCAACACATTATCCCGAGAACCCTCTCTCGCTAAATCGCCCGTTTCATTACAGGTTATGATAATATGAAATACTTTCTTACAATATTTATCGGCAATATGTACGGACGCCAAACTCTCAGGACTGTTTCCCGAACGGGCAAAAGAAATGAGGACGACAGGTTTTCCGGTAGGCAAACAACTTTCGGGATAAGTAATAATATCGGTCGTCGCTACGGCTCGACATTGAGAATAGCCTTTTTCCACAAAAATCCCGGCCAATGCATTTCCAATAAAGGCCGACGTTCCAGCACCCGCCAAGATAATTTCGGTATCCTTTCCTATATGGTTGTTCGAAATGAAAGTTTGTATCGCGGCTTCATTTCTGCAAACCAAATCATATGCCTTCAACCAAACATCGGGTTGCTGCATAATTTCACAATATGTAGCCGTTTTATGATCGCTTGAATTCATAAAGTACTGTGTTAAAATAAATTGAAAACTCTATTATCACTCTTTTGTCCTATTTCTCTATTACAAATATAGAGAACTACACATTTCGAATCGAAATATTATACCAATAAATATCTAAACAACACTTTATAAAAGCATATAAACAAAAGATTATCAACGATTTATATAACAATAAAAATATTTCGAAATGTTTCGATTGTTAAAATATATTACAAAACAAGGATTTATCGATATAATATTTATTAAATTATACTCGTTGGTTGAATTAGATTTATAAATAATCACAAATGAAAAAGTTGCACAAAT
>OGPU01003084.1_pt1 | contig 10604 bp, 5 predicted proteins | sample 1552991 | NCBI WGS metagenome assembly OGPU01 (sample SAMEA2580296, study PRJEB22360) | human gut metagenome | biome: human gut; feature: human-associated habitat; material: faeces | place: Denmark | collected 2008/2010 | reverse complement strand
TCGGCTTTATCTTCCAGAACTACAATCTGGTGCCGGTGCTGAATGTCTTTGAAAACATTGTGCTGCCTGTGGAGCTGGACGGAAACAAGGTAGACAAGAAGTTTATGAAAGAAGTCGTTCAGATGCTGGGGCTGGAGGATAAGCTGAACAATATGCCCAATAACCTCTCCGGCGGTCAGCAGCAGCGCGTAGCCATTGCCCGCGCCTTGGTGTCAAAGCCCGCTATTGTTTTGGCTGATGAACCCACCGGCAACCTGGACAGCAAAACCAGTGCCGATGTGCTGGGGCTTCTGAAAACCACAAGCCAGAAATTCCACCAGACCCTCGTGATGATCACCCATAACAGTGAAATCGCCCAGCTTGCCGACCGCATTATTCGGATCGAGGATGGTAAGATCGTTCAGTAAAGGGGGTCGCGACTATGAATGACATTCTATTTGGCAATAACAACAAGGCTGTCATCAAAAAGCTGGCAAACCGCAGTTTCCGAAGCAACAAAATGAGGAATGTGATTGCGGTCATTGCGATTGCCCTGACAACCTTTCTCTTTACGGCAGTCCTGACCATTGGTATGGGAGCCAAGGGAACGCTGGAATACAACATGGCAAAGATGATCGGCACTGGTGCGGATGCGCTGGTACAGGGTCTTTCCGAAGAACAATTCCAGCAGTTAAAAGAAAACTCCATGTTTGAAAAGGTGGGCTGTTGGGTACCTATTGAGATCATGACCAACACCAACCGGATATTTGCGGAAATTGATTACGCAGATCAGCCCCAGTTGGAGCTTCGGATGCAGACGCCGCGCACAGGTTCTGCGCCCCAAAAAGCAAATGAGGTTTTGGTCTCTGCCAATATACTGAAGGATCTAAACATCGAAGAAAAAATTGGGGCAGAAATTCCTATCGAATTTAAGAATCGTCAAAGCGGCCAGATGTATCATTTTGATATGATTGTATCCGGTATTTATGACACACCAAACGAAAAATCGGAATCAGTCATTGTTTCCAAAGCCTTCATGGAAGAAAATCCGGAGATGATGAACGAAATTGCCCAAGGGCGTGAAGGTTGTGGCATTTATGATGCTGATGTGATCATGCGGGATAGCTCCATGGTAAAGGAGCGCATCTCGGAGTTTGTCCGCAGCATTGGTGGCAATCCAGACGATAGAAGTGCTGAGAATTATATCCGTGTAGCCCCCAACACTTTCCTCTCCAACAACAGCGGCGGCTCTATCATGTGGCTGGTAGCAGGTGTATTTGGCGTCCTATTCATGTTCTGTGGGTATCTGCTGATCTATAATGTATTCGAGATTGCAGTTACCAACGATATTCGGCAGTATGGCCTGCTACGGACAGTGGGGACTACTTCCCAGCAGATCAAGCGTTTGGTCAACCGGCAGGCGCTGTACTTGTTCTTGATCGGTACGCCATTCGGTCTGCTTTTTGGCATCCTGCTCGGACGCAGTATTCTTCCTGCGGCACTCCAGATGTTTGCAGCCGATTATAGTGGTAAAAACATTGAGGTCAGCACACTTCCATATTTGGGCATTATTGCAGGTGCGATTCTGTTCTCAGGACTTACGGTTTATATCAGTACCAGAAAGTCGGTGAAGAAAGCCTCCCGTGTGTCACCTATCGAGGCTATCCGCTATGTAGAGCAAGACACTATTTCCATAAAGCGAAAAAAGACAAATACCGGAGCAGTTATTCCTCGCATGGCGAAGGCCAACCTTCAGCGCAATAAGCGCCGGACAGTCTTTATTGTGATTTCCCTGACTTTGAGCATCGTCCTTCTGAACTCGGTATTTATCTTCAGCGGCAGCTTTGATGAAGATGTTTATATCAAAACCCATACCAAAAGTGACTTTGCGGTTTACAACCCGGACATTCAAGCCGCATGGGGAGATGAATTTGGACACAGCTGTACTGTTTCAGAAAAATCGGTAGAGGAAATTGAACAGCAGCCAGGTGTAATGAACGAAGTCCGCCTATACCGTAACACTTTTGAGGATGATCATATTGCCTGTGATTGGGGGTCTTCTTTCTCGATTGATAATAGGGATAAATATGCCTATGTACTTCCTGATTCATTAAATCTCGGCTGGATTGAGTATGGAGGGGATTATGCTGCGTTGACTGCGGATAACCTTCCACTTGGAAATGTGTATGGTTTCTCTGAAAATCTCCTGAACAAGATGGACATTGTTGAGGGTGAAAGCGATGTGTCTGTCCTGAAAGAAAAACTCTGGAATGGCAACAATGTAATTTTAGTAAGCCACTATAACGATAAGGGAGAATTAAGCGGTGGTGCAGATAATACCTATTATTTTGGCCTGTCGGTTGGAGACACCATTCAGTTTTATGAAAATGGAGCTCCGACTGAGGAGTTTACAGTGATTGCAAAAGCTGCTGTTACGAGCAATGAAATGACCTTGACTGGCGGTGGCTCTAATATTGCAACAGATGTTGGTGGACCAAAGATCTATATGTCAGAAAATAAGTTCAAAGAGATTTATGAAACCCCTACCTTGTACGGTTTCCTCTTTGATGTAGAGGAACAGTATCAGCAGGATATGGAGAACTATCTGATGCGGGACACCGATGTTTCCTATAATTCTATTACAACGCTGAAAGCTGATGTTTTAGGCATTAAAAATGTTGTCCTGCTGGTTGGCGGAATGATAGGTGCTGTATTTGCTTTGGTGGGCCTGATCAACTTCATCAATCTGGTTATGACCAACATCGTTACCCGCCGTCATGAGTTTGCCACCATGCAAAGCATTGGTATGACGAACCGGCAGCTCCGAAAAATGATGATTTCTGAAAGCTTCTCCTATGTGCTACTGGCAGGGATTGTCGGTACACTAGCTGCGGCGGCACTTGGCATGACATTGCTAAGGGTTTTTGTAGAAAACGGTCCTACCAGTATGATGATGACATTCCAGATGACCTTGCTGCCGGCACTGATTATGCTGGTTCTCTTTCTGGTACTGGCATTTATCGTTCCTATTGTCGCACTCCGGCTCTTTAACAATCGGAGTGTTGTAGAGCGACTTCGGGTAAATGAATAACAGAAGTAGCTATATCAAGTGAATATTTCCTACGCCACTGTATGCGGCTGTGGGACACGGAAAACCGGGGGATTTTTCTCCCGGTTTTTCAAATGTCACGAACTTGTGACATTTGGGGACGAATTTAGCGGAAATTTTTTGTGGCTCGTGACATTTCTGTGAGGTTTGTTCGTTACAATGGGGCTAACTGAAAGAAAGGATGGTGTTCTCTATGAGCATTTTGCAAACGACTGAACTGAAAAAATACTACGGCACAAAGCCGAATATCACCAAGGCCCTGGATGGTGTGAACCTCTCTGTTGAGCAAGGGGAATTTGTAGCGATTGTTGGAACCTCCGGCAGCGGCAAATCCACTCTGCTAAACATGATCGGCGGACTGGATGTACCTACCTCCGGCAAGGTCATTGTGGATGGGCGCGACCTCTCTACATTGAAAGACGAGCAGCTTACCATCTTCCGCAGAAGAAAGATTGGCTTCATCTTCCAGAACTACAATCTGGTGCCGGTGCTGAATGTCTTTGAAAACATTGTGCTGCCTGTGGAACTGGACGGAGGCAGAGTGGATACTAACTTCTTAAACGAAGTAGTAGGATTTTTAGGGCTGAAAGATAAAATGAACAGTATGCCCAATAATCTTTCCGGCGGCCAGCAGCAAAGAGTAGCAATCGCTCGTGCATTGGCTGCCCGTCCAACGATTGTGCTGGCGGATGAACCTACCGGCAACCTGGACAGTAAAACGAGTGTAGATGTATTAAGTCTTATGAAAACAAGCAGCTATAAATTCAAACAAACCCTTGTTATGATTACCCATAATAATGAGATCGCCCAGCTTGCCGACCGCATTATTCGGATCGAGGATGGTAAGATCGTACAGTAAGGGGGTGGAACTATGAATGATATTTTATTTGGCAATAACAACAAGGCTGTCATCAAAAAGCTGGCAAACCGCAGCTTCCGCAGCAACAAAATGCGGAATGTGATTGCTGTGATTGCGATTGCTTTAACAACTTTTCTCTTCACCTCTGTGCTGACGATTGGCCTTGGAGCAAAAGGCACGATGGAATACAGCCAAAAGAAGCTGCTTGGTACTCAGGCAGATACCGTAATCCAGTTTATGACGGAGGAACAATTTGAACAGTTAAAAAGTGATTCCATGTTTGAGTCTGTCGGATGCTGGAGACCAGTGCAAAGAATGACCAATACCAATCGGCTTCCAGTAGAAATTGATTATGCTGATTCGACTATGCAGGAACTTCGTTTTATCATCCCACACACAGGTTCTGCTCCGAAAGCTGCAAATGAAGTTTTAGTGACGACCAATGTACTAAAGGACTTGGAAATCGAAGAAAAAGTGGGTGCCAAACTTCCAGTTGAATTTAAGGTTGACGGACAGGAATACCATTTTGATATGGTGGTATCTGGTATCTATGATACATCCAGAGACGGAGTTGGATTCGTCATTGTGTCAGATGCATTTGTCTCCGAATACTCTGAGATCTTCAATACTTTTCCCGAAGATCGAAATGGTGGTGGAGCATATACCGCAGATGCCATTATGAAAGATACTGAAATGGCAAAGGAACGAGTTGAAGAATTGGTTCGCAATATTGGCGGCAATCCTGACGATGTGAATGCAGATAACTTTGTGCGTGTCAGCACATATATGGATTTTTCGGATGACAGCAATATGTTTGTTGTTCTTGCCACGATTGTATTTGGCATTCTGTTCATGTTCTGTGGGTATCTGCTGATTTACAATGTATTTGAGATTGCAGTTACCAACGATATTCGGCAGTATGGCCTGCTGCGGACTGTGGGAACAACTTCCAAACAGGTCAAGTGCTTGGTCAACTGGCAGGCATTGTACCTATTCCTGATCGGAACACCAGTGGGGCTGCTTGTGGGACTTCTGGTTGGGCGGGGCGTTCTTCCTGCTGCTATTGAGGTATTCGCATTTGATTACGGTGCCAGAAATATTGAGGTTGGTTCTCTTCCATACCTTGCCATCGTTATCATTTCCATTTTGTTTTCCGGCATTACTGTGTTTATTAGTACGCGAAAATCTGTGAAAAAAGCATCCCGCGTTTCTCCTATTGAAGCGGTACGCTATGTAGAACACGAGCATTTTTCTGTAAAAAGAAAAACTTCTCACCGCGGTTCTGTTATTTCCCGTATGGCAACTGCCAATACAACCAGAAATAAACGCCGAACTGTGTTCATTGTTGTATCGCTGACTTTAAGTATTGTTTTATTGAACTCTGTTTTTATTTTTACAGGCAGCTTTGATGAAAATGTTTTTATCAAATCACAGACCAGAAGTGACTTTGCGGTTTATAATCCCGATAGTGCAACTGGCGATGGATTCATGAGACACGATAGTGGGCTGTCAGATCAGATAATAGCTGATATTGAGGAGAGATCTGGAATCACTCATGAGGCAAAACTGTATCGCAATACTTATGAAGATGCTCATATTGCCTGTGATTGGGGAGTTCCGTATTCCGTAGATAATACAAATCGGTATAGCTACGCTTTCCCTGACAATATCAATTTGGGGATGCATCAAAATGGAGAAATGACAGATTTCACAGCCTTAACTCCGGATGACCTGCCTTTAGGAAATGTGTTTGGTTTCTCTGAAAGTTTACTAGATAAGATGGATATTGTAGAGGGAGAAACAAATCTGGAAATCTTGAAGAAAAAGTTGCGGAATGAAAATGGCGTCATTTTAGTTGCCATGTATGATGATCGTGGCGAGATAACAGGCGGCACTGACAGTAGTATGTATGCAGGGCTGTCAGTCGGAGATACGATTCAGTTTTATGAAAACGGAGTGCCAACAGAGAAATGCCCTATCATAGCCAAAGCGGCTATTACAAAGACAGAAGTCAGTGTGAATATATTTGGAAAAACTATGATTTCAGATGTTGGTATGCCATTGATCTATATGCCGGAGGAACATTTCAAAGAAATTTATAAGGACCCAACTTTATATGCTCTGTTGTTTGATGTTGAAGAGGAATATCGGCAGGATATGGAAAATTATCTATCACAAAAGGATGATGTTGGGTATATATCTACCAGAAGTTTACGGGCCACTATAACCAGTATCAAAAATGTGACCCTACTGATCGGTGGAATGATTGGTACAGTATTTGCCCTGGTTGGTCTGATCAACTTCATCAATCTGGTTATGACCAATATCATTACCCGCCGGCATGAGTTTGCCACCATGCAGAGCATCGGTATGACCAACCAACAGCTTCGGAAAATGGTGATATTGGAAAGTCTTTCTTATGTGCTTCGGGCTGGAATCGTTGGAGTAGCTGCATCTGGATTCTTGGGGTTAACCTTGGTAAAGGTACTGGTAGACGCACAATACAATATGATGACATTCCAGATGACCCTGCTCCCGGCGTTGGTTATGCTGATTCTGTTTTTGGCATTGGCGTTTATCGTTCCCGTTGTCGCACTCCGGCTCTTTAACAGTCGAAGTGTCGTAGAACGGCTTCGGGTAAATGAATAAAGGCAAAGGTGGTGAACAACATGAATGATATTTTATTTGGCAACAATAATTCCAAAGTGATTACCAAGCTATCCAAACGCTATTTTAAGAAGAATAAGGTCCGCAATCTGGCTGCACTGTTGGCAATTATCCTTACTGCTTTCCTATTTACCTCTATCACTTCCCTGGCGTTCAATATGGCGTCCTCCATCCAGCTCTCTCTACAAATGCAGAAAGGCAGCAAGGCAGATGGCACTTTAGGATATATGACGGAGGAACAGTACGAGCAGCTTGTAAACAGCGATTTTGTGGAGCAGGCAGGCCACCGGCGTATCATTGGCTATGCAAGCAATACTTCCAGCCATTCCATTGAGATCAATTACGCGGACAGTGTGCAGCAGGAGCTGACCTTCTGTGTGCCTACTCACGGAGCGGCACCGGAGAAAGCGAATGAGATCGCCACCACGGATCTGGCGCTGAAGGCGCTGGGTGTAGAACCTGAGATCGGCGCAGAGGTTCCGCTGGAATTTGAACTGCGGGGGAAAACTTATCATTATGATATGGTGCTTTCCGGCTGGTGGGAAGCAAGCAACGACTCTGTGAGCGTTGCGACTGTTTCAGAGCAGTTTATAAAAGAAAACCCCGATGTGGTTCAGAACACTTATGCGGTAGATCATGAAATGTCCGGCGTTACTTTTTCCGATGTCGTGCTGAAGAATAAAGCAAATGTTCAGCAGCAGTTGAATGAGTTCGTTTACTCCATTGGCGGCAATCCAGAGGATATGGGCGCAGACAATTTCATTCTCGCCTCTGAAAATCAAATGTCCCAGGGATTGACTTCATCAGAGTCCATCGTGTTTGCTGTTGTATTTATCCTGATGTTTGTCGTGTGCGGATACCTGCTGATCTACAATATCTTTGATATTTCTGTGATGCAGGATGTTCGTCAATACGGCCTGCTGCGGACGATTGGCACTTCCACACGGCAGATCAAGGGCATTGTGAACCGTCAGGCGGTCTGGCTCACGCTGATCGGACTGCCTATTGGTCTGATCGCCGGCTTCTTTGCCGGTTGGGTGCTGCTTCCTATCGTGACAGAGATCATTAACCTTGAATACTCTATGGTGGGTACATCCGTATCGACCTCGCCGCTAATTTTTGTTATCGCCGCTCTCTTTACAATCCTGACCGTGTTTATCAGCACCAGGAAGCCTGCAAAAAAGGCGGCAAAGATTTCTCCTCTGGAGGCGATTCGCTACACTGAGCAGAACGCCTATAAAAAGAGAAGTGCCAAGCGAACCAATGGGGTAAAGCTGTCCCGTATGGCCTTTTCCAACCTGGGCCGCAATCGTCGGCGTTCAGCGTTCATCATTATTTCCCTGCTTCTGTGCATCGTCCTGTTTAACTCTATCATCATTGTGACGCAAAGCCTTGATGAAGAAAAGTGGGTAAACCGTGTCACCAGAACAGATTTTAATGTCTATAACTCAGCCGCATTTAATGTAATGGAAAGCGTTCAGTACCATAAAGATACGCTCTCACAACAGGCGGTGGATCTGATTGCCGGACAGCCCGGAGTTGAGGATGAACGCTATCTTTACCGAAATACAAAAGACGATAGAAATGTATTGGTTGACTATGGGTTTGAAGATTTAAGCGGCATAGAGCTGTCCCATGAGGAAGAAGGCGTCGTAAATCAAAGCTATCAGGGATATAGCCTGTACACAAGTTCTGATACCGAAAGGCACTATTTTGGCAATGTGATGGGAGCCTCCGAAAATTTCTGGGCGGATATGCGTATTTTTGAAGGCGAAAAAGATGCTGAAACCCTAACGCAGAAAATGGCTACCGGAGAATATGTCATTATTGGCTGCCCCATGGACAAACTGACAGAGGAACCAAGGAACACTCCGCTGACCGATCAGTTACAGGTTGGAGAGAGCATTTCCTTCTACAAAGATGGGGAACTGGTCAAAACCAGCACCATCCTTGCAAAAGCGATTCTCGTGGGAACAGAAACCGAAACGCCGACAGGCACCACCGCTCAGGCACACATCGCCGCTGATGCTCCTTTTGTATATCTGCCGGACACTGTATTTAAGGAAATCTATGACGCTCCCACGCTGCTGACTTATGGATTCAATGTGGATGAAGCCTTGCAGCCGCAGATGGAAGAATTTTTGAGCAGCTATGTGAGCGAAAATTCTTCGGTTGCCTATACTTCCACCAAGTTGTTGAAAGAGCAGCTTGATTCGGTTCGCAGCATGATTCTGGTTATCGGCGGTCTGATTGGATGCATCATGGCCTTTGCGGGACTGATTAACTTTACCAACATGATTATTACCAACATCATCACCCGCCGCCATGAGTTTGCTACCATGCAAAGCATCGGTATGACCGGCAAGCAGCTTCGCCGCCTGATGGTCTATGAGGGCATCTATTATGCCGCCGGCGCAGACATTATTGGCGGAGCAGTCGCAGCGATCCTGGCAGTCACGGTGCTAAAGAGCGCATTAAATAGCCCCTCCATGTGGTTCTTTACCCTGAACATTACATTGGTTCCTGTTCTGGTCATTGGTGTGCTTTATCTGCTGCTGGCTGCGGTCATTCCGCTGATCGTTCTCCACTTCTTTAACAAGGGAACTGTGGTGGAACGGCTGAGGACTTCGGAGTAAATAATTAGACAGAGCCGAGGGGAATTTTTCCCTCGGCTTTTCTAATTGTCACAGATTTGTGAGATTTCAGCTTGTTATTTTGTCGAAATGGAGTATGTCCGTGACATTTCTATGAGGATTGCCTGTTAAGATAAAAGAAAAGTGAAAAAGTTGCCGCACGATGGCAAAAGAAAAAAAGCCATCGTACAGCGACTATATTGTTATGCACTTTGCAACGGTGGCTTTGAAAAAATCAGAGCCGCCGTTTCCTTTCGTCTATCTAAAATGAACGACGACCCTACACCCTGCAATCTGGTACGGCGGCACATAGGAGGATGCCGCCATGTCAATTTTTGTCATTCGCAATAGCCATGAGTTACACCAGCTAAAAAAAGTCTTGCCCCTCCTCCGGGGGAGTATGACTATCTATCAGTATTATCGTTCCATCTAAATCAGCAGAATAGTAGGTATTTTTGTTGCGCCGATTTCCCGTTATGGGGAGTTGGCGTTTTTTGCTGTCGATTTTTCGGGAAGGCGTGCGAAGTATGTCGCTGTCGATCCCCGCCTCCTTTCGATTCACTCGTCAACCGCCCGTGAATCGAAATGGAGGTACATAATGAAGAAAGTCAATCTCCGGGAATTGTATCCCGATGTTTATAAAACCGATCACTTTGTAGAAGTAGCAGAAGATGTGCTGGAGACGATCCGTGCCGCTGAGCGTGCAGAAGCTGCTTATGACCGGAGGATGTATCGCTATAAGGCGCACTACTCCCTGGACTGCGACAACGGCATTGAAAATGCGATCCTGCTGAAGCCCCAGACGCCGGAAATGCTTCTGGAAGAAAAGCAGCTGCGGGAGCAGCTCTATGCCGCTGTGATGGCTCTGCCGGAGAAGCAGGCTAAGCGAATCTATGCCCGGTATTACCTGGGTATGCGTGTGAGCGAGATCGCCGCAGCGGAGGGTGTAGACCCAAGCCGTGTCCGTGACAGCATCCGGCGTGGTCTGAAGCAGCTGGCAAAGTATTTTTGAAAAAGTTTCGTTTGGTGCGCTCGTTTTTTGCTCTTTTTGTCAGAGTTAATAAGAAGGACAAGTTTTCCCCCCTTCAACAGCACTTTGACAATTTCATAGACAGCATAACAGGTACATAACCCGTGTACGAGCGAGTGTGGAACGCCGCGAAGATAGAGCAGTCAGGGAGGTGATGAACAAAGCTGCTTTGGAGCGATCTACGATTCCACAAAACGGATGGTGGCAGATCCGGCGCGAGGACTGCACGGGGGCTTAAAGATACTTCCTCACGGCCTCCTAAAGACTTGGGTGGAACCCTGCGGCGCACGAGTAAAACGACGCTGCGGAGTTATGACAACCGCGCCA
>OGPU01003079.1_pt1 | contig 10620 bp, 9 predicted proteins | sample 1552991 | NCBI WGS metagenome assembly OGPU01 (sample SAMEA2580296, study PRJEB22360) | human gut metagenome | biome: human gut; feature: human-associated habitat; material: faeces | place: Denmark | collected 2008/2010 | reverse complement strand
TTTTGGCAACGCAGATGCCGTGCCGCAGCCGCCGGAGCGGTGCTTAAGCCGTAAGACGGGAATTGTGCGGTGTTGCCATAAAACCAAAGGGGGGGGGATACCCAATGCATGAACAGAATGAAAGCCAGCCCAAAGCATTCATAAAAATTCTTTTTGCCCTGTTTACGGCGCTGCTGGTTGTGGTGCTTGGGTATCTCTGTATCCAGATTTACACGATCTTCCACCGAACTTATAAAACCGAAACCGCCATTGCCTACACCATGTCGGATAACATCACGCTGAAAGGCGTGGCAGTGTTCCAGGCAGTGGATGTGCCTGGCAGCGGTAACCTGGGATATGTGGTGCAGGATGGTGAGCGCGTCAGCGCGGGCACCATTCTGGCGGAACAGTATACGGATGATTCCCAGGGAGCAATGCGGGAACGGCTGGACCGGTTGGATCGTGCGATTTTGCTGCTGACAAAGTCGGAAAATTCCTCCGGCAGTGATCTTTCGGTTCTGACCACCCAGACGCGCACGGCGCTGTATAACCTGCTGGACCAGATCGACACAGCATCTTACGGCGCAATTCAGGATGCTGCGGAAGATTTTTTGCTGGCGCAAAATAAACTGCAGATCAGCACCGGCCAGGCGGCGGGCTTTGGCGAGGTGCTGGCCAGCCTGCAGGCCGAGCGGGACGGCATTGCTGCCCAGCTGAACGGCCTGCAGACGATCGAAGCGGATACCAACGGGTATTTTGTCTCATCCGAAAGCGCCGCCCCGGTGGTGCGGGATCCCACGGAGCTGGATGCCATGAGCCCGGCTGATCTGCAAAAGATGATCAACGCAGGGGAGACTCCGTCCAATGCCGACCTTGCCGGGCATATTGTAACCGGGTTTTCCTGGCGGTTTTATGCCGTGTGTTCGGCAGACCTTGCCAGGCGGTTGAACGGCCTGTCCCGCGTGAGCATCAGCGTTCCGGGCAAACAGGAAGAGCCTTTGGCTGCCACCGTGGTGGATGTGACCACCGACGAAGAAACCGGCCTTGCCAAAGTGGCGCTGGAATGCCGCAGCATCAATGCTCAGGTGCTCTGCCTGAATTATGAGGAAGCCGAAATCAGCCTGCACACCTACCAGGGCATCCGCATTGACCGCAGGGCCCTGCATATCGTGAACGGCCAACGCGGCGTATATGTCAAATACGGCGATTTGCAGCGCTTCCGCCGCATTACCATTTTATATGAGGACGATACCTACATCCTTGTACCGGAAGGCGGCAAAGTGGGGGAGGATAACGAGCTGCGCCTGTACGATGAGGTGATCGTGGAAGGCAGCAACCTGCAGGACGGCAAGCTGCTGTAAGGACAGAAAACGGGCGTTTTGCCCCACATTCTGTTATATTTGTATTGACAACGAAGCAAAAATGGAAGATAATAAATACTGTATAGTTGTGACAAAAGCCGATCGGGGCTTTTTTTGTGCAATTTATACAACTAAGCAAACGTAAGGAGTAACTGCCATGTCCATGATAGATGGTTTGAGAAACGTCCTCGGAATCAACCAGGATCCCGAAGCAGATTCCTATGTGGATGATAACGAAGAGGATGATATCTTCCCTGGCGGTGGTCAGGGCGGTTCGCCAGCCCCGGAAGAAGCCTACCCCACGCAGGAAACTGCTAAGCAGCACAGCAACAAGGTGGTCAACATCAACGCTACCACCCAGCTGCAGGTTGTACTGGTCAAGCCGGAACGTTTTGACGATGCTGCTGCCATTGCAGACCAGCTGAACGCAAAGCGCACCGTTGTGCTGAACCTTGAATCCACCAACAAAGAAGTCTCCCGCCGTTTGATCGACTTTTTGTCCGGCGTGGCTTACGCCAATAACGGCCAGATCAAGCGTGTAGCAACCAGTACATTCATCATTACCCCGTATAACGTTGATATTATGGGCGACCTGCTGGACGAGCTGGAGAACAATGGCGTCTTCTTCTGATACAAGGACCCGCGGCTTTGTGCCGCCGCAGAACGAGGATGAACGCTTTTTGATGCGCCGGGTGGAAGAACTCTGCCGTACCGCCATGCAGCGTGGCATCCCGCGGGCAACGGGCTTCCTTTCGGATCGCGAACAGGCCCTTGCACAGGCCGCGCTCAACCGTGAGGGCTGCGATTTTGCCCGCTTTCAGGGCGGCTGGCCGGATGCGGAACGCAAAGTGCTCTGCATTGAACCACCGGATTCCTGGCCGGAAGAGCCAATTGCGGTGCTGCATTTCACAGCGCCGCAGCAGGGCGGCAGCGCCGTGCCGGGCCACCGTGACTATCTGGGGGCAATCCTGGGTCTTGGCCTGGATCGTGCCTGTTTGGGGGATATCCTGCCGGATCCGGCCGATGCCCGCAGTGTGTATGCCTTTGTGCTGGAAGATAAGGCGGATTTTATTGCTTCCAACCTGACGGAAGCTGGCCGCAGCCCGGTGCATGTCGAGCGCTGCAATGCCGTGCCGGAAGAAGTCCTGCGCGGGCCGGAACGCCAGACGCAGGATGCAACGGTGCCATCTTTGCGGGCAGATACCGTATTGGCAGCCATGATGCACACCTCCCGCTCCATTGCGGCGCAGGCAATCCAAAGCGGCAGGGTGGAAGTGAACCACGTTCCGCTGCGCACCGCCCATGAGGATGTGTTTGAAGGCGATATCTTCACCGTGCGGGGCGTTGGGCGCTACCGTCTGGTGGCAATCGGCGGCAAAAGCCGCAAGGACCGCATCTTTATCACGTTTTATCAGTATTGAACATAAAACCTGAATGTGAAACCCATGGGCCGGGGCAGCCCGGCAGCCGTGCCGAACGGTAAAATTTCGGATACCATTCCGGGTGTGTGCCACCCGAAACAGGAGGAATTTGGATGATTGCTTCGGATGATGTGCGCCGCGTGACCTTTGACCGTGCCATGCGCGGTTATCGTTGTGAGGACGTAGACGATTACCTCAAACAGGTTGCGGACAGCATCGACAGCCTGGCCGCAGAAAATGATGACCTGCAGAAAAAGCTGGTCATACTGGCCCAGCGCATTGACCAGTACCGTGCCGACGAAGATACCCTGAGCACAACCATGATCAATGCCCAGCGCCTTGGCGAGAACGTCATCAAGGAAGCCAAGCAGAAAGCTGCCGAGATCATTCGTGCCGCCAACATTAAGGCGGAGGATCGTGAACAGCGCGCCCGCGATGAGGTGGAGCTGGCCCAGCAGGAGCTTGTGACGATAAAGCAGGAAGCGGATGCGTTTAAAAAGCGCCTGATGGACCTGTACCGCCAGCACATCGAAATGATTGCCAAAATTCCGGAGTATCACACCAACCGTGCAGAACAGCAGGCCGCGCAGCAGCAGCCGGAACCGCAGGAAGCCCCGCAGCAGCCTGCACCCCAGCCGGTAGAACAGCCTGCCCCGGCTCCGCAGCCGGAACCGGAACCCAACCAGCCAATCCCGGAGGATGTCCCGGCTCCGCAGCCCGCAGCCCCGGAGGAAAACTACCCGGCATATGAGGAACCGGAATATTACGAGGCTGAGCCGGAAAAAACCGCCCAGCCCGAAGAGCCGGAACCGGCTCCGGCACCTGCCCCTGGCCAGCCGCTGGACGAGGAAAAGATCGATACGGTGGAATTTGCCTTTGCCCCCAAAACAAAGCCAATCCTGCCGGACGATGATATGCCATCCGTTGCCGGGCTTTACGGCGGGGATATGCCGGAAAAACCCGCCAAGAAATCCGGCTCCCGCAGCCGCGGCGCTTCGGCCCGCAGCACGGGCAAAAATGCCCGCAAAACCAAGAGCCCTGCCAAAGCGGAGCTTGACGCATTTGATGACATTGATTATGATGTTTGAGGTGCCGCTTTTGTGCGTGCGCGTACCCCAAGCATTTTAAGACCTGCCTGAACGGTGCAGAAATGCCGGGGCAACCTGGTATACTGCGCTTTGGACAAGCCGCCATATCAGCTATATTAAGGAAATAGAGGAGAGTTGGAAACTTTGCCGCAGAATTACAATGATACCATCCATAAGATGGCTACCCCCTTTGAAATGCGTGCCGGGCTGCCGAAAAAGGAACCCAAAATGCTGGAGGATTGGGAGAAAAACCACGTCTACGAAAAAATGATCGAACATAACGCGGATCTGCCGCGCTTTGTTCTGCATGATGGCCCTCCGTATGCCAACGGTAATATCCATATGGGTACTGCCCTGAACAAGATCATCAAGGATATCATCATCCGTGAAAAGAACATGTCGGGCTACTGTGCTCCCTATGTTCCCGGCTATGATACCCACGGTCTGCCCATTGAGCTGAAGGCGCTGTCCTCTCTGGGCGATAAAAAGGCCGGCATTTCCAAGCTGGAACTGCGCAAGATCTGCAAAGAGTTTGCTACCGAGCATATTGATGTGATGAACAGCCAGTTCGCCCGCCTGGGCGTTCAGGGCGATTTCGCCAACCCCTACCTGACCCTGCGCCCCGAATTTGAGGCACGCCAGGTGGAGATCTTTGGCGAGATGGCCAAGAAAGGCTATATCTACAAGGGCATGAAAGCCGTTTACTGGTGCCCGGAGGATCGTACTGCTCTGGCAGAAGCCGAAATCGAGTATGCCGAGGACGAGTGCGATTCTATCTATGTCCGCTTTAAGCTCACCGATGACCCCAACGGTGTTCTGGCCAAGTACGGTATCCCTCTGGACAAGGCATGGATCGTGATCTGGACCACCACCACCTGGACCCTGCCCGCCAACGTGGCAACCTGCCTGAACCCCAACCTGGAGTATGCCTTCGTCAAAATCGGCGATGAATATCACCTGATGGCTGCCGGTCTGGTGGAATCCACCATGAAAGCCTGCCATATCGAGGATTACGAGGTTCTGGAGCCCCGCGTTCTCGGCTCTGAATTTGAGCTGATGCAGTATCAGCACCCCTTCCTGGACCGCAAGGGCCTGGTTATCCTGGGTGACCACGTTACCCTGGAAGGCGGCACCGGCTGCGTTCATACCGCACCTGGCCACGGTGTTGAGGACTTTGAAGTCTGCGTCAACCACTACCCGCAGGTTCCCGTTATTGTCCCCGTGGACGATGGCGGTTACCTGACCGAAGAAGCAGGCAAAGAGTTTGCAGGCCTTAAGGTCTGGGCTGCCAACAAAGTTATTCTGGAGCACATCAAGCAGTCCGGCCACCTGATGGGCGTGCAGCACATCACCCACCAGTACCCGCATTGCTGGCGCTGCCACCATCCCATCATCTTCCGTGCAACCGAACAGTGGTTCTGCTCCATTGATAAGTTCCGCGAGGAAGCCTATAAGGCCATTGACGAAGTCAAGTGGCAGCCGGCCTGGGGTCATGACCGTATGCACGGCATGGTGCGTGACCGCAGCGACTGGTGCATCAGCCGTCAGCGTGTGTGGGGTGTGCCCATCCCGGTGTTCTACTGCAAGAACTGCGGCAAGTACCACATCACCGATGCTTCCATCAAGGCTGTCAGCGACCTGTTCCGCAAGGAAGGCTCCGATGCCTGGTATAAGTACGATGCCAACGAGATCATGCCCAAGACTGAGGTCTGCGAATGCGGCGCTTCTGACTGGGAAAAGGATCCCGATATCATGGATGTCTGGTTCGACTCTGGCTCTACCTGGAGCGCAGTCTGCCGCGAACGTCCCGAACTGAACTGGCCCGCTGACCTGTATATGGAAGGCGCCGACCAGTTCCGCGGCTGGTTCCAGTCCAGCCTGCTGACCAGCGTTGCCACCCAGGGCGTTGCCCCGTACAAAGGCGTTCTGTGCCATGGCTGGGTCGTTGATGAGCAGGGCAAGCAGATGCACAAATCTGCCGGCAACGGTGTGGAGCCGTCCGAAATCATCCGCGATTACGGCGCTGACATCGTTCGTCTGTGGGTTGCTTCCAGCGATTACACCGTTGATGTGCGCGCAGGCAAGAATATCTTCAAGCAGCTGTCCGAAGCATACCGCAAGATGCGCAACACCGCCCGCTTTATGCTGGGCAACATTGGCGATTTCAACCCTGCCACGGATATGGTTGCCGAGGATCAGCTGTTCGAAATTGACCGCTGGGCACTCAAGAGCTGCAACAGCCTGACCGCCAATGTGCGTGCCGCTTACGATAATTACGATTTCTCCCGCGCTTACCACGCAATCTACAACTTCTGCGTCATTGATATGTCCAACTTCTATATGGACGTCATCAAGGACCGCCTGTACTGCGCGGACGAGCACGCACGCCGCTGCGCCCAGACTGCGCTGTACCGCATTCTGGTTGACTTCACCAAGCTGGTTGCCCCCATCCTGTGCTTCACCGCCCAGGAAATCTGGAGCTACATCCCGAAGCTGGAAGGCATGCAGGAGTATGTCTGCTGGGAGCGTATGCCGGAAGCCAAGAGCGATGAGGATGCCGCTTTTGATGCCAAGTGGGCCAAGATCATTGCTGTGCGTGACGATGTAAAGAAGGTTCTGGAGCAGGCCCGTGCCGATAAGACCATCGGTTCCTCTCTGGAAGCTGCCGTTACCCTGTACTGCAGCGATGAAATGTATGACTTCCTGAACGCCATCCCGATGGATGAGCTGGCCGATCTGATGATCGTTTCCCATGTGGATCTGGTCAAGGGCGAAGGCGGCGTGAAGGGTCTGACCGAGGGCCTGGGCATGAGCGTTGCCCATGCTGCCGGCAACAAGTGCCTGCGCTGCTGGAAGTTCGACACAGCTGTTGGCGAAGACGGCCTGTGCCCGCGCTGTGCAAAAGTTCTTGGTTAATTTCAAATAAAGGGTTATGCCGCATGATGTTAAGCGCTGTTCCAGTGCTTAAGCCTGTAAAACAGGAACTGTGCGGTATTGCCATAGTATGATTTACAGCGGTGCTTTTGCGCTTTTATCAAGCCTTTGCACCGCTGTTTTTGTCAGGGCATTTTGCAGCGCTGCATTGGCCCGGACGACGGAGGCGTTTATGCTGGTTGGCATTTTATCCATTCTTGCTGCGGCAGGCCTGACGCTGGTTGACCAGCTGATCAAACTTTGGGCCACCGTGGAACTGCTGCCGGTTGGCAGCAAACCCTTTATCCCGCATGTGCTGGAATTTTATTACCTGCTCAATGATGGTATGTCGTTTTCCATGCTCAGCGGCAAGCGCACGCTGCTGGTGATCGTTACCGGTGTGATGCTGGCTGTGCTGGCCGGTATGCTGCTTTTGCGCAAAATGCCGCGTTTGGAGCGTGCTGCTTGGATTTTGGTCGTGGGCGGCGGTGTTGGCAACCTGATCGACCGTATCCGCACCGGCGTGGTGGTGGATTACCTGAACTGCCTGTTCATCAATTTCCCGGTGTTCAATTTTGCGGATGTCTGCATCTGTGTCGGCGTGGGCCTGCTGGTCCTCAGCCTGCTGCTGGATATGCGCCGCGAACAAAAAGCAAAACAGCAAAAGGGGAGTGCGCCCACAGATGGAACAGCGTGAACTGACCCTTGCGCCGGAAAGCGTTGGCCTGCGGCTGGACCGCTGGCTGGCGGAACAGTGCCCGGACCTTTCCCGCAGCCAGCTGCAAAACCTGATCGAAGCGGGCAGTGTGACCTGCAACGGCAGCCCCTTGAACAAAAAGGATAAGCTGAAAGCCGGGCAGACGATTCTGCTCACCCTGCCGGACCCGCAGCCCATCGAAGCCCAGCCCCAGAACATTCCGCTGGACATTGTGTATGAGGATGACAGCCTGCTGGTGGTCAACAAGCCCAAAGGCATGGTGGTGCACCCTGCGCCCGGCAACCCGGACGGCACCATGGTCAATGCACTGCTGTGGCACTGTGCGGGGCAGCTTTCCGGCATCGGCGGGGCCATCCGCCCCGGCATTGTGCATCGCATTGATAAGGATACCAGCGGCCTTTTGGTCGTTGCAAAAACGGACGCCGCCCACCAGGCACTGACCGAACAGATGAGCGTGCATTCTATCCATCGGGTGTACCACGCTGTGGTGTATGGCAACCTGAAAGAGGATACCGGCTTTGTGGAAGCCCCCATCGGCCGCGACCCTAAGGATCGCAAAAAGATGGCCGTGACCCAGCAGAACTCCAAATATGCCTACACCGGCTGGCAGGTGCTGGAACGGTTCGGCAACTTTACTTACATTGCATGCAAGCTTAAAACAGGCCGCACCCATCAAATTCGGGTGCATATGGCATCCATTGGCCACCCGCTGGCTGGGGATGCCGTGTATGGGCCAAAAAATTGTATCCGCAGCCTGAACGGTCAGTGCCTGCACGCCAAGGAGCTTGGCTTTGTGCACCCCGCCACCGGGGAATGGATGCAGTTTGACAGCTCACTGCCTGACTGGTTTCAGGACTACTTAAGCCGTCTGAGAAAGGAAAGCCGCCATGGAGCGTTTGAGTGATTATCTGGTTTTTTGTGATATGGATAACACCCTGCTGACTGCAAAGGAGGGCATTCCCGCCTGCAACCGCAGCGTCATCCGGTTGTTTACCGCCATGGGTGGGCGCTTTACCGTCGCATCCGGCCGTCCGCCGGAGTCGATCCGCGCGGCGCTGGGCGATATCGAGCTTTCGCTGCCAGCAATCTCCTGCAATGGTTCGCTGCTGTATGATTTCCAGGCCAACCGTGTATTGCGTCGCTCCTGCCTGAATCAGGAACAGGCCGCTGCCGCCATTGCCGATATGCTGCAAAAATTCCCGAAGATTGGTGTAGAGGTCATGGCCGGTGCGGGGGAGATGTATGTTGTTCACGCCAGCAGCTATACCCACGCCCACCAGGTGGATGAACACATGGAAAGCGTGGCCTGCCCGCTGGAAAATGTGCCGGATGGCTGGCTGAAGGTGGTGTTTGCCGGGGATCCGGAAACGATCCGCAAAGCGGGACAGTACGCCAAAACGCGGTACTTTGGCCGGGATAATTACTTTTTGCCTACCAACCAGATCTACTTGGAAATTATGCCTTCCGGCATCAGCAAAGCAGCCGGAATGGAAGAGCTTTGCCATATCCTGAACGAGAACATCAAAAAAACCATCGTGATCGGTGACTATTATAATGATCTCGAAATCATGAAAAAAGCGGGCTATTCCGTGGCTGTGGCCAATGCGCCGTCCGAAGTAAAAGCAGCGGCCAACGAAGTGACCAACTGCGACTGCACCGGCGGCGCGGTGGGCGAGTTCCTTTACAAGCTGATCAGCAAGGTGGAGGGCGTATGAAACACAGGGAAAGTGAGCAGACACAGCTGAGAGTCAGCCGTTTACTGAACCGTGACAGTGTGATGCTGCATGCCGAGATGCCCAGTGTGCAGACGGCGCTGGAAACCTTGGTGGAACTTCAGGAGAGCAACGGCGTGATCACCAACGGTACCGCCTACTATAAAGCCGTGTGTGAGCGTGAACGCGCGGGCGGCACCACCGCCATTGGGGAAGGGCTTGCCATCCCGCATGCCTGCAATGCGGGCGTTGCTTCGCTTGGGCTGGCCGCGCTGACCCTTACCCGCGGGCTGGACTGGGGCGCAGCGGACGGCAAGCTGGTGGATATGATCTTTATGGTTGCGGTTCCGCCGGACCGCCAGAGCGACCACCTGTTGATTTTGGCTCGCCTTGTCAACCTGCTCAGCGACCACCGCCTGACGGAAAAACTGCGTATGGCGGATACGCGAGAGGCGTTTATCCGCATCCTGAACCAGACCGAAGCGGCAATCTTTGCATAAATGAGGCCAAAACGGCAAGGAACACAAAAGCAATCCAGCACCCGATTGCTGAAACAGAGAAAAATATCATTTTATAAGTCTTATTGATACTGCACACCCTGTGTGAATGCCCCAAAGGCAGAACGCAGGGGGTGCTTTTTTGTTAAAATTGTGCAAAATGTGGAAATTTAGTGCTCTAAAGCGCCGTGATTTGGCGGATTGTATCTTGCAGGGGAATACGATTGATGCTATACTTTAAATCACTAAATCGCTTTTCGGAGAGGACACCCACCCAAGGCTATGCAGCATAGTGGATGCCGGTGAGCGATGCATAGATTTGGGAGGAAGATACCATGAAAAAAGCACTTTCTATCTGCCTGTTTCTGAGCCTGATGGCTGGTTGCCTGCTGACGGGATGCGACAGAACCAGCACAGCGAATTCTTCTAGTGTGGCGGAAACAACTGCTGCAACGACAGCGACAGAAGCTGTAACAGAAGCAGAAACCACAGCAGAAGAATCAGAAGCCGAAGAAACAGAGGCTGAAACAGAAACAACAGCTGAAGAATCTGCTGATGCAGAAGATGCAGAAACAACAACGGCTGCCAAAGAAAAGGATACCAGCAAAGACGGAAACTTGTGGGCAGACTTCGACAACATGAGTTTCAAAATCAATGGAAAAACTTACACGCTCGGAAAGACGACCTTACAGGAAATGATTGATGACGGTGTTCCATTCGATGAAAATGACTTGGCAAACGCCGGCAACAACATCAACCCACGCTATGAATCTTCCTCCTTTGAAATCAAACTCGGCGAACGCTCGTTTGCACAGGTTCGGGTATTGAATGATTCTTCCGACAACAAAAAAGCTTCGGAATGCTTCATCGACAATGTATACATGCCGATTTACGATGAACCGCAAGATATTCTGGAATTTAACTTTCCACT
>OGPU01003077.1_pt1 | contig 10627 bp, 5 predicted proteins | sample 1552991 | NCBI WGS metagenome assembly OGPU01 (sample SAMEA2580296, study PRJEB22360) | human gut metagenome | biome: human gut; feature: human-associated habitat; material: faeces | place: Denmark | collected 2008/2010 | reverse complement strand
CCCCCCGAGAGCGCTTCCGCTGTGTTGCGGATAACGGAAAGCGGGGTCTTTATCTCGTGCGAAACGTTGGCCACAAAGTCGTCCCGCAACATCTCCGTTCTCGACAGCTCGCTCGCCATGCGGTCGAGATTCTCACCGATGCGGTCGAAAACGTCGTATTTCCCGTACTCGTGAGCGGGGCTGACGCGCGCGGAAAGATCGCCCGAAGTGATGCGGTCGGTGGCGTCGAGTATGCGGCGCACGCGCCTGTCGACGAGCAGACGGCGGCGTATTTCCTGAACGGGAACACGACGGGCATGCCGGCGGAGCAGTATGCGCAGAGTTTCGGACAGGTCTATGAGCAGGGCAGGCTCGGCGCGAGTGAGCAGCGGGCGATGCGCTACGCCGAAGGAATGAATCAGGACGTGGCGGCAGCCGCCTATCGAGCGGGCCTTGCCGCAGGGCAGAAAGGGGTAAACAATGGCAGTATCGAGACTACTGATGAAGGACAAGTCGGGCAGGCTGGTCAGCGTGCCGAAGGACAGGCTGGAGGCGTTCGCCAAAGCACAGCGCAGCAGCAAAGAGCTGACGCCGGAAGAAAGAGAGCGCAGGGTGCAAGAGATCTCGCAAAGGCTTGGGATGAAGTAACGCTTTCGGATCTCGGTTTCGGAGAGAACAATGCGCAAAAAGTGCGCGTCATGCCGAAGGGACAAGAGACCAGAAGCGAGGATATACAGGCGGCGGAAAAGTTCTTACGGTCGATGGGCGTGCAGAACGCGCGGTTCTTCACTGGGCAGCTGACGCAGGAGATCGATGGGCAGACGTTTTATGCGGACGCTGCCGTGACGGAGGACGGCTCCGTGCTCATCCGGGCAGACAGCGAGGAGTATTCTGCGTTCGAGCTGGCGAAGCACGAGGGGTATCATCTGCTTGCCGAGCGCTGGCCGGAGATGGCGGCGAAGATCCAGAAGCGGCTGCTGGGCGAGGGCAAGATCACAAAGGCAATGATTGAGAGCTATGTGGATGCCTACGCCGGGATCTACGGCGACGACACGGACGCCTACGTCGAGGAGATCGTCGCGGACACCTACGCCGGCATGAACCGAACGGACTACGGCACGAACCAGCTGCGCGCGGACGTGAAGATGGAGGTCGGCCAGTGGCAGAAAAAATCCGGCAGCGCGAGAGCGCCGCCGGTGAAGATGTCGATTGCACAGGATTTTAAAAGCAGAGTGTCAGCATGGTACAAGTCCGGGATGCCGGAGGACATGTCCTTTGTGCTGGGTGAGACCGGCGCGACGCTGCAAGGGCTGGGGGCAATCGAAAACGATATTTATATGAACGGCGAAAAGATCAGCACCATTCTGAAGGAGCATCCTGAAATGACGATCCGCGAGATCCAGCGGATCCCGGAGATTCTGGACGATCCGGTTCTGATTCTGAAAAGCAAAAACAATGCGAGAAGCCAGTACGGAAACAGCCGTCTCGTGATGTTCGGTGCGATAAAGGCGCAGGACGGATGGAACATTATGTGTGTCCTCGATCTGCGGCCAACAGAAAATGGTCTGCTGATTGACGATATGCAGAAGGTATCCAGCGCGTACTCGAAGGACGTGGCACCGGAAAACTTCATAAAGCGGAGTTTCATTCTGTTTGCAGACGAAAAAAGAACCATCCCGCTTCTTCGCGGCATGGGCTTCAAAATGCCCATGTCCCTTCTGCGGAGTGGTTCTATAGGTAGTATATCCTATGAGGGCAAAAGTGTCAACCTGCGCGGAGAAAAATTTTCAGATGTTGTAAGTGTTGGAACTACCGCAGAGACGGCAAAGAGGAAATTCTCTGCCAGCGCGCGGCAGGCGTCGGAGCGGGATAAACAGAACCTTGAGACCGTCTCTGCGATGCTGGACGATGGGAGCGGGCGCGGTGTGTTTAAGGACGCCGTTTTCCTGCGGAATCCGAGGCTCATGCAGAAACTGATTGATGAGCGGGAGAAGACGCAGACAGAAGCGTTCCGGGATTGGTTCGCAGACAGCAAGGCAACGAACACGACAGGCGAGCCACTGCTGGTGTTCCACGGTGCCGGAGCGAAATTTACGAAGTTTGATGTAGGCGGGAAACCAATCTGGTTGACTGCAAACATCAAGTACGCGGAAGAATACTCCACTGCGACGCGCAGCGTTAAGCGAATTCTGCCGGAGGCATCGATCTACGCAGGGAACGTCGATCGTATTATCCCGGCATATATTCGCGTGGAGAATCCGGCGGATGTTGGAAACACTGACGGCGGATACAGCGGGAATTATGTGGATCTTGCGAAGCGGCTACAGATCAGACCTAGCGAACTGCAAGCCGTATGGGAACAGGCGGGGAAGCCGGAGCTCATGTGGCAGGTGATCAATACGCCGGGGATGGTAGAGATGCTGAAACGGCATGGATACGACGGGGTTCAGGCGGTTGAGAACGGCGTGAAGGCATGGGCTGTGTTTGATTCTGCGCAGGTGAAGTCCGCGGTTGCAAACAACGGAAGTTTCAGCCTAACGAACCCGGATATCAGGTATTCTTCGCAGGACGGGAGGTATCGGGATCTGATGGGGGAGAAGGCGGCGCAGTATGTGCGGCGGCTGGAAAGCCGGCTGGTGAATGAGCTGGCGGAGAATCTAAGCGTGCCGGGGCAGGCGAAGCGGGAGGTTTTGCGGCCGATGGCCGAGGAGGCGCTGCGGTCGTTCTTTACGGACGGGCAGCTTGACCGGGCGAAGCTGAATGATCTCTTTGAAACGGCCTACAAGGCGGGCGTGGAGGAGGATCAGCAGTATATCGAGCAGTACGGGGACCTGAAAAAATTCATCAGGGATCAGAAGATCTCGATCTCCGAGACAGACCGAAAGGATATTGCGGACTACAATCTGTTCCGGAAGGCGGCCATGGGGACGCTGACGATCAGCAAGGACGGCTTGCCGGTGGACGTGGCGTATCAGCAGCTGCAGGAGATGGCGCCGGAGCTGTTCCCGGCAGACATTACAGCGCCGAGCGACCAGCTGATGCAGATCTACGATGTGGCGCGCGGCATTCAGAAGGTGCAGAAGACACTGGATGAATACTACGGGGCGCAGGCGGCGAGCTTCAAGAAGTGGCAGCAAGCGAATTTCACGGAATCCATTGACCGGCTGACGAGCGGGCTGCGCGTGGCGCAGCGGTATCTGGACGCGCAGAACAAGGCCAAAGAAAAGCTTGCTATTCCGCAGACAGCGGAAGAAACGAAGCAGATGTGGGCGCAGCTGAAGGACGCAAGGCGAGTGGTCGAGAAAGCGCAGAGCAAGACGCTGCTGACGGAAGCCGACCAGAAGATCGTGAACCGGCTGCTGCGCGGGGAGACGAGCCCGGATTATGTGTCAGGGCTGGAAAACGGGCAGCAGATCCTGAAGGTCTACGAGGCAAAGGCTGACTATGATATGCTGGCGCTGAAGCTCAAGGCATGGAACGCGCAGCGCAAGCAGGGGTTGCGGGACTTTGCCGAGCAGGCGCTGACGGAAGCCGAGGCCGTCAAGTGGGTCGACAAGGTTATGGGGATCCAGTACCAGCGCGAGACGATGGAGCGGAACATCCGGGATATCGCGCGGAAGGGCAAGGTCTCTGACGAGAAGGCAAACGAATTCATCAACAAGTATTTCTGGCCCGTGCATGAGAACGAGAGCAAACGCAAGAATTACCTCGTGCAGCAGCAGAATAGGATCAAGGCGCTGAAGCTCGACCGGCAGGTACGGAAGGGAAATCTGGTATCCGAGAGCTATGCGGTGCAGTGGCTGGGCGAGGCGGAATTCAACCGGGACTATCTCAAGCAGCATCCGCGCGTCGAAAGGCGCGGGGGGATGACGTTTGACGAGTGGAACGCGGCCATTCAGGAATTCAAGAAGCAGAACCCAAATCTGGATCTCGGCAAGGTGCGGGCAGCCGTGAAGGTTTTCCATGAGGTCTACGACAAGCTGTTTCAGGATATGAATCGGGTGCGCATTGAGAATGGATATGAGCCGGTCAATTATCTGCAGGGATATTTCCCACACTTCCAGGAGAACGAGGAAGGCGGCAGCATTCTGCAGAAGTTCGCGAGGGCGGCCGGGATCGAGGGCGATGTGTCGCCGCTGCCGGCGACGATCAACGGCCTTACGGCAAACTTCAAACCCGGCATCCGGTACATGGCGAACATCCAGAACCGACTCGGCTACGCGACGGCGTATGACGCGCTGCAGGGCTTTGACCGGTATATCGAGGTCGCGACGGACGTGATCTTCCACACGGCGGACATTCAGCGGCTGCGGGCGCTGGCAACGCAGATCCGGTACCGGGCGTCGGATGAGGGACTGAAACAGCGGATCGACGCGATCATGATGAACCCGTTCCTCAATCCGGACGAGGCCAACGAGCAGGTGACGAACCTGACGAAGGAGGGACGGTATGGGCTTTCGAACTTTGTGGATGAGCTGGACGAATACACAAACCTGCTGGCGGGAAAGAAGTCGCGGCTCGACCGGGGCATGGAGAAGACGTTTGGGAGACGATTCTACAACGTCATGAAGAAATTCGAGTCCCGCGTGGGCGCGAACATGGTCGCGGCAAACGTAGGATCGGCGCTCACGAACTTCATTCCGATCACGCAGGCATGGAGCCAGGTGTCGACGACAGACGTGCTGCGCGGCATGTGGGATACGCTGAAAAACTACAAGACCGCTGACGGGCTGGATTCTGCGTCGACGTTCATCAACAACCGCAGCGGCTACGGGCGGCTGGCCATGAGCACGATGGATAAAGTCTCCGCCGGTGCAGGTTGGCTGATGGAATCCATCGACACGTTTACGACGGGGAGCGTCGTCCGTGCGCGGTATTACCAGAATCTGCGGCGGGGCATGAGCGAGATGAGCGCGATGCAGGAAGCGGATCAGTTTGCCTCCGGCGTCATGGCAGACCGCAGCAAAGGCTCGACGCCGACGCTGTATTCCGCGCGGAACCCGCTGGTGAAGCTGTTCACGCAGTTCCAGCTGGAGGTCAACAACGAACTGAGCTGGATATTCAAGGATATGGCGCAGGAGGAGCGGAAGAAGGGTGTGGCGGCGCTGGCGAAGGCCATGTTCAAATTCCTCATCGGCGCGTGGATCTACAATGAGTTCTACGAGAGCATTGTGGGCAGGCGCGCGGCGCTTGATCCGCTGGATATCATCAATGATACGGTCGGAGATTTCACGGGGTATCAGCTGCCGAACACGGTACAGGCGGCGGTATCCGGGAAATGGGACTTCACGAAAGAGAAGCCGGGCACGTATCAGGCGATCAAGAACCTTGAGGGGAACATCATTTCTGAGTTCCCGGGCACGCAGGCGTTGACGATCCTCGGCGTGGATGAGGCGCTGGGGTTGGACATTGACAGCGGCAGGATCGCCGTGACGTCGGCCATCCCGAACCTCGGAAACATCGAGAAGGCGCTGCTGGCAAAGAACGAGGACATGGCGCCTGCGAAGAAGGCACAGACCATCGGAAACGAGCTTCTGAAGCCGGGCCTGTATCTGGCGACGCCGTTCGGCGGCGGGCAGATCCGCAAGTCGTATCAGGGCGCGACGGCGGCGGCTCGCGGCGGCAGCTACACAGTGGACAACGAGGGGCGCGATATCTTACAGTATCCCGTGTATAACGACAATCCCGCAGACCGGGCGAAGAGCTGGGCACAGGCGCTGCTGTTCGGCAAGACGGCGACGGAAGAGGCACAGAGCTGGGTGGAGAGCGGGTTCAAGTCGCTGTCCGCGAAGGAGACCGCCGCCTATCAGGGCATGACCGAGGGCGGAACCGACCAGAGAGAAAGCTACGCATTCGTGACCGCCATGAAGAAGGTCGACGACAAGAATGCAAAGCTCGCCATGCTGTACGCCTACGACATCCCACAGAACGCGAAGACGGCATATTATTATTCCGTCATGGCGTCTGACGAGGAGCAGGCGAAGATGGACGCGCTGGCAGCGGACGGCGTCGGCTATGACGCCTACATGCAGTACAAGCAGACGTACTTCAAGCAGTTCGGAACGCAGACAGTTTCGCAGGAACGGATCCAGACCGTGCTGGATGGGATGAACCTGACAAAGGCGCAGAAGGCCGCGCTCTGGGCGGCCATGGGAACGAGCTGGAAAGAAGAAAACAATCCGTACAAGTAACCGCAGGCCGGGGCAGATGCCCCGGCCTTTGCTTTGCGGCGTGGGGTGAATCCGGCGCGGGGGTCTGCTACACTGGATGAAAAGGAGGGATGCGGCATGGCGACGCCAATTCCGGGGGCTTATCCGAGCCCGAGGATCGACAAAGGGGTGCTGCGATGGTACGAGGGAGACACGTTCTCGATCGTGCTGCGGTTCGACCTGAAGGACCAGGACGGCGAGGCCGTCACGATCGGGACGACGGACAGCATGGCGGTCGTGTTTCTGGACGATACGCGGCAGACCGTCCACACGTTCAGCTTTGCGAAGGTGGAGAATGACCAGGTCACGCTGAACTTCGACGCGACGGTCACGGCAAAATTCACGAAGGGAAAATACACCTACGATATCCGGTACACGCACGGCGACAAGACGACGCTGGCGAGCGGGAACCGGGCATTCGTGGAGTAAGGAGCAGGTATGAGGGTAGAAATTCCGAATCAGATCACGGTGACGATCGGCGGGCTGATCTCCCGCGGGGTAAAGGCCGTGGAGGTCACGGACGCGGGGAAGCTGATTTTCACGCTGACGGACGGCAGCGTGATAGACCTCGGCTCGGTCATCGGCCCGCAGGGGCCGAAGGGTGAGACCGGCGCGACCGGCCCGCAGGGGCAGACAGGGCCGCAGGGCGCGAAGGGCGACACCGGAGCGGCAGGCGCGAGCATTACGTCGATCACGAAGAAATCGCAGAGCGGGACGACGGCGACATACACGATGACGCTGTCGGACGGCAAGGAATTTGATTTTGACGTCGAGACCGTCAAGGGCGAGAAGGGCGACACGGGCGCGAAGGGTGACACCGGCGCACAGGGCCCGAAGGGGGAACCCGGCTCGCAGGGGCCAAAGGGCGAGACAGGCCCGCAGGGCGAGCAGGGGCCGAAGGGCGAGACCGGCGCGACCGGCGCGGAAGGCCCGAAGGGCGCGACCGGCGACACTGGCCCGAAGGGAGAGCCCGGCGAAAAGGGAGAGAAAGGCGACAAGGGCGACACTGGCGCGACTGGCCCGCAGGGAGAAACCGGCCCGCAGGGGAAGACCGGCCCACAGGGCCCGGCAGGCCCGACCGGCCCGAAGGGCGATACGGGAACGGGCTTTACGGTCAAGGGCTATTACGGCTCGGTCTCTGCACTGCAGACATCGGTGCAGGATCCGGCGGTCGGAGACGCCTACGGCGTGGGCGCGGCTGCGCCGTATGACATTTACATCTATGACGGCGTGACGAAGGCGTGGGTCAACAACGGACCGCTGCAGGGCGCAAAGGGCGACACGGGTCCTGCCGGCCCGCAGGGGGAAACCGGCGCGGCCGGCGCGCAGGGAGCCCCGGGGCCAAACGAGGTCAGCGAAAGCACCGCGACGGCCCTTTCCGGCCTGCTCAAGGGCGACGGCACCAAGGTGACGACCGCGGCCGCGGGCACCGACTATGCGACGCCGGAGCAGCTCTCCGGCAAGCTGGACAAAACCGGCGGGACGGTAAGCGGTGCGCTGACCGTAAGCGGAACACTTACGGTTTCCACCGGAACGCTGTACGCCAACGGCGGTATTGGCCTGCCGAACAAAAATGTAATTCTCAAAACCACTGCCGGCGGCCTGACCACCGGGGCGGTATCCGGAACCGACTACACGCCGGGCACACCCACGAGCACCACAATCAAGCTGACCTTTTCCAACGGGGATACTGTGAATCTCAAGGCGTACAAATTCGGCCGGCTGGTGATGTTCCCGGAATCCGTCTGGGTGGATAAAGGCAACATCACCGAGGGGAAGGTGGGCACCATCCCGGCCGGCTACCGGCCGACGGCCAACTTTACCCTGTGCCCGCCGAGCAACCTGGGATACGGCGGGTATATCCAGTTCAGGACGAACGGCGACATCTACATCGGTCAGCTGATGGGCGGGGTCCGTTTCGCGGGCTTCATCTGCAACATCAACTATGTTGTATAAGCGGAAAACGGGTTCCGCCTGCCGTCCGGACGGTATGGGGAGATTCACAGGGAGCCGATGTTACCGCATTGCCGCTGCGGACATACACTGGAAAGGGGCCTTTTCCGGCCCCGCCACTACTTGACGGAAAGAGGGAGCTTGGTATGGATAAACTGGTGCTGGTGCTGATGCTGGCCGTAACGGTGGAAGCGCTGGTCGAATACACCAAAAGCATTATCAAGGCGTTTACCGATAAATGCTATAAATGCGCCGTGGTGCAGCTTTGCGCGATGGTGATCTCCATCGTGCTGTGCGTGCTGGCAAATGCGGATATGTATGCCGCTTTGGGCGTTCCGTTCAGCGTGCCGGGGATCGGCATGGTGCTCACCGGCATTTTTGCCAGCCGGGGCGCGAATTTTGTCAGCGACCTGGTCGGCCGGCTGCGCGGGCAGAAGACATCCGAACAGACCGACGCCTGAACACCGGAATAGCAAAATCCCTCTGCCCGGCAGGGGGATTTTGCTATTCCTCCGCTTCCTCGAGCAGTTCCTGCCGGCAGCGGGCAAGGGCCTTTTTCCCGTCGGCATCCACCTTCGGGTAGGCGGGGTCAAGCCGTTCGAGGGTGTCGGCAACGATTTCGGAAATCAGCAGCCGGGCAAACCATTTTTTGTCCGCCGGGATCACATACCAGGGGGCGTCGGGAACCGCGGTGGCGTCGATGGCCTGCTGATAGGCGCGCATGTAGGCGTCCCAGTGAGCGCGCTCCGCGATGTCGGAGGCGGAAAACTTCCAGTTCTTCGCCTTGTCCTCGATGCGGGCGAGGAAACGCCGGCGCTGCTCCTCTTTGGAGATGTGCAGGAAGAATTTGATCACGGTGGTGCCGTTTTCGGTCAGATAGCGCTCGTAGTCCCGCAGCTGGCGGTAGCGGCGCTCCCACAGGCTGTCATCAAGGCAGCGTGCGGGCAGCTTCTGGGCAAACGGCAGGTCATGTACCCGGGCGACGAGTACCTCTTCGTAATAGGAACGGTTAAAGATCCCGATATTGCCGCGTTCCGGCAGACGGCGATTGACCCGCCAAAGGTAATCGTGCTCGAGATCCTCGGCGGACGGCTGCTTGAAGCTGCTGACCTGCACGCCCTGCGGGTTCAGGCCGCTCATCACGTGCTTGATGGCCCCGTCCTTGCCGGCGGAATCCATCGCCTGGAAAATCAGCAGCAGCGCTTCCCGGTCCTGCGCGTAAAACCGGTCCTGGAGGGCGGCCATGCGCTTGACGTTGTGCCGCAGCTGCTCCTCGGCCTGCTTTTTGTCCCGCAGACCGCCGGTCTGCGCGGTGTCGAAGGTGCGGATGTGGAATTGTCCCGGCCGGGTGACGGCAAAGGCGGCGGTGTTCATGAAAATCGGCATCCTTTCGCGTGGCATTCGGCGTTAGTATGCCGGGCGGGAGACCGGATTATTCGCTATTTTGCGGTGAAGAGCGCCACCGCCAGTTGAAAGCCTTTTTTGAAGGCGCAATCGGCGACCTCGCTGGCATAGGCGCCTATTTTATCATCGATATCCAAGAAGTCTGTACTGGATATAAATTTGGCCAGTTCGTCCTCAACGGCCTGTTCTGCGGCTTTTTGTCGAACCAGATCTTCTCTGGTCAACATTTTGCTGTAAAAGGTAGAAAATAAATCATTATATAGGTTAGTTGGATAATTCATTCCCATAATCCTCCTTGTCAACACTATTTTACATTTATTTGGATGTAAAATCAACAGCTTTAGCGGGAAATTTAATACAATCAAATAAATGTTTGGGAAAGGAGGGGAGAACTTGACGGTCGGAGAAGCTTTGAAGAGATTTCGCGATGAAAATGAAATTCCACAGAAAGAAGTTGCTGCGATTTTAGGTGTGTCACAGCAGCAATACAGTTTGTATGAAACGGGTAAACGCGAAATCAAAGCTGTACAGATCGTCAAACTGTGTCTGCATTACAAGATATCCGCTGATTGTTTGTTGGGATTGCCGCGGGATTTGCGTTATCCGATGCGATAAATTTTAAAGGTAAAGATAGGGCACCGAAATCTCCTTGCAGAGGTTCCGGTGCTTAATTTTTAGTTTAATGTCAACGTATACGCCTGCCTTCTGCCCTTCACCCGCATGAGGAGAAACGGACTTTCTCCCAACCGAATCGGCACCGTCGAAAACAGAAAGCGCCGCACGGCGCTTTCTGTGGGAGTTTCGCGCGATGCGCGAAACATCCCCTCCCGTAACAGCGTCGCCCGCTTGGGTGCAGGGGGATTAAAAAGCGCTTTTGGTGCCTTTTGGGGCTTTGGCCAAAAGGCACTGCGGCGCGGCACCCGTGTGTTATCGTGCGGAAGGTTATTGCGCCGCATACGCGCGCACACGTTTGTCTGCCTAACAGAAAGCGCCGCCGCGGCTTGGGGTAAGCAAAAATCCCCCGGCTGGCCGGCCTCGGACTTTCGCGTCCTATCGCCGCGCGATATTTATGGGACATTCTG
>OGPU01003072.1_pt1 | contig 10655 bp, 7 predicted proteins | sample 1552991 | NCBI WGS metagenome assembly OGPU01 (sample SAMEA2580296, study PRJEB22360) | human gut metagenome | biome: human gut; feature: human-associated habitat; material: faeces | place: Denmark | collected 2008/2010 | reverse complement strand
CTTCCAAAGCCGCGCGCACCGCACAGCCTTTTTCGCTGCGGTGGGAGCAGCCGGTAAAACGGCATTGCCCAAAATACGGCTCAAATTCCGGGAAAGCATGCTGCAACTCTTCCGGCGGAATGCGGCAAATCTTGTTGGCATCCAGGCTGGCAAAACCGGGGGTATCGGCAAGCAAACCACCACATACCTCAAAAATCTCCACTTCACGGGTAGTATGACGGCCACGGCCCAATTTTTGGCTGATACCGCCGGTCTGGCGTTCCAGCTGGGGAGCCAGCGCGTTCAACAGTGTAGACTTGCCCACACCGGAGTTGCCGCAGAATGCACACAAGTTCCCTGCAATGCGCGCACGAATTTGATCCAGACCTTCGCCGGTATCGTAATCCAGCCGGATCAAAGGAATCGTGCTGTCCGCATAAGCTTTCTCCAAGGCATCCGCGGCGGCAAGGTCGGCTTTTGTGATGACAATAACCGGCTGCACGTCTTTATAAACGGCGGCAGCAGTCAGTTCATCCAGAATCAATGTGCTGGGCACCGGCTGGGTGGTGCTTGCCACAATAAACAGCACATCAAGGTTAGCAACCGGAGGGCGGATAAAAACATTTTTGCGCGGTAGAATTTCGTCAATCGTGGTGCGGTCGGCGCTTAATACAACCTGATCTCCCGCTACCGGCGTAATACCGCGTTTGCGGAAAATGCCGCGGGCGCGGCACTCCACAATGCCAGTTTCGGTTTTAACATAGTAAAAACCGCCAATGCCCTTTGTGATATAATTTGTCATTACCACAGCATTTCACCAGTATCCACGCGGTAAACATGGCCATCGCGCTGTTCTACATCGACCCACCATGTATTACCGTTATCGTCAGTAATTTCCTGAGACCAACGTGCACCATCACCAGAGGACGGAGAATCCGAGGTGATGGGGTCTTGAACAACTTCCGGCATTGCGGTAGCCACATACAGGCGCACCGTGCTGCGGATGCGTACCTGGGTGCCTGCAGCGGGTTCCTGGTTCAGAATAGTGCCCTCGGCCTCGCTGCTGGGCTGTTCCACAACGCTGACCACCAGGTTCTGGCGCTGCAGGTCGGCGGTGCCTTCGCTGACCTGCAAACCTGTCACGGAGGTAACGGAAACCATGTTGTCTCGCTTGGAGCGCGCAATATACATGTTTACGGTGCTGCCGCCCTCTACCGTTTCGCCGCCGGCGGGTTCGGTATACACAACGGTGCCTGCGGCAACGCTCTCGTCCTCCACATATTTGCTTACAACCTGAAGGCCGCTATCCTGTAAGGTCTTTTTGGCATCATCGCTTACATATGTTTTTACATCCGGCACAGTGACCCACTGGGTGCCAAGGCTTACCTTCAGGGTCACTTTCTGGCCTGCCTTTACAGTGCGGCCCTGCTTAGGGTTTTGCTGAAAAATCGTTCCTTCCGGTGCATCGTTGTATTCGTACACCCACTTGGCGAGCAGGCTGGAATTATAATCCGATGCACGGAACTCATCCTCCGTCATGCCGACAAAATTGATGAGCTGTACGTCAGCATGCTTGGAGAAGAAAGAGTTTGTGGAGTTGGTGAAAATAAGATAGACCAGAATGGCAGCACCGATCACAAAGGCGACCGCCATACCAAAGAAGATGGGCAGCATGCTGAACCCCTTGGCTGCCTTGGCTTTCTGCTTTTTCACGTTTTTGCCTTTCCCACTGTTCATGGTGCCGGCACGGCGTGCCTGGCTGGTGCTGACAGCGGCTTTGCCCGCTGTTTTGGCTGTGCTGCTGACAACACGGTTAATGGTTTTATCCGGGTTGTCCTGCGTGTTATATTCGTATTCAAAGCTGATGCTGGGGTCGCGGCGGAACGCAGCAATGGCATCCAGCATTTCCTGCGCGGATTGGTAACGGTCGGCGGGATCCTTTTCCATGGCCTTCTCGGTGATTTGGCGCAGCCCAACCGGGATATTGGGGGCAACCTCAGCCAGCGGCTTCGGCTTTTCACTGATCTGCATGATGGCGATGGAAACTGCCCCAGTACCATCAAACGGCAGCTTGCCGGACAGCATCTCGTACATCATAACGCCAACAGAATAAATATCAGTGCGGGCATCGGTATGGTCGCCTTTGGCCTGTTCCGGGCTGATGTAATGAACCGAGCCGATGGCCTTGTCGCTGACAGTCTGGCTCTGTGCACGGGAAAAGCGTGCAATGCCAAAGTCCATCATTTTGATGGAGCCATCCGCCTGCAGCATAATATTCTGCGGCTTCACATCGCGGTGAACAATGCCCTTGGAGTGTGCATGATCCAACGCGCTGAGCACCTGTGTGGCAAAGTGGACAACCTCTTTCCAGGTTAGGGCACCGTTGCGTTGCTTCAGGTATTCTTTCAGCGTAATGCCGTCAATATATTCCATCACGATGTACTGCAATTGATCTGTTACAGAGACATCATACACCTTGACAATGTTGGGATGGTTCAAAATCGAGATAGCTTTGGATTCGTTCTTGAAGCGGCGGACCAGCTCTTCGTTATCAAGAAACTCTTCTTTCAGCACCTTGACGGCGATCTGGTTGCCGGTGCGGACATCGCGGCCTTTATAAACATTGGCCATGCCGCCAACGCCGATCAGACTTTCAATCAGATAGCGGCCATCCAGCTTTTTGCCGATCAGATTATCCATTTGTTTCCTCCGTAGTTTCAACGCCCAGCAAAAGGACGGTGATGTTATCCTGCCCGCCGCCTTTCAGGGCACGGTCAACCAGTACCCCTGGCGCGTCAAAAAAGGCGGACTCCTGCAAAAGCAGCGCAAGCTCTGCATCGGGTACCATGTTGGTTAATCCATCGGTACAAAGCAGCAAAAGGTCACCGGGAACCACCTCGCAGCGGTTATATTCCGGCACAATATTGGCCGAAACGCCAAGGGCACGTGTAATCAGATTTTTCTGCGGATGCAGGGCGGCCTGTTCGCGGGTGATCTGCCCGCTGTCCACCAGCTGCTGCACCATGGAATGATCCCGCGTCAGCTGGCGGATTGCTCCGCCATGCCACAGGTACGCGCGGGAATCCCCTGCGTGTACAATATGCGCCAGGTTGCCGCGCTGTAAAGCACATACCCCCGTGGTGCCCATACCGAGCACTTCGGGATCAGAGGTCGCTTTTTCATATACGGCACGGTTGGCATTATCAAATGCGCGCATCATAAAGGCTTTTTCTTCGCCGTTTTCAATCGTGCGCAGGGAATGGTCAAAATAGCGCAGCATGGTTTGGGTGGCAAGGGTGGAAGCGACCCGCCCGCCGTTGGCCCCGCCCATGCCGTCACAGACAAGGCCCCAGCCAGTACCATCGACCAACTGACGGGCACAATAATTATCCTGGTTTTCCTGGCGGCAGCTGCCAATATCTGTTAGAGCTGCAATTTTCATTGTGCGTTGGTCCTTTCGTTCGTCGTTTGCCGTGTTGCTTGTTCGGCCTGTTTGGCATCTTCGCGCCGGAGCTGGCCGCAGGCAGCGCTGATATCGGTACCAAGGCGGCGGCGGATGGTGGCATTTACACCCAAATCTTCCAGCATTTTCTGGAACCGGCGCACATTGGCTTCATCCGTTGCCGAGTAAGGGCTGCCATCGACCGGGTTAATGGGAATCAGGTTGACATGTGCCCCCATGCCACGGATCAGATCGGCCAGTTTTTTTGCCATTTGGGGCGAATCATTGACACCATTGACCATGGAATATTCAAAGCTGATGCGCCGCCCGGTCGTTTTCTGGTAGCGGCGGCAGGCCGGGATCAGCTTTTCCAGCGGGAACGCATCGTTAACCGGCATCATGGAGCTGCGGGTCACATTGTCCGGCGCGTGCAGGGATACCGAAAGGGTCAGCTGCAATTTGCGCTCTGCCAGCTTATCAATTCCCGGCACAAGGCCGCAGGTGGAAAGGCTGATGTTGCGCATCCCGATATTGACGCCTTCCGGGCAGGAGATAATGTCCAGAAAGTCCATCACGTTATCAAAATTGTGCAGCGGCTCACCAATGCCCATCAGGACGATATGGGAAACGCGCTCCCCGGTATCCTTTTGCGCGGTATAAATTTCCGCAGCAATCTCGCCGGAGGTCAAGTCCCGCACGCGGCCCGCCTGGGTGGAGGCGCAAAAGCGGCACCCCATAGCGCAGCCCACCTGTGTGGATACACATACAGTGTTGCCGTAATGGTAGCGCATCAAAACCGTTTCAATGCAGTTGCCGTCCGCAAGCTGAAGCAGATATTTGACCGTACCGTCTTTGGACTGCTGGCGGCGGCGGATGGTGGGCACAGCCAGGGTGCAGTTTTGTGCAAATTGGGCAAGCAGGGCTTTGGGTTGATCTGTCATGGCAGAAAAATCCGTAGCCTGCTTTTGGTGGATCCACTTAAAAATCTGTTTGGCGCGGAAAGCTGGCTGGCCGATGGATTTAATGTAATCCGTCAGCTTGGGCAGCGTCAGGTCCGTCAGACATTTTTTTTCGGTTTCTGCCTGGGGTTCGTTCTGTGGCTGCATATGTGCTTGCTGCATGCGGTGCTTTCCCTCCAAATATTATATACCTTTTCTCTAATTTTTGAATAGACGATTTGTGTATTTTGCGTCAGCAGTTCTTTTGGCGCTCCAAAATAGCGGCAAAAAAACCGTCTGTGGATGTTTCATGCGGCAGAAACAGTGTGCCGTACTCCCCCACCCGCATACCGGACAGTATGATTTGTGGCGCTATAACGGAAAAATCTTGATTGTCTTGCAGGAACTGGCGTACTTGGGCTTCATTTTCATGATGATTCACCGTACAGGTAGAATACACCAAACGGCCGTTCGGGGCAAGATATTTTGCGCCGTTTTGCAGGATTTTTTGCTGTGTTAATAGTAAATTTTCAATCCCATCCAGCGTTTTTTCCCGGATGTCCGGTTTTTTGCCGATGACACCAAGGCCGGAACAGGGCACATCGCATAACACGCGGTCAAAGCTGCCAAGGCCAAAGGCGGGGTTCAGGATAGTGGCATCCCCATGGTAAGGCTTGGCGCGATCAATGCCGCAGCGGTCAAAGGCCTGCTTCAGCAGTTTGACGCGGCCTGTCATGGCTTCACCGCTGAACAGCTCACCGCGGTTCTGCATCTGCTCGGCAATCGTCAGGCTTTTGCCCCCAGGGGCGGCGCACAGGTCCAGCACCCGCATACCGGGGCGGGCATCACAGCACAAGGCAGCAAACTGGCTGGCTAACCCCTGCACATGGAATTGCCCGGCGTGGAATGCTTTGGATGCAGCGGGATTACCGTTGAACATAACCAGCAGACAGTGCGGCCATGGGCCAGCCGTTACGGTGTGACCTTCCTGTTGCAATGTCTGCGTCAGGGCTTCATCGGTCGTGCGCAGCGGGTTGACCCGGATGGCGGTGGGGCGGCGCTGATAAAACGCAGCAGCCATTGCCTCGGCATCCTGCGGATACTGTGCTGCAAACAACGCGGCAATCGGCTGAGAGAGACAGTAATAGGTGCGCAGCCGTTCTTCCAGATCCGGCCAATGTTCCGGCTTGGGGTCCAATGCGGCCGTGCGGCGCAGCATGGCGTTGACCATACCCGCAGCACTGGTTTTGCCAAATGCTTTGGCTAGCTTGACCGATTCATTGACAGCCGCAGGCAGCGGAACATCCATAAACTTGGCCTGTGCCAGCCCGGCGCGCAGAATGGCCCGCACAGGGGCATCCAGCTTTTCCAGCGGGCGCTTGGAAAACTGTGCCAGCATCCAGTCCAGCAGGCTGCGGCGCTCCAGCACGGTATAAAAAATACCGGAAGCAAAAGCTGTATCCCGCGGGGAAAGCGGCGGCTTGCAGGCTTTCAGCTCAGAATCCAGCACAAGGTTTGCATAGCCGTTTTGCTCCTGCCGCATAAGGGCCTTGACGGCCAGGTAACGCGCGGTCACAGGCTGTCCCCCGCTTTCAGGCGGCGGCCGGCAGCCCATGCGGTACCCGCCATCGACTTGCCGCCTTCCGGCGTGACGGAATCCAACACGATTGCGCCATCCTGGCAGGCAATGGTCAACGGCTTAACCGCCAATACAGAACCCGGCGCAGCGTTGGCGGGATTTTCAGAAAGCTTGCTGGCGGTGACTTTGATTTTCTTGCCATCGTGCATAAAGAACGCCATTGGCCATGGGTTCATACCGCGCACCCAGTTGTGGATGTGGGCAGCAGGCTGGGTAAAATCGAACTGTGCCATCTCTTTGGTCAGGGACGGCGCCTTGGTGGCGAGAGATTCTTCTTGCTTTTTTGGGGTCAGCTTCCCTGCTTCGATTTTGGGCAGGACCTCAACCAGCGTTTTGGCACCAATCGCGCTTACGCGGTCAAACAGCTCGCCGCTGGTCATGTCCGGGTCAATCGCAACCGGCTGCACATACAAAATATCGCCGGTATCCAACCCTTCGTCCAACTGCATAATAGTCACGCCGGTTTCGGCATCGCCGTTCAGCACGGCCCACTGGATGGGGGCGGAACCACGGTACTTGGGTAACAGCGAGACATGCAGGTTGATGCAGCCATATTTGGCCACATGCAAAAGCTGCGGCGGAATAATGCAGCCGTAAGCTACCACGACAATAATATCGGGTGCCAGGCTTTTGATCAGCTCATCCGAGCTGCCATCGCGCAGGGTGCGCGGCTGATAAACAGGGATGCCGTTGGCCACAGCCGTCTGCTTGACCGGTGGGGCGGTTAAAATCTGTTTGCGGCCAACTGGCTTATCTGCGCGGGTAAACACAGCGCAGATATCGTGCCCGGCGGCAATCAGAGCGTTCAGACTTTCGGCAGCAATATCAGGGGTGCCCATAAAGAGGATACGCATAGAAGTTATTCCTTTTCTTATCGTAAGCGTATGGGAAAATTGATGTACAAAGCGGGATCAATCCTCCGCATCTTCCGGGTAGTCATCCTCATAAAAATGGGTGGCACGGTCCATGATGGTAACGCCGTTTAGGTGGTCGTTCTCGTGCTGGATGCAGCGGGCCAGCATGTTTTCGGCTTCCAGTTCAAACCAGTTGCCGTTGCGGTCCTGTGCCTTGACCTTGACTTTTTTGGAGCGGGTAATGGCGCCGTTGTGGCCGGGGAAAGACAGGCAGCCTTCATACAGTTCAGCGGTTTCGTCGCTCAGGTATTCGATTTCGGGGTTGATGAACTCAATAAAAGTATCTTTGTAATCGGCGGGGGCATCTTCCGGGCGGTTGCGGTCATCCAGGCAGATGAAAATGCGGCGCATCATGCCAACCTGGGGGCCGGCAAGGCCAAGACCGTCAGCATCCACCAGGGTATCCTGCATATCATCCAGCAGGGTGGCAAGGCGGTCATCAAATTTGGTAACGGGGCGGCAGACCTTTTTCAGGATGGGGTCACCATCTTTTACGATTGTACGAAGAGCCATAATAAAAATCCTCCTTAAAATTCAATCGCCGTCGGAATTAAAGTCCAAAGCGATCCCGGCTTTTGCGGGCAGCTTTTCAGCGGCGTAAGCATCCAATGCGGCGTGCATCAGGGTACGGAACCCCGCATCGTTGCGGCATTTCAATGTTAGTTTATAGCGGTATTTCCCGCTGATCATGGCAATGTTCATGGGGGTGGGGCCAAGCACACGCAGCGGCTGGTCGGGGTGTGCAGCGAACTGCTGCCCCAAAATGGCGGCAAAACGCCGCGCAGCCTGAAATACTTCCATCTCCTGCGCGCCGGAAAAACTGACCACGCAGAATGAGCAAAACGGCGGATAGAGCGAGAACTTGCGGAACATGATCTCCTGCTGGTAAAACGCGGGGTAATCCTGCGCTGCGGCCAACTGGAGCACAGGGTGATCCGGCACGGCGGTTTGAATCAACGCCCGACCCGGCAGTTCCGCCCGGCCGCCGCGGCCAACGACCTGAGTGATCAGGCTGAACACATTCTCATAGGAGCGGAACCCCTGCCCAAAAAGTAGGGAGTCGATGCCCAGCACACCAACCAGGGTGACATTGCCGAAATCCAAGCCCTTGGCAACCATCTGGGTACCAAGCAGAATATCATACTCCTGCTTGGCAAAACGGGCCAACATTTTTTCGTGGGCGTTTTTTTGCATGGTCGAATCCTGATCCATGCGCAGGATCCGCGTACCGGGCAAAAGTTCGGCCAGCTCCTCCTCCACTTTCTGGGTACCAAAACCGCTGTACACGATTTTGCCGCCGCATTCCGGGCAAAGCCCTGGTACAGGGCTGACCCGGTGCCCACAGTAATGGCAAAGCAGCGCGTGCTGCGCTTTATGGTAAACCAGCGGCACGGAACAGTTGGGGCACTTCAGCACATGGCCGCAAGTGCCGCACATGCCAACGGTCTGGTAGCCGCGGCGGTTCAGCAACAAAATGCTCTGTTCCCTGCGCTGCAGATTAGCAGCGAGTTCCTGTACCATCCGCTGGCTGACTTCCCGCGGGTTCCCGGCGGCAAGTTCGGCGCGCATATCAATAAAATCAACCGTTGGCAGCGGGCGACCGCCATAACGGTGGGTCAGCGTAACAAGCCGCATCCGGCTGCTTATGGCGGCGTGATAGGTTTCGGTGCGCGGCGTAGCGGAGGAAAACAGCAGCAGGGAATGCTCCATCATGGCGCGCTTTTTGGCAACGTCATGGGCGGAATAGCGTGGGGCGGATTCGCTTTGGTAGGTGTGTTCCTGTTCCTCATCTAAGATGATCAGCCCAATGTTTTGCAGCGGTGAAAAGATAGCGCTGCGGGTGCCGATCACGATATCAGCATCGCCATTTTGGATCATCCGCCATTGCAGCAGGCGCTCGGTGTTATTCAACGCGGAGTGCTGCACCGCAAGGCGGCTGCCGAACATGGATTTCAGGCGGCGTGTCATCTGCGGGGTCAGGCTGATTTCCGGCACAAGTACCAGAGCCCGCCTGCCCTGCGCCAATGTCTTTTCAATCAGCTTTAAGAATACGGCGGTTTTGCCGCTGCCGGTAACGCCGTGCAGCAATGCTGCACGGGTCTGTCCGCTCAGCAAATCCTGTTCCAGCTGGTCGTAAGCGGTTTGCTGCTCCGGCGATAGTTCCAGCGGCTGTGGGTCAAAGGGAATATCAGCAAATAAATCCAACGATTTATCCCGTTGTTCGGTTTTCAGAATGCCTTTCTGGCATAACCCGTTTAAAGTGGAGGAAGATATCCCCTGCGCTTCCAAAGCGGATTTGGTGCAAGGCCCTGCGCGCAGCGCTTCCACGGCCTGAATCTGGCGTGCGCCGGGTTTTGGTTTCTCCGGCAACCCACCAACCAGAGTGTAAACGGTTTCCAGCGTGCGGGTTAGGCGGCTTTTTAATACGGGTTTTCCGTTTTCCATGCCGGGCTGGTACTGCGCGCCATACGGAATGACCGCCTTGACCGCCTCGTACCAGGTGCAGAAATAACGGTCCTTCAAAAAGTGTACCAACTCCAAAAGATCCGGGGTCAAGCGGGCTTTTTCCGGCGCGGCGGCCAGCAGACTTTTTAAACGTGGATCGGGGGCTTCTTCCGTTCCTATTTCCAGAACAACAGCCATCCGTGGGTGATTGCCACGCCCAAACGGCACCAACACAATGCTGCCGGGCCAGAGGGATTCCGAAAAATCTGGCGGAACCAGATAGGAATACAGCTTGTCAAAATGGATGGTGGCGTCGTTTACCGCCACTTTTGCAATGCAGGGCAAACACGCACCTCCTGTTTTGGCGTTTGGGGCAGTGGATTATTCGGCATCGGGCTCGGCAATGCGCTTTTGGATGATGGAATAAATCTCTTCGGCGCAGGTGTCGACAACATCGTTGACCACATGCTCGTCATAATCAGCCGAACGGGCAATCTCAGTTTCGGCACGGCGCAGGCGCTTCTGAATGACTTCCTCCGCTTCGGTCCCACGGTAACGCAGGCGGCGTTCCAGCTCTTTCATATCCGGCGGCATGACAAAAATGGTGGTGGAACCGGGGTACATCCGCTTGATGTTGCCGGCACCCTCCACTTCGATCACCAGAATAACCGGAATCTGCTGCTCCATATGGCGCTCAACTTCGGAACGCAGGGTGCCGTAATAGTTTTCGCAATAGCAGGTGTGCTCAACAATATTGCCTTCTGCCAGAGCGGTTTCAAACTGCTCTTTGGTCAAAAAATGGTAGTTTTTACCGTTCACTTCCCCTTCGCGCATGGTGCGGGTGGTGGCGGAAACGGTCTTTTCGATTTCTGGGTGGCTGCCCAGCAGCTTTGCCACAACGGTATCCTTGCCGGTGCCGGAAGGCCCGGAGACAACAAACAAATATTTTTCGCCTTTCATGCAAAATCCCCCTAACACATATTATACAGGCGGTTACACGGTTGGTTTATCCTGTTCTTTTTCAAAACGTCCTAAAACTTCCTCCGGCTCAAAAGCCGAAAGCACCACATGGTCAGAATCCGTAATAATCACCGCGCGGGTGCGGCGGCCGTAGGTGGCGTCAATGAGCACACCCCGATCCCGGGCCTCCTGCACCATCCGCTTGATGGGGGCCGACTCCGGGCTGACAATGGCGATGATGCGGTCGGCGGCAATCATGTTGCCAAAGCCGATGTTGATAAGCCTGAGCACCCAAAGCCCCCTTCTCTTCGATCACACAGCGTTTTGTACCTGCTCGC
>OGPU01003062.1_pt1 | contig 10690 bp, 9 predicted proteins | sample 1552991 | NCBI WGS metagenome assembly OGPU01 (sample SAMEA2580296, study PRJEB22360) | human gut metagenome | biome: human gut; feature: human-associated habitat; material: faeces | place: Denmark | collected 2008/2010 | reverse complement strand
CCGTCCGCCAAAACGTAGATGGGTCCCCAGGCGCAGCGGAGCGTCCGCCCCCCCCGCGGTGCATTTGCAGGAGGGGTAAGGATGTTAGAGGGCGGAAATTTGCGTTGGGACCGGGCGCAGCACTGTTTGACCGAAGGGAGTTTGCGGAGCCCGGTTCCGGTTTTAGCAAATTTTCGGCCTCTTACAGCCTCTTCCCCTCCGAAACAGCACCGCGGGGGGCGGACGCTCCGCTGTGCCTGGGGGTCGTATCCTCCCGTCCTATTCAAAAGAAAGTTTCCGGTTCCCATAACTCTTCCGGTACTGTCCCGGCGTCATCCCGGTGAGTTTTCGGAAAGCCGTGGAAAAATTATGCGCATCCTGAAATCCCACATTATAAGCAATCTGAGAGACCGTGTGATTTGTGTCCGTCAGCTCGGCCATAGCGCTGTCCATTTTGGATTTCAGGATGAACTGCTTCAGTGTCATCCCGGTGCCCTCGTGGAAGAGGGAGGAGAGGTATTTGTCGTTGTAGCCGAAATAACGGGCGAGTTCGGTGACTTTGAGGGACTCGCTGCTGTGGTATTGGATGTAGCTGATGATGTCCTGCAGGATCTGTGTCCGCTGCGTTTCGGAAGTGTAGGTGCGGTAGAAGGGGCTCTGGCAGTTGATTTCGCCGAGAACAGCGGCAGTCAGGCTGTTGTTGAGGAACGTGTTGTGGAAACGCAGGGAAGTGTCCTGGAGCTGCTTCATGAGGATGATGACGCGGTTCGGGGACGAAAGCGTTCCCTGGCGCGGGATGCATAACGTTTTGGGGTAGTTGGATGGAAGCTGGGCGGGAGCGAGGTCCTCAAGGCGGTAGGAGGATGGCGGTGCAGCATGAAACTCATCCAGAACCGATCCGGCGGTCGGGTCAGAAGGAGCGATGATCGGTGCGGAGGGGATACCAGGGATAAAATGGAGCCAGTAGAAAGCGCAGCTTCCTTTTTTCGAGCCGTGCTGATGGACGGTCGGAGGCAAAAGAAGATATTCGCCAGGATGGACTTCGTAAGAGCGGCGTTCGTCCGCGATAAAAAGCGTTCCTTCCGTCACAACCATCAGTTCAAAATTGACGAGATTCCGTGTCAGGTGCATCCACTCCGGGGACGGGGACTGGAATTTGCCGCAGAGGTCGTAGGTAAAACAGGCGGCATCTGGAAATAAAACAGAGATCATATGACTTTTTCAAACCTTTTCAAACATTCTTGTATTTTAAACGGCGGTCCGTTTTGCTAAAATAAAACTATAGAAAAACAGGAAAACAGCCGTCAAAAGAAGTGTAACGCTTCCCATATCTGAAAGCAAGGAAAATATCTTTTTCAAACCAGGAGGCGGCGGAAGAAAATGAAAAAGGAGACCGAAAAAATGGATCAGAAAAACTTCAGCAAACCATTATCCCTGGCAAAAGTCCAGGTTACCGATGCATTCTGGAAAAAAGAGATGGAGCTTGTCCGCACCGAAGTAATTCCGTATCAGTGGAATGCCTTAAATGACAATGTTCCAGGAGCAGCACCGAGCTTCTGTATGCGGAACTACCGCCGCGCCGGTGAAGTTGAAAAAGAGCGGAAAGCAAAAGGAGACAAATTTGTTCAGATCAAATATCCGCTGGATACTTTTGAGACACTGCCGAAGGATGGCAAAATGGACGGAAGATTTTATGGCTTCCTGTTCCAGGATACCGATTTTACCAAATGGGTGGAGGCAGTTGCGTACTCCTTGACACAGCATCCCGATCCGGAGCTGGAAAAAACGGCAGATGAAGCAATTGAAGCTGTCTGCGCAGCACAGAGAGAAGACGGATACCTCGATACCTACTATCTGATCAACGATCAGGATATGATTTTTACAAACCTTAAGGACAACCATGAGCTGTACTGCTTCGGTCATCTGACGGAAGGCGCCGTGGCCTATTATCAGGCGACCGGAAAAGACCGTCTCTTAAAAGCAGCGGAGCGTTTCGCGGATTTTATTGCCAGCAAACTCGGTCACGGCGAGGGTAAAAAAGCAGGTTATCCGGGTCACGAAATTGCAGAGATGGCTCTGATGCGTCTCTATGATCTGACCGGCGAGCAGAAGTATCTTGATCTTGCAAAATACTTCATCGATGAACGCGGAACAAAACCATACTATTACGATATCGAGCGCGGTCTGACCTGCCCGGAGGGCGAGGAACGATATAGCTACAATCAGGCAAACCGCCCGGTGCGTCAGCAGGATGAGGTGCAGGGGCACTCCGTACGCGCCGTATATCTCTATTCCGGCATGGCGGATGTGGCAAGGGCAACGCAGGATGAGAGCCTGCTGAAAGCCTGTGAAACTCTCTGGAACAACATGGTGCATCAGAAAATGTACGTCACCGGCGGAATCGGTGCCACTCATATAGGAGAGGCATTCTCTTTCAACTATGACCTGCCAAACGATACCGCTTACGCAGAGACCTGTGCATCCATCGGTCTTGTGTTCTTTGCTCGCCGCATGCTGGAGATTCAGGCAAAAGCAGAGTACGCGGATGTGATGGAATTAGCCCTCTACAATGGCGTTCTCTCCGGAATGGCGCTCGACGGAAAGAGCTTCTTCTATGTCAATCCGCTGGAGGTACTGCCGGAGGCATGTCACAAGGATGAGCGGAAATTCCATGTAAAACCGATCCGTCAGAAATGGTTCGGCTGTGCCTGCTGCCCTCCGAACCTGGCAAGAACGGTAAGCTCAGTTGCATCTTACGCATACACGGAAAACGACACAACCCTGTTTGTCCACTTGTACATGGGTGGAACAGCGGAAGGAGAAAAAGTAAAAGCATCCATCACTTCCGAATTCCCGTGGGACGGCCATGTTTCCGTGACCTGCGAGAGCGATACCAAAGAGCCGTACACCTTTGCATTCCGCATCCCGGGATGGTGTGCTTCTTATGAAAAAGAGATTCCAAAAGGCGCAGAAGTGGAAGAAAAAGACGGGTATCTGTATGTGACAAAAGTATGGGCGAAGGGTGAGACGATCCGCCTGAACTTCCCGATGGAAATCCAGTTTTTGGCATCCAATCCGCTTGTACGCGAGGACGCCGGCCGTGTTGCCGTAAAACGAGGACCGGTTGTTTACTGTATGGAAGAAGCAGACAACGGAAAGAATCTGCATTTGACAAAACTCTGTGTGAATGGTGAAAAAACCGCAGAAGCAGCCGATGAGCTGGGCGAGCACTTTGTGCGCGTAACGGCCGAGGGACGTCGCATGAAGCTGGGCGATGCGGAAAAACAGCCGTTGTATCATCTGTATCAGAAAGAGGAAGAGGAAAAGACGAAACTGAAGCTGATTCCATATTATATGTGGAACAACCGAGGTGAGGGCGAAATGCAGGTATGGATCCGCGCATGTGAATGATTTTATTAAAGAAGAAATAAAAGACTCCGGAAAAGGGATGGCTCCTGATGCAGCCTCCCCTTTTTTCCGGAGTTCTTGTTATGCCAAAATATGAGAATCCTGCAAAAAAGAAAGTGAATTTTTTGCAGGATTCTTTGTGCTATTGGTACAGATTATTTTCTGCTTCTCATAGAAAGACTGCCGAAAGCAGAAGAAACGGCGGGCAGAATTACGAGGACGACCGCAAGGACAATCATTCGATCCACAAAGTCTGTCATGGCCTGTACAACGCAGACAGAGAGAGTCAGATTCATACCGAGGCTGTGAAGCAGCTGCACCAGCACAGTGGAGCCGGAGGAAGTAATTCCACCGAAAACAACCGCGGTGATTGTGGAACTTACCACAGTACCCGGAAGTGAGATCACAAGCGCTGCCGGAAACAGCTTCCAGCCCATGGAGCGGAGGGAAAGACTCTCGCTGCGGGATCCTGCCGTATGGGACGGGCGGAGTCTGCGGAATACAAGGCCGGCAACGAGACCGATGACAAGCTGCACCGGAATATAGTAAAACGCATAGACATCACTCGTCATGCCGGAAATGAGTCCGGAGATCAGTCCCGGAACGAGGCCTGCAGCAGGTCCGAACAGAGCGGCTGCCAGAACTGTTCCGATGGAGTCCAGATAAACCGGAAGACGCAGCAGCAGAGCAATGGTACCGCCGAGAATATTGATGACACCGCAGAGCGCGAGTGTCGTGAGCTTTAACGTACGGTTAGTATTCATCATGCCTCGCCTCCCTTCTGAAACATCGTCTCATGTGGGAAGACCGGCGGTGCAGTGAGAATCTGGTCGAGAACCGGTGCGGATTCCTCCTGCGGCACGCCGAGAACGCGCTCAAAGAACATCAGGAAGAAACGGCGCACATCGACCTGCGTCAGAATGTGGCTGTTCGGTGCTTTCTGATAAAAATTCATGGCATCCACAACCGTCTGTCCGATGCAGAGGCCTCCGGTTTCTACCTGCGTATACGCATCAAAACCGCTGCAGAGCGACGGATCCACAAGATAAGCGGCCGCGAGCGGATCGTTGATCACGCATCCGATGACCTTTTCCTGTTTCCAGTGGAAATCAAAGTAGAAGCGCGTCAACTCCTCAATGCGGGTTCCGACTCCTGGATTTACGCATTTCATATATTCCACAAGATTCGGCGTCAGGACAATTTTTCGTGTGACATCCAGCCCGATCATATGAAGCTTTTTGCCTGCAAGCTGCGGCAGCTCGGAAAACGCGCGGAATACTTCGGCTGCGGCATCCGGGTCGCACCAGTAATTGTACTCGGCAACCGGGGAGCAGTTTCCATGGCTCTTATAGCTTCCGCCCATGGAGACAAGAGCCGTCAGGTTTGTCAGGCACTCCGGTGCGCGGGAGATGACTTTTGCAAGGTTCGTCATCGGTCCGAGGGCAAGAATGGTAACATCAGGGGTTGCTTTTAAGGTTTCGATCAGGAAAGAAACAGCGTCCTTGTTGGGCGTAAGGCCTTCGGCATCCGGCCAGCCCGATTCGCCGAGACCGTCCATGCCGTGGGTGTCCATCGCGTCCACGTAGTCGCGGACCAGAGGCGTCTCCTCGCCGACATAAACCGGGACATCTGGTTTTCCAATCATAGAAAGAATTTTGAGGGCATTTTTAGCGCCCATAGAAGCGGGTACATTTCCGCTGACTGTGGTGATGCCGACAAGATCCAGCTCTTTCGAAGCCGCGGCAAGCATCAGGGCGAGAGAATCGTCGATGCCCGGATCACAGTCGATGACCAGTTTTCTTGCATTCATTTTCCAATCTCCTTTGATGAAAATTTTGAGATACTTGGTTTTTTATACTGGGAAGTTCACGAACCAGTCCGGACACCCGCAAAAAGACGGGAAAATCCGATTGCATAAATGCACGGGAAAGAGTATAGCACAGATAAAAAAAAAAATCCAGTAAAACAAACCTTGCCTGTTTTGAAAAAATCGGTTATGGTATAGAAAAGCATACAGCAAATGAGAACATGGGAGAAAAGAAAATGGCAGATGGATTTTTAGCACCAACTGGGAAATTCTATCCCAAAACAGAAAATTTTCATGCGCAGACCGCGCGGGCGATTTTAGGTCAGGACGGCCAGACGGACGAGCCGATCCAGGAGCTTTTACGTCGCGGTTATATTTTATTTGTAGGATTCCACAAACCAGGCGAACCGGAAAATCTCCATGCCGATATGGATTACGTCCTCGGCGGACCGGGGTATCCGGCGACCGAAGGGCAGAAGGCCTGGATTGCAGAACATACGGAAGAGCTGTCGAGAAAGCAGCAGTTTGACATCAACAACGACGAGACAAACTTTGAGAACTTTTACATCAGCAATGTCCGCATGTTTCCCTGGTGCAAAGGGTGTGCCGAAGAGAAAGCGCGTGACCTCTGGGGCAATGCACAGAGCGAGGAGAAGCCGAAGCGGTGTGATGCGTGTCCGGCCTTCAGGAACCGTCCGCTTTAACGAAAAACAGAAAATGTCAGAAAATAATCTGGTGAGATTATAATAGGAAGAAAAAATACTTTTGCACAGTAATGCATCAATGGGGGAAATCCGCAGAAGCCGCGTAAATACGCGATTTTTTGCGAATTTCCCCCTTGACTTTTGAAAGGACAGACGCTATAATAAACGAGCGTGCGTAAAAGACTGTTTTTTGTGCGCGCAAAAGCTGCAAAGCAATTATGTTGAACTAAAGCAGCCGTATGAAACCCCGTGGGACACACGGAGAAATCTATCAGGAGGTGAAATGGAATGCCAACATTCAACCAGTTAGTAAGAAAAGGCCGTGAGACTTCCGTAAAGAAATCTACCGCGCCGGCACTGCAGAAAAGCTACAATTCTCTGAGAAAGAAATCCACAGATATGTCTTCTCCTCAGAAGAGAGGTGTGTGCACAGCTGTTAAAACTGCTACACCGAAAAAACCTAACTCAGCTCTTCGTAAAATCGCCAGAGTTCGTCTTTCCAACGGAATCGAAGTAACAAGTTACATCCCAGGAGAAGGTCACAACCTTCAGGAGCACAGCGTTGTTCTGATCCGTGGAGGAAGAGTTAAGGACCTGCCAGGTACCAGATACCACATCATCCGTGGTACACTTGATACTGCAGGTGTTGCTAACAGAAAACAGGCCCGTTCTAAATACGGTGCTAAGAGACCGAAAAAGAAATAATTAAGTAAAACGAGTTCGAGATATATCTAGTATCACAAAAAAAGCGAAATGTTGTGCGTTATTCCATAAATCCCCACGGCTGCGGATTTATAGAGAATTTACACGCGCGGACATACTGCAAATAAGTGTGAGTACCGATGATTTAATCGAATGATGGTTAAGGAGGGAAGTAACGTGCCACGTAAAGGACATACTCAGAAAAGAGATGTTTTAGCAGATCCGTTATACAATAACAAAGTGGTAACCAAGCTGATCAACAACATCATGCTGGATGGTAAGAGAGGCGTTGCCCAGAAAATCGTATACGGCGCATTTGCTAAAGTAGAAGAAAAAGCTGGAAAACCAGCAATCGAAGTATTTGAAGAAGCAATGAACAATATCATGCCGGTTCTTGAAGTAAAAGCAAGACGTATCGGTGGTGCTACTTATCAGGTACCGATCGAGGTAAGACCGGACAGACGTCAGGCTCTTGGCCTTCGTTGGCTGACCGCTTATTCTCGTAAGAGAGGCGAGCGTACCATGGAAGACAGACTGGCAAACGAGATTCTGGATGCATCTAACAACACAGGTGCTTCTGTGAAGAAGAAAGAAGAAGTTCATAAGATGGCAGAGGCTAACAAGGCATTTGCTCACTACAGATTCTAAGAGGAGGAAAATCCGTTGGCTGGAAGAGAATATCCATTAGAGAGAACCAGAAACATTGGTATTATGGCTCACATCGATGCAGGTAAAACAACCCTGACCGAGCGTATCCTGTACTATACCGGTGTTAACTACAAGATTGGTGATACTCACGAAGGAACTGCTACCATGGACTGGATGGAACAGGAGCAGGAGCGTGGTATCACAATTACTTCAGCTGCTACAACCTGCCACTGGACTCTGGAAGAGAACTGCAAGCCGAAACCGGGCGCTCTTGAGCACCGTATCAACATCATTGATACCCCAGGCCACGTTGACTTTACCGTAGAGGTAGAGCGTTCTCTTCGTGTACTGGACGGCGCTGTCGGCGTGTTCTGTGCAAAAGGTGGTGTAGAGCCTCAGTCTGAGAACGTATGGCGTCAGGCTGATACCTACAACGTACCGCGTATGGCATTCATCAACAAGATGGACATCCTTGGTGCTGACTTCTACAACGCTGTAGATCAGATCAAGACCAGACTTGGTAAAAATGCTATCTGCCTTCAGCTTCCAATTGGTAAGGAAGATGAATTCAAGGGAATTATCGATCTGTTCGAGATGAAAGCTTACATCTACAACGACGATAAGGGCGATGATATCTCCATCGTTGATATCCCGGAAGATATGAAAGACGACGCTGAGCTGTATCACACCGAGCTGGTAGAGAAAATCTGCGAGCTGGATGATGAGCTGATGATGCGTTATCTGGATGATGATATCCCGTCTGTAGACGAGATGAAAGCAGTTCTGCGTAAAGCTACCTGCGAGTGTACAGCTGTACCGGTATGCTGCGGTTCTGCATACAGAAACAAAGGTGTTCAGAAACTCCTGGACGCTATTCTTGAGTACATGCCGGCTCCGACCGATATCCCGCCAATCGAGGGTACCGATCTGGACGGAAACCCGATCGTAAGACATTCTTCCGATGACGAGCCGTTCTCCGCACTGGCATTCAAGATTATGACAGACCCATTCGTTGGTAAGCTGGCATACTTCCGTGTGTATTCAGGAACCATGAACTCCGGTTCTTACGTACTGAATGCAACAAAAGATAAAAAAGAGCGTGTTGGACGTATCCTTCAGATGCATGCAAACAAACGTATGGAGCTGGATAAAGTTTACTCCGGTGACATTGCAGCTGCAATCGGATTCAAGTTCACCACAACAGGTGATACCATCTGCGACGAGCAGCATCCGGTAATCCTTGAGTCTATGGAGTTCCCGGAGCCGGTTATCGAGCTGGCTATCGAGCCTAAGACAAAAGCAGGCCAGGGCAAACTGGGCGAGTCCCTTGCAAAACTGGCTGAGGAGGATCCGACCTTCCGTGCACACACCAATCAGGAAACTGGTCAGACCATCATCGCTGGTATGGGTGAGCTGCATCTGGAAATCATCGTTGACCGTCTGCTTCGTGAGTTCAAAGTAGAGGCTAACGTAGGTGCTCCGCAGGTTGCATACAAAGAGACCATTACCAAACCGGCAGACATCGACAGCAAATATGCAAAACAGTCTGGTGGACGTGGACAGTATGGTCACTGTAAAGTTAAATTCGAGCCTATGGATGCAAACGGCGAAGAGATTTACAAATTCGAGTCTACCGTTGTCGGTGGAGCTATTCCGAAAGAGTATATCCCGGCTGTAGGCGAAGGTATCGAAGAGGCTATGAAAGCCGGTATCCTGGGAGGCTTCCCGGTAGTCGGTGTTCATGCAAATGTATACGACGGATCTTATCATGAGGTCGATTCTTCTGAGATGGCATTCCACATTGCTGGTTCTCTGGCATTCAAGGAAGCTATGCAGAAGGGTGCTCCGGTTCTTCTTGAGCCTATCATGAAAGTCGAAGTTTCCACTCCGGAAGATTACATGGGTGATGTTATCGGTGATATCAACTCCCGTCGTGGTCGTATCGAAGGTATGGATGATATCGGCGGAGGTAAGATGATCCGTGGATTCGTTCCGCTTTCTGAAATGTTCGGATATGCAACAGACCTTCGTTCCAGAACTCAGGGACGTGGTAACTACTCCATGTTCTTCGAGAAATACGAACAGGTTCCGAAGTCCGTTCAGGAAAAGATTCTTTCTAAGAAAGACTGATGATATAAAAAAGCTTGCAAATATCCTTGATTTGCAATATAATCAAGGATAGCAAGTCAAAAACTGATAAAAACGCTCTGAAAGAAAGAGCATAGTTTTTAAGGAGGACATTTTAAAATGGCAAAGGCTAAGTTTGAGAGAACAAAACCGCATTGTAACATTGGTACCATCGGACACGTTGACCATGGTAAAACAACTTTAACAGCAGCTATCACAAAAGTTCTGTCTGAAAGAGTTGCTGGTAACACAGCTACAGATTTCGCTAATATCGATAAAGCTCCAGAAGAAAGAGAACGTGGTATCACAATTTCTACAGCACACGTTGAGTATGAAACAGAGCATAGACACTATGCACACGTTGACTGCCCAGGCCATGCTGACTACGTTAAGAACATGATCACAGGTGCAGCTCAGATGGATGGTGCTATCCTCGTAGTTGCTGCTACAGATGGTGTTATGGCTCAGACAAAAGAGCACGTTCTTCTTGCTCGTCAGGTTGGTGTTCCGTACATCGTTGTATTCATGAACAAATGTGATATGGTAGATGATGACGAACTTCTTGAACTGGTTGAGATGGAAATTCGTGAACTTCTTTCCGAGTATGACTTCCCAGGAGATGACATTCCGGTTATCCAGGGATCTGCTCTTAAAGCTCTTGAAGATCCGGCTGGCCCATGGGGAGACAAGATCATGGAACTCATGAACGCAGTTGATGAGTACATTCCGGACCCACAGCGTGACACAGACAAACCGTTCGTTATGCCTGTAGAGGATGTATTCTCTATCACAGGACGTGGAACAGTTGCTACTGGTAGAGTAGAAGCTGGTGTTCTTCATGTATCTGAAGAAGTTGAAATCGTTGGTATCAAAGAAGAAACACGTAAAGTTGTTGTTACAGGAATCGAAATGTTCCGTAAACTTCTTGACGAAGCTCAGGCTGGTGATAACATCGGTGCTCTTCTTCGTGGTGTTCAGAGAAACGAAATCGAGCGTGGACAGGTTCTTGCTAAACCAGGAACACTTACATGCCATACAAAATTCACAGCTCAGGTTTACGTTCTGACAAAAGATGAAGGTGGACGTCATACTCCATTCTTCAACAACTATCGTCCACAGTTCTACTTCAGAACAACAGACGTAACAGGTGTTTGCAACCTTCCAGAAGGAACAGAAATGTGCATGCCTGGAGATAACATCGAAATGACAATCGAACTGATCCACCCAATCGCTATGGCTCAGGGTCTTACTTTCGCTATCCGTGAAGGTGGACGTACTGTAGGATCAGGACGTGTTGCTACAGTTATCGAATAAT
>OGPU01003054.1_pt1 | contig 10719 bp, 16 predicted proteins | sample 1552991 | NCBI WGS metagenome assembly OGPU01 (sample SAMEA2580296, study PRJEB22360) | human gut metagenome | biome: human gut; feature: human-associated habitat; material: faeces | place: Denmark | collected 2008/2010 | reverse complement strand
TACCACACAATTGTTGGAGATGGAGGAGAAAAACTATCCGGTGGACAGCGGCAGCGAGTTTCTATTGCCCGTGCCATGCTGAAAAATGCACCCATCATCATCTTGGATGAAGCGACTTCCTTTACTGATCCCGAAAATGAAGATAAGATACAGCGATCCCTTAATAATCTTATTCAAGGGAAAACGCTCATCGTTATTGCACATAGATTATCAACCATTCAAAATGCAAACAATATCATTGTTATGGATCAAGGAAGGATTGCGGCGCAAGGTACTCATAGCGAGCTTATGAACACCTCCCCACTGTACCGGCGCATGTGGGAAACCTACACTCAGTCATCCCAATGGAATGTCAGAAAAGGCAACACCACAGTGCCGGAAAGGAGTGAGGTTGAGTGCTAAGATTTATCTTAAGAGTTCTTCATTTTTCCGGAATATACGCAAAACAACTGAAACTGTCCTTTATTCTTAGCTTTCTGGAAAGTATGCTGTATAATACTCCGGTTTTATTGACAGTCCTTATGTTTACCCAGGCTATGGAGCATTCTCTTGAATTCCGACATATTGCCTATTATGCGGGGGGGATATTGGCGGCTCTGCTGATATGCTGTATTCTCAAACGGCTATTTGTTCAATTAGAAAGCGGTACAGGGTATCAGGTATGCGCGGAGGAAAGGTTGTCGGTAGGAGAACGGTTGAAACAGCTCCCCATGGGCTACTTTGGAGAAGGCGCAATTGGAAATATTATATCTGCCATAACTTTTGATCTGCTGTTCGTGGAAGAACATGGAATGGCTGCGTTGGACAAAGTTATAAACGGCTATTGTGGCATATTAAGCAGTTGTATTATGCTGTTTTTTGTGGACCGAGTTGTGGCACTTACGGCGCTGGCAGTTACCTGTGTTGCGATGGTTGTTTTGGAATGGGTCCAAAGAGTTGGAAGTGAGCAGTCCGCTATCCGCCAGAAGCAATCCGCTGAACTGACCGATGCGGTCTTGGAATACATACATGGCATATCAGTAGTAAAATCACTGAATTTGAGTGCCGACAGAGCGAAACGGATTTGTGCAACTATTAAAGATAGCTGCAATAAGGCGCTTACATTTGAAGTGAAATTCATGCAACCGAACACCTGCTACCAACTATGCTTTTCGGTTGGGATGGCCTTGATGATATTCGTTACACTTCTCCGATGCATCAATGGGCAGATTTCACTTCCGACCACTATGATGCTCCTGATTTATGTATTTTTTATTTTTTCACCCATACAGGCATTGGGATCGATGTCCAGTCAAATTCGTATCATGGAAGCTTGTTTGGATCGTTATGAGGCAATAAAGCAGATTCCTCGGATTGCGGAGGGCACTCAAACTGAGTTAGTTCAATTTAAGATTGAGTTCGAAGATGTTGAGTTTTCCTATGGAACGGATGTTGTCCTGGATCATGTCAGTTTCTGCGTTCCAGAGCGAAGCGTCACTGCTCTGGTTGGACCATCTGGTGCTGGGAAATCTACCATTGCCAACCTTATTATGCGCCTTTGGGATGTCCAAAAAGGTACAGTATGTATTGGTGGAATTGATGTGCGCGATCTTACTACGGATGCATTGTTGAGTCATATATCTACCGTATTTCAAAAGGTATATCTTTTTAACGACACAATTGAGAACAACATCCGGTTTGGAAATCCACATGCTACGCACGAAGAAATAATAGAAGCCGCACGAAAAGCCCGATGCCATGATTTTATTTTGAATCTGCCGGAGGGGTACAAAACTGTTGTGGGAGAAGGTGGCTCCACTCTGTCTGGCGGCGAAAGGCAGCGCATTTCAATTGCGCGAGCCATTCTAAAAAATGCACCGATTGTAATTTTGGATGAGGCTACAGCAAGTATTGATCCAGAGAATGAGCATCTGATTCAGCAGGCAATCAGTGAACTCACAATGGGAAAGACCGTGCTTGTGATTGCTCACCGTCTGGCAACTATTGAACATGCTGATCAAATTCTGGTAGTAGACCAAGGGCGTATTGTTCAGAAAGGAACCCATCAGAAGCTAATTTGTCAAAATGGATTATATCGACGGTTTATTGAGATTCGTGAGCGTGCGGAAGGATGGAGCATTGCTTAAAAAGCAATGGCATTATAGGGAGGATAATTTTCATGAGAAGAATACTATGTGTGGGATTCTATGTTATCTGTATGCTATTTATCTTTGCCGCATGTGGTGAAACCGCGCGATATAACGCTGGCACTTATACCTCAATCCAGAAAGGGTTTGGTGGAGATATGACAGTAGAGGTAGAATTCGATAGCAACTCTATTCTGTCTGTAGCAGTTATTGAACACAATGAAACAGACAATTTTGGAGATCGAGCTATCGAAATGCTACCAGGGGATATTTTAGAAGCGCAGTCTGTTGAGGTAGATAGTGTTACATCTGCAACTATAACCAGCGAGGCAATCAAGAAAGCCGTTGTGGACTGCATTCAACAGGCGGAGAAGTAAATCTTAAACCTGATTGCTAAATACTACGAGCCTATCAGCGGCACAATTGCTATCGGGGCAAATTCATTAACCAAGTGTAGCGGAACGGGTACTGGAGCAGCTCTCTATGGTGGGGCAGGATGTGTTCCTTTTCGATGACACCATTCGGGAAAATATCCGCCACGCCAGGCCGGACGCCACGGATGAGAAAATCGAGTCCGCCTGCCGGGAAGCTAACTGCGATGACTTCATTCGTAAGATGGAAAGGGGCTATGATACCCCACCGGCGAGAACGGCAACCTGCTCTCCGGTGGTGAGCGGCAACGCCTCTCTATCGCCAGGGCTATTTTGAAAAACAGTCCTATCCTGTTGCTGGATGAGGCCACGGCATCCCTGGACATCGAGAATGAACTGGCCGTTAAACAGGCTATCGTCAATCTGTTGAAAGCGAAGAAAACTGTGGTAATGATTGCTCATACCCTATCTATCGTCAAGAACGCAGATCAGATACTCGTAGTGGCAGTCTGGTACCCGCGAGGAGCTGCTGGCCGAGGACGGTAAATATGCGGCCATGTGGAAGGCAGAACAGAAAATCACTGTATAGAGGAGGCGCTCATGAAAATACTCCATGCGTCGAGCGAGGACTACTTGGAGACCATATTGGTACTTCAAAAAGAAAAAGGAATGGTGCGATCCGTAGATGTGGCACGGCACATGGAGGTATCCAAACCCAGCGTGTGTCATGCGGTGTCCACTTTGAAAGAAGGTGGCTTTCTCACCATGGATAAGGATTTCTTCCTTCATCTGACCGATATAGGCCGGGAGATTGCTGAAAAAACCTATGAGAAGCACTGCTTTTTCACCCGTCTGCTGGTGGATGCAGGCGTAGAGCCAAAGACCGCCGAGCGGGATGCCTGCCGTATGGAGCATGTGATTAGTGAGAGCAGTTTTCAGCATCTAAAAAAGAATATGTCGGAAAAGAAATGATCGAGGAGGTGAAGCTGTTGGTGGGGATGGCTGTGCTACAATATGATAATCTATGTATTGATCCAAACCAGCGCAGAGTCTATGTAAGCGGCCGAGTTGTCGAGCTGACTACAATGGAGTTCAACATTTTATATTATCTGGCCTTACACCCTGGCTGGACCTTTACCCGGGAGCAGCTTTACCGATATGCGATGCCTGATGATTTTGCCTCCGGCCTTGAAAGTGTTACCAGCAGGATCTACAAAATACGGAAAAAGCTGAATACCAATGCGATACATACCGTGCATGGATACGGTTATCGTTTTGAGAAGTAAAGGAGTGCGGCTCTCGCTGATCAACGAGGGCCGCACTCTTTTACTGTGTCGAAAAAACTGGAATAAAACTGGAAAAACAATGTTTGAATCAGAATTTGGTCAGATTTTCCAACTACAATGGACTTAATTTCTAATCAGCATAGGCTGCATTCAGAAGGAGGAATGTGTATGAAAACTAAAAATCGAAATAGCAGAGGGAATTTCAAGTTGCGTTAGGCGGTCTTATTCTTAAATGAATGAGGCCGCCATTTCTTTTAATTCCCGACAAAATTCTACAAAAAAATCGAATTACTGAACCTGGATCATTGGCAGACCTGCTGCCCACCCTAATGGGCAATGCAGGTTCGTGTGCAAAGTGCGGTTCAGATGGCAAGGAGCCAAATGCGCATGGAGAATTTGAAACCCATGCACATAAAAAGGTTCGTCGCCCATCTGCTTACATTTCGACACACAGTTTACTATCGAATATGGTTCTTCTGCCGCCCTTTTCGGAGGACAGGGCGGGAACATCACAAGACAAGTGACAAGCCTCCTCCTGCGGGCGTCGGAAGTCGTGACGGACTTCTTTATGTGTATCACACAGCCGATTGCTCACCTTTGTGGTGCGTGGCCGGCTGTGTTGTTTTATATAGAACACGAAGACGCCCATTAGTTCGGTGCCGGTCCCCTCCAAATGTTCAAGATTTCCAAAAATTCTTGAACATTTGGAGGACAAGACCATGCGGTATCGAAATAATGGACAAATAGAGGAAGAACTGCAAATCAGATTTACAGGTTACTTAATCCAGGCAGTAAAACGCACACGGCGCGATTACCTGAACATGCTCAACCAATACAGCAACAGTGAAATACTGACCGATACAACCTATACCACAGGACAGACTTTGGAACAAGAGGTTACAGAGCACCTTCCTCTATGGGATGTGATCGAAAGTAATGCGCTCTTCTATGCACTCAAGCGGCTGAATGAACGCGAGCGGTATGTGTTCCTGTCGCATGTTTTGGACAAATGCCCTTTTGACTTGATTGGTGTAAGACTGGGCCTGACTTATAAAGGTGCAGCCGCAGTCTATTACCGTGCTGTTCAAAAGTTGAGAAAAAGTATTGAGGGGGTGGAAAAACATGATATTTGAACAACTGTTGTTTCAGGCAAAGGAAGGTGATCTGGAGTCAATTACCGATATTTTGAATATGTATCGGCCCTTACTGCTCAAGTATTCTGTAATTGACGGCCGGCTGGATGAGGATCTATACCAGGAGCAGTGCATTACATTGATGCGAGCCATCAAACTGTTCCGAATTTGAATTTATGAGAAAGGCTCCGAGACCTTTTGATCTCGGGGCCTTTCCCGTGGATTCAAGCAGGATGTACTAAGAGGAAAAAAATAAGCGCACAGTAGTAGTTGGATGCTGCTGTGCGCTTATTCCGACATAACCTGTGGGCCTCACCCGAAAAGGTGAGGCCACACTGCGGTAAAACTTATCCTACCACGATTTCCTTTTTACCAGACCGCTCCGAAAAGAATCTCTGCAAAATGCTTATTGCAATTTTATTGCTCCTCTCCAGCGGCAGCCTTATCATAGTAGTAGATATAGGCGTTGTAATCCCGAAACCGAGTGATCAGCCGAATCCGGATGTACAAATGTGCCGTTTCAGAATAGAGGTTAAATTCAGTCGGATCACTGGTAGTCTCGGCATATCGGCAGAAGCGTTTCATGGTCTCCAGTGTCTTAAAGGCCGGCAACTTGAATAGGGCATTTTGAAACTCATCGATTTCTTTTACCAGCTCTGGCGGCGTCTTTTTGCCGCTCTCATTGTGCCAGGTTGTCCACCAGCGGCATCCATCATAATCCGAACGGGAATAGGCAAGCTCGCTGACAGGGCGTTCGATGAGCTGCATCGGAGGCTTGTAGGTGTGCTTGAACACTTCTGAAAAAGTGCAGGTCTGCACCAGATAACAGGTGGACTTTTCTGCGCTTTTCTTCAGATGTCCAGACTTGACGGCATCCCACTCCGCAAGGGGCAGGGGCGTATGGGCGGCATCCCGAAGGGCCTCATCCATGCCGCAGGCTTCACAGATCTGCACATCCGCATAGCGGCTGAGGGCATTGACCATCAGGTGGGCTGCCAGAGGAGAGCCACACCGCAGGCATTTGGGAGGGGCCGCTGCATCGCCATGAGCATAAAGCTTTTTGTTTTGCTTCCAAGCGGCTTCCAGTAATTCTTTGGGGTATAATTTGATTTTCATGGTAATGTCTCCTGACTTTGAATTTATGTTCAAAATTATATCGAGGTCTTCCCCCTGCTTCATAAATTGTTCAATCTATGCAACAGATTCGCTCATCGAAAAAAGAGTTCGCAGAGTTGCAGCCAGTTCTGTGCGGTTTTTGCAGGGGAGGCGATGACTGACGCCACAGTTATGCCCTTCTGAATTCATTTTGCAGATGGTGACACTCAACGCAGAGCCGTCGTGGCAGATCCACATCCGTCTGCCAGCAACCGGGTCTTCTGCCACAATCCAGAGCGGGCGCTGGCGGGTCATATAAGACTGATTGGCAGCCTTCCACCCGCTGTAATCAGAGTAGTGGAAGCCTGGAGCATCTAATTTGCGTTGGTTTAGCGCCAAATAGACTTCCTTGTACTTCATGCGCTGCGCCTCCCTTCCTGCAACGATAGATATTCAGCGTACCCCTCCGGGTCCAGTTCACGCAGGCGGTCTGCCCGGAAGCGGTACTCTGGATACTCACAGAAGACCCGCTGCCCTGCGTTGCCCCGGTAGGGATAGCCAATCCGTGGCGGATCAGCCAGACCGGGAAATCGGCATCGCCATTGGTATCGATGAACGCGCAGTCTTTCCCCCGTTCCCCGTCCAGATTGACCGTCAGAGAGGCCCAGGGCTCCGCATAGCCATTTTCCCATGTGTGCATGGCAATCGCCAGGTTGCCGTCCATATAGGCGGATACCTTTAACTGGATAGGATGGACAGAGCCATACTTTTCATAAGGGAAAGTAAGAGGCCCTTGCCTACCCATGGTCGGCATTGGTTTTTGGGCTGGAACTGTACTGATGTTGGGTGTCAGATCCAGTTCCCAGCATATAGCGAGAATATCAGAATCGTCCACACGGTAGTTATATTTTTTGGCATACTTGGGGTGGAAGAGAAGTTGACCGTTCTCCACAACAAATTTGCCTTCCTTGGTGCCATAGGTGTACTGGCGGCCATCCAGAAGATGTTGCACCTTTTTGGCGTCCGCTTTGATCTTTCCTTTGTCGTACCATGTGGTGTACTGCACCGCAACCTCAAGATTAGGGTTTGAATGAAAGCGGGTTTCTAAAAACTGCAGGACACGCCCGCAGACTGCCGCCCGCTGCTCGACGGTTTGGGCTAAATTAAAGGACAGTGTGAAATACGAATAGTCACGCCCGGACAACCCATAGCCGTGAAGTGTATTGCTGAAGTCGTTGCACCAGAAAAACAATTCCCAACGGGAACTTCCATAAGGCGCCGGATCTTCGGATTCATACTGATAGCAGATAAACTCCCTGGCAATGGCCGCCATGACAGAGGCCATCACAGCGTTTTTTGACTCAGCTGCCTGTTTGATCCTGCGGTGCGCCTCTTCAGGGCCGGCATCGCAAATCTGACGGTTTGCCTCCCGCTTCTCTGGGGTGTAGACATATTGGAGTCTGAGCGAATGGACATCTTCCCGGGCATAACCCCGGTCAATCCATTTTGCGCTGGAACTTTTGACAGAAGATTTGTCATGCAATATATTCATGGTGATTCTCCTTTTTGAGTATTGATGTAAATGCTTGCCGATACCTCGGCGAAGGTAGTCAATGAAAATTTTCGTCGCAGTGATGGCTGGCCCCGCCATATTCCAGCAGGGCATAGCCGATACACCGGGCTGTCTCGCCCAAAATATTTTTCACGGCTTCTTCCACCACATCATCCGTATCTGGGCACTCCTGTTCATTGTTGAGGCGTGTCAGTTCGTGGTGCAGTTCCGTCATCTGCTCTGGTGTTACCGGCTGATCGGTTTGAACCAGTACATCAGCAAAGTCACCGCAGCCATCAACATTCAATTCTCGGATCAGCAATATTCCCATAAACGACCTCCTTCAGCGGTCTTCTTGCCAATCATAAAGCAAAAGGTCATGGCTGGAGGCATTCGGCTGGAGGACTGCCGCCCGAAAACGATAATTTGTGAATACAAAGCCGGTGGGCTTGTGCGTGTACTGGACAGCGAGGATGTGGTACTCCCGGCCCATCCAGTCGGCAGATTCCAGGACCTGTTCGGTTTCATTCCCAAAATCAAGGGCAAAAATCCAGTTATCTGGACAACTGCTCGGGCTGGAGTAAGGCTCCCCGCCCGGCAAGAACAGGAGTTTTTGCTTCATATCTTCATAGCCGTGTAGTCTCGGGTGCTTATCCAAGAACTCTTGTGCCAGTCGTTCCCTAAAGGTACAGAAGGGGATGAATGGCTTTTTTCCCTCGAAGTCCCCGTTTCCATCCAGAGCGATCACCTGCCCATCCGAGATGATCTCGATGATAACATCCTTTCGGATGCGGCAATCATTTTGATAATCATCCGGGGTAGAAGTGTACCATGTGCCATCAACCGTATCACGGTTGCAGTAGTAATAGGGCTGGTTTACAGATTGGAACACATCCTTGCAGAAGCCTGTGTCTTCAAACAGAAAAGTGAGCTGGATCGTTTTCATTCGAGTTCCCTCCGTAGTAATAATCATAGATTTTTCTTAGACCGCGCCGTATTTTGGCTTTGGTAGGACTGCCGGTGGCGATTCTCTGACCAGAGCCAAACGCTGGCCCGAAAAACCAAATTTCGTAGTGGGTGCAGAGATGCCGCCCTTTTGTGTGGGCGCTTGAAACCGACCACATATAGGCATCGCCGGACACCGTAAACTCCTTGGGATAGCAATATTCCCGCATTCCATCCGGCGAGAAATCATCCAGCGCCGCGGCATTCCCGGAACGGGGGTCTGCTTGCGGCTGAACGACCTCCCGGAGCCAGAGAAGAAAAGAAGACGCCCCGGCGCTCATACCGATTCCTCCGGCTTGCCGGCCCTTTCATAGTAGACCTTGCGAGTGCCGGCGCCGCGAACTTGGAAGATAAAACCGGGCACCATCTCAGCCAGCTTGTCAGCATACATCTTGGCGTGGCCACAATCCGGAATCAGAGTAGCATAAACCAGGCCGACTCCAACTTTTCCTTCATGCAAATTTATAGCGCCATAACAGCGGGCTCCAATTTTCTTCCCATAGACGATATAGTTCATCGCTTCCCGCCCTTTCTGTTAATACCAGATGAAAGTCTGGCCGCATAATACCTGAATACGGTCCATAATGGCATCAACTTTCTTTTCGGAGAGGGGAACATCTGCATTATTCCAGTGCCGAATCAATTCTTCCAGTGTACGGTCTGGAGCTGATACACAGAAATCACAGCAAAAGTTATAGAGCGGCTGCCCGGTATAGGCTTCAAAGACGCTTTCAGTACCATCAGCAATCCGCTGTCTCTGGTTCCCACTATAGTTGATACGGCCTAAATAGGCGGCGCCATAGCGTTCACGGTAGGCATCAATTATTTTGCGGTTCCAGTCGTTGTAGGTATCGTCACATTCGCGGATACCGAGATAGCCGCCGCAGCTGGCAGCATATAATCTCTGCATTTGGCGATAGTAGGAGAGGGCGTCTTTGGATTTTTGAATATGCACCTGTTGTTCTTGTTTCATCAGGGTAACCTCCTTAAAAAACAAGGGACCGGCAAACAGCAAATGCGCTGTTTGTCGATCCCTTTGTGATAGTGTCCCTTGCCAAATAGCAAGGCATTTGTCAAATAAGAAAAAGTGTAGAGTTTTATTTCTGTGGAGCAACATTGAAAGTATCAATGATACAATACTGGCAGATCAATCAGAAAAATCTTTTAGGTGCTGAATGATCCATGCTTGCAGCTCGTGTTCTCCCGCACTGCCATTTGCAATAGAGATAAACATATCCGCAAGTTCACCGGGCTTCAGTTCAAGAACATAGCCGTTCCATTTCAGCAGCAACTGCGTCATCATTGCGCCAATCCGTTTGTTACCATCAAGAAAGGCATGATTGGAGGCCAGTCCAAACCCTATTCTGGCTATTTTCGCAAGGTCCGTTTCAAAAAGATCAAAACCGGCAAAGGTTTGCAACGGAGCATTGACTGCGGCTTCCAGACTATTTCGGTCCCGAATACCGTCCAAACCACCTGAAGCTTTGATGATCCTGCTATGGACGGCGATAACATCTTCAACCGTCACCCAAATCATTCCGCCATCCTCTTATAGTCATCAGCGAAAGAACTTAAAACCGCATCGGTATCCGCCAACATCTGCTCCCTTGAAATTTCCGCAGATGGTGTGTTAAGAGTTAAGGGAAACGGCATTCCATTATTGCGGACAAAGGCATTTGCAAAAATGTTGAATGCGGTGGATGTGGATATGCCCAGCTGCTCGCAGATGGCGGCCATTTGCGCTTTGACCTGACTATCTATTCTAAATGTCATATTGGTATCCATATAATCGACCTCCTTGCACTACAATTATACTACATATCATGTGCAAATGCAACGAGTAGGATGCTTAATTGAAGAAGGCCACGGGAACCAATCGTCTTTGAGGGAGTGCTGTATCATCTATGCGGCAGCTTCTGCGGGAGGCAGCTCGTTGATGATGGGAGCGGAAAGTAAAATGGCCGTTTCGGTATCTTCCATTAACAGCCACGCACCATCGCGCCAAACACAAGAAGTTGCCTTGTTGTAAATCTCCGGGACCTTATTGGGATCGTCGATGCACTCGCGGGTAACGAGCAGGCACATGTGATCGAGATAGAAATAGTGAAGAGATTTTTCAATTTCCTCTCGTAAGGTATGGGCCAGGGCTGC
>OGPU01003047.1_pt1 | contig 10739 bp, 9 predicted proteins | sample 1552991 | NCBI WGS metagenome assembly OGPU01 (sample SAMEA2580296, study PRJEB22360) | human gut metagenome | biome: human gut; feature: human-associated habitat; material: faeces | place: Denmark | collected 2008/2010 | reverse complement strand
GAATTGGAACAAAAATCCTGCCTGAGACTTCTTGCCGAATTGTGCGGTGCTGCCCTAAATTAAATGTAACAAAACGATACTGCGTTGCAAATCATCTTTCGCTTAGGTGCAACGAATAGCAAAAATGCCCTTGACAAATCTCGCCCCAGGTACACGCCCCGACGCAAAATGATTCCGAATTTATTTTACCGCCTGCGGGCGGCTTTCCTCTGTGAGGCTTTAAGGGACATTAAGCCGACAGACGCACGTCTGTCGGCTCAAGTCTCAGCGTATCTTTTTCCCGTTCAGTATCGCTTCCACTAGGGTATCCCCGTGGTAACGCAGGGTCAGCAGGAAAAACGGCGCGTTCTGCCACAGTAAGTCCAGAAAAATCTGGTCGCCCTCCCACTTGGGCAGAGCGTTCAGGAATTCCCGCTCTACCCATTGCAGGTCGCCCTCGTCGCATTGGGTCATTTCCCCTTCAAAGCCGTCGGCGGTGAACAGGTACATGTATTCGCCCTCGCAGGTGTCGTTCAGGAACGTCACCACGCCACGGCATTGCCATGAGGTCAGGGTCAGACCGGTCTCCTCTTTGGCTTCCCGCAGAAGGCATTCGTCCGGTGATTCTTCCCCCTCGAATTTTCCGCCGATGCCGATCCATTTGTCCTTGTTGATGTCAACTTTCTTTTTTACCCGGTGGAGCATCAGCACCTGACTGCCCCGGGTGACATAGCACAATGTGGTGTTAAGCATCCTCATCCTTCTTCTGCATCAGCCGGATGGCGTGGTGCAGATTCTCCACCTCCACCGTCTCGTGGCCGTCTTCTTTTTCTCCGTCCAGCGTCCATGGCATTTCCGGGTCGGCAAAGATCCGCACCTTTTGGGCGCTGCGGAACGTGAGCATGGCGCAGTTGTACTTCTGGCTTTGCAGCGCCTGGATGCACTCATGGATTTCCCCCAGATTCTCCGGCGCGCGAACCAGCAGAATTTCAAACAGACCGTCGCCCATGTCCACCTGCTTGGGGTCCAGCGTCAGAATGCCGCCCACGGAGGTGGAATTGCAGATGGCGCCGAAGAGGAAGTCCCCCTCCACCGTCTGCCCGTCGATCTCCATTTTCACATGCTCGTTGCGGATCTGGGACAGCTCCGTAATGCCGCTGAGAACGTAGGCGGTGTGGCCCAGAGCGTTTTTGACATTCTGGGGTGTGGCATAGCTGGACCTGGTAAACGCACCGAAGGAGGCAACATAGGAAAAATACCGGCCGCCGAACCGCCCTACGTCGTAGCTCACCGGCTCGCCCTCCACGATGGTCTGGGCGGCCTTGAGAATGTTGGTGGGCAGCTTCAGGCTGGAGGCAAAGTCGTTGGTGGAACCGGCGGGGATATAGCCGATGGGGGTGTCCGCCCCGGCGCTGAGCAGGCCGGTAATGGTCTCGTTCAGCGTGCCGTCGCCGCCGCAGCAGACCACCAGATCAACATCTTTGCCCTTCTCCCGGGCGACGGCGGTGGCGTCGCCCCGTCCCAGCGTCATGTGGGTGATGACCTCATAGCCCGCCTGTGTAAATGTCAGCAAAATGTCAGCCAGATGCCGGTTCGCCCGTTTCATCCCGGCAAATGGATTCATGATAAACAGCATCTTTTTCATTTCGATAACCTCGATTATCCTGTGGTATTCCCTTTTGTCTATTATACCATTCCCGGGAAAATGCGCAAGTCGTTTTCTCTGCCTTTGGTAAATTCGGGCTGAAAATTTACGATTCATTCACACAATTCTGTGCTGCGCCGGAAATAGGACTTGACGCCTATTTTACCCACTTTTTGCTTTCTTTAGACAAGAAGGTCTGGACTTCTCCCAAAAGAACAGATATAATACGGTTATATCTACATGGGAACGGAGGCTCCTCAATGAAGCTCAACACCAAGCGCACCGTACTGGTCGGTTTCGCGTTTCTGTCCATCTGCGCCTTCTGGCAGATGTACGACAACCTGATCCCCAAGATACTCACGGAAACCTTCCACATGGGAGAAAGCGTTTCCGGCATCATCATGGCGGCGGACAATATCCTCGCCCTGTTCCTGCTGCCGCTGTTCGGCGGACTGTCCGATAAATGCACCTCCCGCCTTGGCCGCCGCCGTCCCTATATTCTGTTCGGTACCCTCGCGGCCGTCGCGGTGATGATGGCGCTGCCCATTCTCACCGACAGCTTCCACGCTTCCCCAGATGCCTGGAAACAGGTGTGCTTTATCATCGGTCTGGGAATCCTGCTGACCGCCATGGGTACTTACCGCAGCCCCGCCGTGGCGCTGATGCCCGACGTCACCCCAAAGCCCCTGCGCTCCAAGGCCAACGCCATCATCAACCTGATGGGCGCCCTGGGCGGCATCATCTACCTGATTATTACCACATTTCTGTACAAAACAACCGCGGATGTGTACGTTTCCTACCTGCCCCTGTTCGCCATTGTGGGGGGCATCATGCTGGCCGCCCTTGCCGTCATTCTGCTGTGCGTGGACGAACCCAAGCTGGTAGCGGAGCAGCGGCGTTATGAGGACGCCCACCCCGAGGACAACCTGACCCAGGTCACGGAGAACGGCGAAACCCTGCCCAAGGACGTCAAGCGGAGTCTTGGCTTCCTGCTTGCCTCCATCGCCCTGTGGTTCATCGGCTATAACGGCGTCACCACATGGTTCTCCGTCTACGCAGGCCGCACATGGCACATGACGCTGGCACAGGCCAACACCTGCCTGACCATCGCCACCGCCGGTGCCATCCTCAGCTACATCCCGGTGGGCAACGTGGCGAGCAAAGTCGGCCGCCGGAAGACCATCCGCTTCGGCACGCTGCTGCTGGCAGGCAGCTTCTTTGCCGCCTTTGTCTATACCATGCTGTCCGACTCCTTCAGCCCCGTGCTGTACGGCCTGTTTGTTCTGGTGGGCATGGCATGGGCGGCCATCAACGTCAACAGTCTGCCCATGGTGGTGGAAATGTGCAGCGGCAGCGAGGTGGGCAAGTTTACGGGGCTGTACTATACCTTCTCCATGTCCGCCCAGATCATGACCCCCATTGTGGCGGGCTGGCTGCTGGAGCATGTGGACTATAAAACGCTGTTCCCCTACGCCGCCATTTTCGTGTTCGCGTCCTTTGTCACCATGGGCTTTGTGAAGCATGGCGATAACAAGGTGGAAGCGAAAAAGGGGCTGGATGCCTTTGACGTGGACGATTAATGCTTTGGAGGGACAATTATGACTCTGTTGATAATTGTATTGATTCTCGCGCTGCTGTGGGTGCTGGCCGTTCAGGGACGGAGCAGCCACCCGGGCATGAAGGAACTGCGGGGCTGGAACTATGCCCACCGTGGCCTTCACGGCGACGGTGCCGCCGAAAATTCCATGACCGCCTTCCGTCTGGCCGTGGAGAACGGCTACGGCATGGAGTTTGACCTGCATCTGCTGAAAGACGGCAACCTTGGCGTGATGCACGACTCCCTGCTCAACCGCACCACCGGGCAGGCCGGGCGCATCGAAGACCTGTATACGCAAGACCTGAAAAACTACCGTCTGGAAAACACGGAAGACACCATCCCCCAGTTTGCGGACGTCCTGACGCTGGTGGACGGAAAGGTTCCCCTCATCATTGAGCTGAAGCCGGAAGACGGCAACCATGCAAAGCTCGCCGAAACGGCCTGCAAGATGCTGGAGGGGTACAAGGGCGTATTCTGCATCGAGTCCTTTGACCCCCGGTGCATCGCGTGGCTGCGGAAAAACCGTCCGGACATCATTCGCGGGCAGCTTTCGGAGAATTTCTTCCGGGATCGCACCGATCTTTCGGACACGCTTAAATTTCTGCTGACCCATAACCTTGCCAACTTCCTGTCCCGTCCCGATTTTATCGCCTATAAATTCGCCGACCGGAACAGCACGCCAAGCAACTGGCTCTGCCGCAAGCTGTGGCGCATTCAGGGCGTCAGCTGGACGCTGCGGAGCAAAGAAGACCACGACACCGCCCTGAAAGAGGGCTGGCTGTCTATTTTTGAAGGATTCCGTCCATAATCATTCACCGCCGGGACTATATGAGCCCCGGCGGTTTTTCGTGCCAGAATCCCCGATTGTAAACTTTTTATGACCCTCTTGCAATTTGAAAAGTGATATGCTAATATGTAGCACGCTACATATTATTGACAAGGTGGTGATTATCCTGACACATCACTATGGGTATCTATTGAAGGTTCTCAGCGGCTGCATGAAGGCATCCATGGATAACGCGCTGGCATCCATGGATCTGACGTCCGCTCAGGGGCATATCATGGGCTACCTCGCACAGCGGTCTCCGCCGCCCTGCTCCCGGGACATTGAGGAAACCTTTCACCTGAGCCACCCCACCGTTTCGGGGCTGCTGTCCCGGCTGGAAAAGAAGGACTTCATCGAGCTTCGGCCGGACGAAACCGACCGCCGCTGCAAGCGCATCTATGTGCTGCCCAAGGGAGACGAGCTTCACGAGACCATGAACCGGGTCATTCTCGACAACGAAGCTCAGGTGGTGGCAGGCTTTTCCCCGGAGGAACGGGAGCTGTTCGCTTCCATGCTCCTGCGTGCCATCGACAACATGGGCGCAAGCGCCTGTATCCGTAAAATCAAGGAGGAATCTGATACATGATAAGAAGACTCGCCCGGTGCATCCGGGAATATAAGTGGGCGGCGCTGCTCAGCCCGCTGTGCATGGTCGGCGAGGTCGCCATGGAGGTGCTGATCCCCCTGGTCATGGCCGACCTGTACGACTACGGCATCAAAATGCAGGATATGCAGGTCGTCGCCGCTAAGTCCGGCATTCTGGTGCTGTGCGCGCTGGCGTCGCTGTCTTTCGGCGTCCTGTCCGCCGCCTTTGCGTCGAAGGCCGGCACCGGCTTCGCCAAGAACCTGCGCCACGATATGTACCATCAGGTGCAGGATTTCAGCTTTTCCAATATCGACAAATTTTCCACTGCTTCCATCGTCACCCGGCTGACCTCCGACGTGGCGACATTGCAGAACACCTTCCAGATGATGATCCGTATGGCCATCCGCTGCCCCATGATGCTGATTCTGGCGCTGGTTTCCGCCATGGGCATCAGCGTGCGGCTGAGCCTCGTGTACTGCGTGGCGCTGCCCATTCTGATCTGCGCCCTGCTTTGCCTGATCCCCAAGGTGTTCCGCATTTTCGACCGGGTCTTCCGCACCTACGACAAAATGAACAATGTGGTGCAGGAGAACGTCCACGGCATCCGGGTGGTCAAATCCTTCGTCCGGGAAGACCGGGAGACCGAGAAATTCACCTCCGTATCCGGCACCATTTATAAGGACTTCTGCAAGGCCGAGCGCATCATGTCTCTGGCGAACCCCATCATGCAGCTGTGCGTCTACGGCTGTATGCTTGCCATTTCGTGGATCGGCGCGCATCTGGTCATCGCCTCCGGCAATAACCCCGATCTTGGCCTCACCACCGGCCAGCTCAGCTCCATGTTCACCTACACCAGCCAGATTCTCTCGTCTCTCATGATGCTGTCCACGGTGGCCGTCATGCTGACCATGAGCCGCGCCCCGCTGAAGCGGTGCTATGAGATTCTCACCGAGGAGCCGAACCTGACCTCCCCCACGGAAAACGCCGTCATGGAGGTTCCCGACGGCTCCATCGACTTTGAGAACGTGAGCTTCCGCTATTCCGCCACTGCCAAACACCGGGCGCTGAAGGAAGTGAACCTGCACATCCCCTCCGGCGCGACGGTCGGCATTTTAGGCGGCACCGGTTCCAGCAAAACGACCTTGGTACAGCTGATCCCCCGCCTGTACGACGTCAGCGAGGGCACCTTGAAAGTGGGCGGCATCGACGTGCGGAAGTACGACCTTGAGGTACTTCGTGACAACGTGGCCATGGTGCTGCAAAAGAACGAGCTGTTCTCCGGCACCATCAAGGAAAACCTCCGCTGGGGCAATCCCAACGCCACCGACGAGGAACTGGTTCACGCCTGCCGTCTGGCCTGCGCCGACGAGTTCATCCGGAGTTTCCCCGACGGCTACGACACCCACATTGAGCAGGGCGGCACCAACGTCTCCGGCGGCCAGAAGCAGCGTCTATGCATCGCCCGGGCGCTGCTGAAAAAGCCCAAGATCCTCATTCTGGACGACTCCACCTCCGCCGTGGACACCCGTACCGACGCCATGATCCGTCAGGCGTTCCGGGAGGAAATTCCCGGCACCACCAAGCTCATCATCGCCCAGCGGATCGCCTCCGTGCAGGATGCGGATATGATCGTCGTGCTGGACAACGGCATGGTGAAAGACGTAGGCACCCATGAATCCCTGCTGGCCTCGTCGAAAATTTATCAGGAAGTCTACTACTCCCAGCAGAAAGGAGGGGAAGAATAATGCCTCCTGTCAGAATGCGCGGCGACGGCCGCAAAGCCAAGAACCCCAGGAAGACCCTGCTGCGGCTGCTGGGCTACATGAAGCCCTATCTTCCCACCCTGGGCGTGGTGCTGCTGTGCATCATCGCCAACGCCGTCGCCCAGACCGCCGGCAGCCGCTCCCTCGGCACACTGGTGGACAGCTATATCCTGCCTATGGTGCGGGATGGCTCTACGGATTTTTCTTCCCTGTGGGGATATCTCAGCAAGCTTGCCTGCATCTTTGCGGTGGGCATGATCTCGTCCTTCCTGTTCATGTTCCTGATGGTCAAGGTCAGCCAGGGTACCCAGAAGCACATCCGGGACGAAATGTTCGCCCATATGCAGACACTTCCCCTGCGGTATTTTGACACCAACACCGCCGGCAACATCATGTCCCGCTACACCAGCGACATTGACACTCTGCGGCAGATGATCTCCCAGTCCATCCCCCAGTGCGCGTCCTCCCTGGTGACCATTGTGGTGGTCTTTGTGGGGATGCTGCAAACCTCATGGGTGCTGACCATCGTAATGCTCTTCACCGTCACCGGCATCGTCTTCGTCACCATGAAGGTGGCGGGCAAATCCGCCAAATACTTTGTCGGCCAGCAGCAGTCTCTGGGCGCGCTGAACGGCTACGTAGAGGAAATGGTCAACGGCCAGAAGGTGGTCAAGGTCTTCACCCACGAAGAAGCCTGCAAGGAGCAGTTCGACAAGCTCAACGAGGAGCTGTGCCGCAATGCCCGCATCGCCGGAACCCTGTCCAACATGATGGGTCCCATCAACAACAACCTTGGCTACGTCCAGTATGCCATTCTGGCCATCGTGGGCGGTGCGCTGTGCGTGCTGTCCGGCGGCAATATGCTGTCCCTTGGCAGCCTGATGAGCTTCATGCTCCTGTCCCGTTCTTTCAACATGCCCATCAGTCAGGTCTCCAACCAGATCAACGCCATCGTCATGGCGCTGGCCGGTGCGGAGCGCATCTTCGAGCTGATGGACGAACAGCCGGAGACAGACGACGGCTATGTCCAGCTGGTCAACGCCAAAATTGACGAAAACGGCAATATCACCGAGACTCCGGAGCATACCGGCCACTGGGCATGGAAGCACCCCCACAAGGCGGACGGCACCGTCACCTATACCGAGCTGAAGGGCGACATCACCATGACCAACGTAGACTTTGGCTACGTCCCCGAGAAGCTGGTGCTGCACGATGTGACTCTGTACGCCAAGCCCGGCCAGAAGATCGCCTTTGTCGGCGCCACCGGCGCGGGCAAGACCACCATCACCAACCTGATCAACCGGTTTTATGATTTGGCGGACGGCAAAATCCGCTATGACGGCATCAATATCAACAAAATTAAAAAGAGCGACCTGCGCCGCTCCCTGGGCATCGTGCTTCAGGATACCAATCTGTTTACCGGAACGGTGGAGGAAAATATCCGCTACGGAAAGCTGGACGCCACCCAGGAGGAAATTGAAAAGGCTGCGAAGCTTGCCAATGCCGACGGATTCATCCGCAGGCTGCCCGAGGGCTATCAAACTGTGCTTTCCGGGGACGGCGGCAGCCTGTCTCAGGGACAGCGTCAGCTGCTGAGCATCGCCCGGGCTGCGGTGGCAGACCCGCCCGTCATGATTCTGGACGAGGCGACCTCCTCCATCGACACCCGCACAGAACGCCTGGTGCAGCAGGGCATGGACGGCCTAATGCAGGGCCGCACCGTGTTTGTCATCGCCCACCGGCTTTCCACGGTACAGAATTCAGACTGTATCCTGGTGCTGGAGCTGGGGCGCATCATTGAAAGCGGTACCCACGCACAGCTGATTGCCCAAAAGGGAAAATACTATCAGCTCTATACCGGCGCTTTTGAGCTGGAATAAGCGGCATCGCTGCAAAGGAGAAGAGAGCCGGCGCTCAGTCCAACCGGGCTGTACGTCGGCTCTCCTCTTTTATAAGGAAGGCAAATCCTGCGCTTTTTTTGCCGGAACGGCAGAACAGGAAAAGCGAGGGATCAGGAGGAAAAGGGGTCTTGTTCTATGCCGCAGTCTCCAAGCTCCTCGCCCTCGCCGTAGCGGCCGTGAAAATCGGAGCCTCCTGTAAGGGCCAGGCCATACTCGGCTGCCAGCCGGAGGCAGAGCTCCGTATCTTTCGGGCAGTGCTTGGGGTGACTGGCTTCCACTCCCCAAAGCCCTGCTTCCTTCAGCCCCGGCAGTCCGGCAAAGTTTCCATACTGCCCCGGATGGGCCAGCACGGCCTTCCCGCCAGCCGAAACCACGAGGCGGACGGCCTCTTCAGGAACTACAGCAGGGAAGGAGAGAGTCGCAATTCCGGGAGAACCATCCGGCTGTGTTTTGAACAGATGCCGGTAAAGCGGGCCATAGAGCTCTGTACAGAGCCCGGCGTCGATGAAAACCTGCATGATATACTGCTTGCACAGTTCACCGGAAGGCCCCGCAAGGGCCCGTACCTGTTCTTCCGTTATGGGATATCCTGCGCTTCGGAGGCGGCGGATGCTTTTAAGCAGCGCTTCTTTCCGGGCAAGACGGATGGGACGGCAGAATTCCTCCACAGCCTTCCGGCCCTCCGGCGGAATCTGATAGGCCAGCAGATGCAGCTGTCTGCCGTCCTGTTGGCGGCAGCTGATTTCAATGCCGCCGTAGACGGGGAGGGAGAATTCCTTTCCTGCAGCCTCCAGTTCCGGCAGGCCGCTCAGGGTGTCGTGATCGGTGAGGGCAAGGCCGGAGAGCCCAGCTTCTTTCGCCGCCCTCACCAGCTCCCTGGGGGAAAATTCGCCGTCGGACCAATGGGAATGTACATGAAAATCAAACATCACGGCACGGTCCCTTCCTGTTCAGGCAAAGGCTGCCAGTTCTTCCTGGGCGTAGTCCATCTTGTAGTCAATGGGCACCATTTGACGCTCCCGCATCTCATAGCGCCAATCCGCCAGGGTCTCAATGGCAATTTCGTCATGGAACACACCGACCATGGCGGCGCCTTCCTGCTTTAAATCCAGAATCATATTCATCACCCATTCTTTGCTGCGGGCGTCCAGGGAAGCGGTGGGTTCGTCCAACAGCAGAAGACGGGGCCTAGTGATCAGGGCGTTGGCGATGTTCAGCCGCTGTTTCTCACCGCCGCTGAAGGTGGCGGGATACATGTCCCAGAGTTGGGGAGAGATTCCCACTTTCTCCAGGTATTCTGCGGCCCGTTCCCGGGCGGACTTGGAGGGGATTCCACGGGCGGTCTGGGTATTGGTGAGGATGTCGATGGCGGAAACACGTGGGATAACGCTGAAAAACTGGGAGACATACCCGATTTCTGTGGCCCGCAGGCGGATGATTTCCCAGGGTTCCGCCACGGCCAGATCCACCACGTTGCCGTCTTCGCAGGTGTAGTAAGTATGGCCGCCCGTAGGCGTATAAGTTCTGTAAATACATTTGAGCAGGGAAGATTTTCCGGAACCGCTGGGGCCTGTGACGGCGATAAGAGTGCCGGCTTTTGCGGAAAAGCTGATGCAGTCAAAACCTTCAATTTCAGCGTCGCCGCGGATGTGCATGATAAATTCTTTTTCCAGGTTTTCAATTTGCAGCATGAAAGGGATCTCCTCCATTTTTGTTGAGTTTTCGGCGCACCTGTTCCGGAAAGAAGGGTTCGCATTGGCAGTAAAGCTCCATAGAGCGGAAGCCGCAGACAAAATACCGGTTTTCAGAAAGCTCGCAGGCAAAGACATGACAGCCGCGGCTGCGGAGAATCGGATAGGCAGCGGCAAAATCCCACAGCTTCAGGTGAGAATTCACGTAAAAACCGGCATGTTCCTCTCCGATTCCGCACAGTTCCAGGGAGGCACAGCCGCGGTAACGCACGCCCCGGAAACATTCTGCCAGAGCATAGGGGTCAGCGCCCAGAAGGGAAAAATCGCGCATCGTCTGAAAACCAATATGGAGAATCCCCTCTTCCGGCGGCTCACCGGAAGTCTGCCCGGCGGGCGTTTCCTTCTGTTCCTCCGTCACCACCGGCAACGGGCGGGGATTGGCCAGTGTCTTGACGGCTTCATGGGCCCGCGCCACCTGATCCTCGGGCAATGTACTTTGCAGCGGAAAGAGCGCGTCCAGACTTTCCTGTTCGGAAGGCTGGTCATCGGCCAGTACGCGCTGGAGAAATTCCACCGGTTTTTTACCCGGCGTATTGGCATGGGCAAGCTGTTTCTCACGCATGGCCGCGTGGATTTCCCGTCCGGCCTGAGCGCCGAGCTGGATGCCTGCGCCCAGCGAACTGCTTCCGCACAGTCCGGCGGGCTGCGCGGCCTTGCCGTACATATCTTCGGTTTTCATGGCTTCGCCCGC
>OGPU01003037.1_pt1 | contig 10775 bp, 8 predicted proteins | sample 1552991 | NCBI WGS metagenome assembly OGPU01 (sample SAMEA2580296, study PRJEB22360) | human gut metagenome | biome: human gut; feature: human-associated habitat; material: faeces | place: Denmark | collected 2008/2010 | reverse complement strand
GGCGGCGGATTCCCCGATGAAACGGCGCGGCTGGCGGAGCAACTGACAAACACAGATTTCCGTGAAACGCTCTCCGGCGAGTTTGCTTGATCTCAACCTTACCACAAGAGCGATACCCGGCGCTGGCCGTGTGGAGATGTGCGGCGTACCGTCGCACAATTTAGAGATGTATGTAGAGAAATTGCGCGATAAGTATGATGTGACGATTGCCGAAGCGCCAGACTTTAGAGGTGAGCGCCACATTTACACGCTGCGCTCTATCGACCATGAAGCAGAAGCCGCCATCAATGCTTATGAAGCAGAGTTCGGCGCGGACGGCACGAGGGTGTTCCGCGACCCCACCGCAGAGCAAGTTCAGCCCACGGTGCAGGAACGTTTGGAGCATTACAGGCCGGTGGTGATGGCAGCGGTTTCGGAGGATACGGCCTATCGCAACGCCTGCGGGCACTCTGACCGGGAAAATGCGGAGATCGAGTGTAATGCCGCTGTGCGCCGTGCCGTTCTCAATTCAAAAGATATGGAGCTTATCCGGCTATTTTCGGATGTTCCAGAATTCCGCAACCACTTGCATCAGGAGGTTTTTGAGGGAACCTATGAGCGGCTTCACGATCTGCTGCGACCGCTCTCGCAAGACGATATAGACGATGCGCTCCGTACATGGAACGGAAATATCGAGAGCAAACACGCCGTAGTGCGGTATATGCAGCAGCACGGACGTGAAAAAGAAACTGCTGCATGGCTTGCTCACGAGTACGGCGGCAAGGAGGGCAACAATCTCTTTATCGTCCGTGCCGGAAGTCCGGAAACCGCCGAATTGACATGGTCAAAGGTGCAGCGGCGTATCGCACAGCTTATCCGCGAGGATCAATTCTTCACAGAGCAGGAAAAGTCTGTGTTGGAGCATAATCCGGACTACCGGCTTTTAGACCGGCTGCGGGCAGACTGCGAATACTTCCTTGGCGCAGGCAACCGCGCGGAAAAGCATCTATGGGCAGGCAGCGTCTATGCGCAGATCGTCAAAATGCGGGAGCTGTATGACGCACTCCCCCAAAAACCGGAATGGCTGACGAAAGAAGCGATTGATGATTATGCCGACCGGATGGCACCACAGTATCAGGTCGTAGTGTATCATCACTTTGAAAACGGTTTTGATGAAAAACTGGACTATCAGACGCTGGAAGAAGCGGAAAAAGCCGCACAGGGTTATGTGGACGGCACAATGGAAAGCGACGGCTTTGCATATGATGGTGCAGCCATCTACGACCAGCAGGCACGGAAGTATCTGCGCATCTATGGCAATTACCCGGATGAACGAGCGCACGCGGAAGTAGCAGGACGTGAGTTGACCGCAGAACCGGCAGTGCTTATGGAACGTGCAAAGGGACTGATCTCCGACTTCTGCCGGAGTGAATACGGCTCAGAGGCGGATTTTAGCGACCCAGCGAAGATTGGCGTTGCTTACACCACCGTCACCGACGATGAGATTCCCATCCAGGCAAACATCGACCTTGTGAATTTCCGGCTGGAGCGCTATCTGAATGATGAGCATTTGGAGACACGGCAGTACAGCTCTTTGCAGGAGCTTGTTTCCAATGAGCTGGAAAGCCTTGATTTCAGCGACCTCATTCACGTTTCAGATGAAGATATCGCACAGTACCGCCAGCATGAGCCGGAAAAACCAGCTCCCACCCCTCAGAAAGACCCGTTCCCGTATTCTGTGGGCGATACGGTATATCTGGAGGACGGCAAGTCGTTCATTATTGAGAGCATCGGCCTTTTTGATATTTCTCTCCGTGACCCGACGCTTCTCTACCCTATCTCCCGTGCGGAGAGCAGGGAGAGTTTTCCGAGTAGCCTTCGCCCAGCGACCGGAGCCGAATATTCTGCGGCTGACCGTCCCGCATGAAGGTGACATGCTTGCCGCGTTTTACGGTGTAACCGGCGGCTTCCACCAGCTTCAGAAATTCCTCAAAATCTTTCGGTTTCTTCGCAAGCGCTGCGTCAATGGCCGCACGCAGCAGATCGCGCTGACAGGGCTTTGCATTGCCGCCCATCCACTTGTTGTAGCTCTTGCCGTGCGGTTTTGGATTTTCAATTACAGACAGCCGGTGCTCCATACAGACAAGATCACTGAGCTTTCGGACGGCCTCAGTGCTTCCCCAGAAGTTGCGGAATTTCCGCGTGCAGTCCAGCGTAGTGGAGTTCCAAATGATATGGTTGTGGATGTGCTGCTTGTCGGTGTGGGTACAGACGATAAAGGCATGGTCGCCCTTCGTGAAGCGCCTGGCAAATTCATAACCGAGTTGGTTGGCTTCATCCGGTGTGACCTCGCCCGGTTTGAAGGATTGCCGGATCTGATACGCGATCACATCGCTGGCCTGCTCCCGGCCAGTGAGCTGCCGGTACTGGCGCTTGGATAAGAGAAATTCGCTGTCTGCCGTCTTTGCATCACAGGCATAGGCAGAGATATATTCGCCGTCTTCCGTCTTATCCGGATTCTTAGCGTAGTCTGTCCGCTCTGTCAGACATTGGGCAATGGTCTTGCCCTTGTTGACGTGCATGGGAATGATTCGCGTGGTCGCCACGAGCAAGCCCCCTTTGCAAAAATAGCGCGAGAGTTTTCACCCTCCCGCGCTATGCGTTACCAATATACTTTTTCTTTCATCCAGTACCGCAGCAGATGAAGCTGTGCAACAAGCCACGCACCGAGCATCGGCAGACCGTAGGGCGAAAGCAGAAACGCCGCTACAAGCTCGATCACACCGTTTTTTACATTGTGGTCGATGAAACTGAAAACGCTCACAAGGACGAGAAGCACAGACAGAACGTTCAGCAGCACGGAGGAAATATGCAGGGTCAGCGTGCAGAACCAAATCAGGAACGCGAGAACTATCATGACCGGGGCAAGCAAAATTTTCAGAATCAATCTCATTGCCGTCAGCTCCTTTCTTTTCTGATTCTATTCTACACGAGTTGCTCCAAAGCGCAAGGATGTCAGAAGCTTTTTGAGAACAACGGTCGGAATTAGAACCCCATCATTTGATTGCGGCAAGTCGCGTTAGTATCCCATTCGCCATGGCCCAAAGCTGCTCTTGATTTTGGACGACCTGTTCCAAATCTGTATCATAGACGTGCCCGGATTCATTCATCCGCCGCGCAATCTGATTGATGTTGTTGCTGGCGTAGCGCAGAAGTGATACCATTTCTTTCAGCTCCGGCAGCTCCAACCGGACAATCATGCCGTCAATGGCGATGCGGCGCAGATAGGCGCTGAGATTGGTCATGCCTGCCTGCGCCATTTTTTCTTCGATCATGCTCTTTTCATTTTCGGACACCCAGAAGATGATCTGTACATTTCTGTTTCTGGCCATGGTCATCGCTCCTGTCCCGGCAGCTTTTTCTCTGCGGTCTTTGCCTGAATCACCGTCTTATTTTTCTGAATTTTCTCAAGCACAGATGGGCGCTTTTCCGGCACAGCTTTTTCTTTTGCCAGCTCCTCGCGCACACGAGAGACAAGCAGATTGACAAGGCCGGGATTGACCTGCGATACGAGAAAATACCGGCTACGTTCATGCCCCCATTCGTCGGCATCGGTACAGACCGGAACCGTCTGCGCCCACGCCTTGTTATCACGGCTGATTCGCCCGTCATGGTCAAACGCACGCACGGTATTGGCAAGCACATACGCCACACGTTCCATTCCAAACTGCGCTGCAACCTGTGCGGCGGCCTTGCCTGTGTCGAGACAATAGTCGTGGTAGCTTTCATGGATCGCGGATTCCAGCGCGTCCCGGCAGGCCATGTTTACGCGAAAGGATTCCCGGTAGGCGGGCAGCTCATCATGCTCGATGGCATACTCTGCGCTCTGCTTATAGACAGGGATATTTGCGGTTTCAGAATCATATTTCCGGCGTGCATCTGGAAACTTTGGACATTCACCCGGCAAGGGTGCGAGCGGAGATAACAACGACCCGGCCTTGCGATGTGACCGTGGAATTTTACGACGGTGATACCTGTGTAGCTTCCGGCGCTCCGGGGGTCTTGGAAATTCCGGATGCGAAGCTGTGGAGTGCGGAGAACCCATATTTATACCGCGTTCTGGTGAGAACCGATACGGATGAGCAAACGATTTTCTACGGGATCCGGAATCTCGCCTGGAGCGCCGAAACCGGACTGACTGTTAATGACAAGCCAGTACTTCTCCGGGGCGGCTGCATCCACCATGACCACGGTGTCCTTGGTGCCTGTGAATATCAGGATGCAGAGGAGCGGCGGATTCGGATTCTGAAAGAAAGCGGGTTCAACGCCGTCCGCATGGCCCATAACCCGGCCTCTCAAACCACGCTGGAGATCTGCGACCGGCTAGGAATGTACGTGATGAACGAGACCTTTGACGGATGGTACATTCCCAAGACCTACCACGATTATTCCCGGTGGTTTGAGACGGATTGGAGATCAGACGTAACAGCCATGGTGGAATCCTCACGGAACCACCCCTGCGTCATCATGTATTCCATCGGCAACGAAGTTTCGGAAACCGCGACACCAAAAGGCGTGGAGGTCTGCAAACGGCTGACGGAATTTGTCCACAGTCTGGACAACACGCGCCCTGTCACAGCAGGCGTGAATGTGCTGCTGAACGTTTATGCCAGTATGGGCATGGGTGTATACAAGGACAAGGGAGATTACAAACCGGAACCGCTTCCGCCAAAGCGGGGGTATCGGGAAAAAAAGACCGGATCAGCCTTTTTTAACGCCATGACGCAGAAGCTGGGAAAGCTGATGTTCTTTATGGCCGCCGGGAAGCGGGGCGACAAAGCCTTCCGGGGCGCTGCTGAAAGTCTGGACATTCTGGGGCTGAACTACGCTTCCTCCCGATACGACCCGGATGCCCGGAAGTACCCGAATCGGATGATGGTCGGTGCGGAGACCATGGCGGCGGATCTGCCCTACAACTGGGAGCGGGTAAAAAAATATCCGCAGCTCATCGGAGATTTTGTCTGGTCAGCGTGGGATTATCTGGGGGAAGCCTGCATGGGCTGGATATATGAAAGCTACAAGGGGCTGCCGCTGCTTGCCAATCAGGGGATGATCGATATGACCGGAAAGCCTCTGGCGGCGATGGCGTATCTGCAAGTGGTCTGGGGACTTCGGAAGGAACCGTTTATCGGCGTGCATCCACTGAATCACGCAAAAGAGTCTCCGACAAAAGGCTCCTGGCAGTTTACGGATGCCATAGACAGCTGGAACTGGCCGGGTTACGCGGATACAAAAGCGACGATCGAAGTCTACGCGCCTGGGAATGCGGTGCGGCTGTTACAGAACGGGAAGGAAATCGGAACGAAAGGGCTGAAAGACTTCAAGGCAGTCTTCACCACGCGGTATCAGCCGGGGACGCTGACGGCGGAGGCGCTGGACGCTGGCGGGAGGGTGCTATCCTCCTACAGCCTGTCCGGCGGAACAGGAGAAATACGGCTGTGCGCCGTGCCGGAAAAGCGGACGCTGCGCGCCGGCAGCACGGATCTGTGCTATCTGCCCATTGAATTTGTGGATGGGGACGGAAAGCTGCTTCCCACGATAGAGCAGCCGGTGGAAGTGCTGGCCGATGGCGGGGTTTCTCTGATCGGCATGGGCAGCGCCCTGTACAAAACAGATGAGAGCTTCCTGCAAAACCACTGCCGGGCTTACCGCGGGCGGGCGCTGGCCGTGCTGAAAGCCGGAAGCAAGCCCGGAAAAGCAGCCGTAACCATAAACTCAGCCGGTGTGGAGCCGGTAACAATATACTTGGAGGTAGAATGAATGAAAACAAAGACAATACACAAGCCGCTTCTCAGCGGCGGATTGTTCGACAAGCCCTTTATGGACAGCCGGGCAACCACCCAGACCGTATCCACAAAGGAATGGGTGTTGGGGCACCTGATCGGCCCGTTGGGACTGATTTTTGTGGTCAATACCATTGCGGCGCTGGTTGAAAAGTTTTTCACCCAGCAGACCGGCGCCATGTATGGCGTGGACAATATTGCCATGATTATGAAGATAGGCGGCGTATATGAAGTCGTTATGACTGTGGCAAAAATCCTTGCCATGGGCACCGGTCTTCTCAACGGCTGGCTGATCCAGCATACCCAGTGCCGGCAGGGCCGTATCCGTCCGTGGTATCTGATTTTCGGATTTATTTCCATAATCATCGGTAGCCTGATTTTCCTGTTTCCCGGGAATACGCTGGGAGAAGCCTACTGGTATTATTTCTTCTTCCTGCTGATTTGCTATCATACGATCGGCTCCAGCTATTTCTATCTGTTTCGGGACACGATCTGTTCCCTGACTACCCGCAGTCCCAGGGAGAAGGCGTTTATTCAGTATATCCGGAAAATGTCCTGGACACTGATCTCCGGCATTATTATCGGCATGCTTCTGAACATGGTAGCGCTTCCCATGTGGCTGGAGAAGGATATTACCGGTTACCCGAAGCTGATGCTGATTCTGTCGGTCATTGCCATTCCGCTGCTGCTGCTGGAATACTTCTATACCCGTGAGCGCATCACCGAGGATGTGACGCTGGAGCAGAGCAAGCCTGGCGAAGAGAATATTCCCCTGAAGCAGCAGCTGAAGGCGCTCTTCAGCAACAAGAACTATGTGATTTTGCTGACTCTTACCACAATCGGCGGCATTGTGGATAATTTCAAGGGCGGCAATGTACAGTATTTTTACATCAAGTTCCTGCTGGGAGGCGCAGAAACCCCCCTGATGTACACTATTTACACGGTGATTACCGGCTCCATGACCGGCATCGGCGCATTCATCATCTATCCCATGGCCAAAAAATTCGGCATCAAAAATCTGACGGTCGCCGGGTATGCCATTGCATTGTTTGGAAGCGTTCTCGGCTGGATGTTCCCGAATCAGCTGGTGCTCGCCCTGATCGCGGGCTTCCTGCGGCAGGTGGGCTGGCTCCCCAATGCGTACATTTTTGGAACGCTCATGTACTACGCCTTTGACAGCATCGAATACAAATCCCATCTGCGTCTGGAAGGCTTGATGGGTGTTGCGGTCATTACTGCCATTCAGGCGCTCATCTGTGCTCCCTTTGCCGGAGGCTTTGAGGCCGGGATCCTGAAGCTGGGCTTTGTGGACGCCATCGGCGTAGCGCCCAGCGCTGAAGTAACACAGTTTATGACCATGTCCTTCTATTTGTTCGATATTATTTCGGCGGCTGCGGTGGTTATCCTGCTGCCCTTTGTGGATGTGGAGAAGCATCTGTCGGAAATCAACACAGAGCTGCTGAACCGGAAAAAGCAGGCAGTGCTGGCGCGCGGCGAAGTGTGGGTTGACCCCGAGGAGCAGCAGCTGCTGGAAGACGAGGAAGCCGAACGGATCCACGAGGAACACAGAATTGAGGATCTGAAGGCTCGGTGCGCGAAAAAAGGACTGGACTTTGACACAGAAAACGCCAAATATCTGGCGAAACAGGCGAAGAAAGCAGCGAAAAAGAAAAAATAAGGAGTGATCGGTCATGCTGGAGATCCGGGACATCCATATAGACAGCAAAGCTGACAACAGAACAGATCATTTGGAGCCGGAGCTTGCGTTTGCTTTGGAAAGTGATGTTCCCGGAACCAGCTTGGCAGAAGCCTCAGTAACCGTCTGCGGTCAAACATTTGACTGCGGAAACAGCCAGACCGGGTTTCCGTTAAAGGGTCTTGCCTTGCAGCCCTTTACGGAATATCCGGTGGGGATACAAGTCCGGGATAACCACGGACAGGAAGCCGCCGCCGCAGCGGCTTCCTTCCGAACCGGACGGCTGAAGCTTCCCTGGAAGGCATCTTGGATAACGGATAAGGATTACAGCTTCGGCAAAAAACAGTCTCCCGTTCCCATGACCTTCCGCAAGTGCTTTCCCATTGAAAAGCCGATCCGGCGGGCGTACATCACAGCCACGGCCATCGGTATTTACGAGTTGAAGCTGAATGGCGAAAAAGTCGGAAACAGTTATTTCGCCCCCGGCTTCACCAGCTACAAAAAGAATCTGCAATACCAGTTTTATGATGTGACGGAACAGCTCGCCTGCTCCAATACCCTTATCGCCGTTGTCGCGGGCGGATGGGCGGTCGGGCGTTTTACATACGAGAATAAAAACAAGATCACCGCACCCCGGCAGGCCTTCCTGCTGGAGTTGTTTATAGAGTATGCCGACGGTACAGCGGAAAGGATCATCACCGACAGCCGCTGGGAGGTCACGCTTCAGGGCAATTACCGCAAAGCCTGTTTGTATGACGGGGAAACTTACGACGCCTCCGCTGATCTGAAAGCAGTCAGCTGGAAACGCGCGGATGCCGTGCGGCTTCCGTTCCGCCCGGAGATCGCGCTGGAAAACAGCCGTGTTATCTGCCGGGAAATTCTGCATCCCGTTTCCCATTTTGAAAACGGCGATGGGGAAACGATCTATGATTTCGGTCAGAATTTTGCCGGAGTCGTGGAGCTGGAGCTGGAGGGGCAGCGGGGACAGACCATTACCGTCCGTCATGCAGAGGTGCTGGACGGGGACAATCTATACACAGCGTCCCTACGAACGGCCAAAGCAGAACTCTGCTACATATGCAAAGACGGAAAACAGGTCTATTCTCCCCGGTTTACTTATATGGGGTTTCGCTACATTGCTGTTCGGGGCATAGACCCGGAGCTGCTTCGTGTGCGGGCGCTGGCGCTGTCCTCCGACTACGAGGAAACCGGTAGCTTCTCCTGCTCGGATGAACGGATTAACCATCTGCAAAGCAACATCCGGTGGAGCGGACGCTCCAATTTTGTGGACATCCCCACAGATTGCCCTCAGCGCGATGAGCGGCAAGGCTGGACGGGGGACATGGCAGTGTTTGCCAATACTGCGTGTTATAACTTCAATCTGAGCCGCTTTTTGGAAAAGTGGCTTCTGGATATGCGTTTAGAGCAGAGCTGGGGCGGTGGACTTCCCACAGTGGTACCGATCCATGGCTGTTCGACCCCGGTAGTGGCGACCGCCTGCTGGGGCGACAGCTGTATCCTTGTTCCCTGGGCAGAATATCGGGCCCGGGGGAATCTGGAGCTTCTCCAGCGGCATTATCCCTGCATGAAGCGATACATGAAAGCAGTAAAATTCTGGGCATCTCTCTCCGGGTTCAGACAGAGGAAGTATATCTGGAAGTGGCTCTTTCAATTCGGCGACTGGTGTGCTCCGGAGGGGTATGTCAGGGACTGGATGGCAAAGGGTAAATGGGTCGCCACGGCTTACTATGCCAATTCCTGCGCAATCATGGCCGAGATCGCCGGACTTTTGGGAGAAACGAAAGATGCAGCGCACTATGCCGAATTGCGCAGAAGCATCTGCGGCGCGTTTCGCGCCGTCCTCACGGACGGCAGAGGAACGCTGAAAAAGGAGTTTCAGACCGGCTATGTGCTTCCCCTGCATTTCGGCATGGAGCAGGGGGAAAACCGGGAAACCATGGCAGCCAACCTCAACCGTCTGGTGGCGGAAAAGGGCTTCCATCTGAATACCGGCTTTACCGGCACGCCCTATCTCCTGTTTGCACTGGCGGATAACGGGTATGTGGATACCGCCTATCGCGTGCTGATGCAGGACACCTGCCCATCATGGCTTTACTGCGTCAGAATGGGCGCAACGACGTTCTGGGAGCAATGGAACACCATTACACCGGATGGAAAGGTGCGCGACCCCTCCATGAATCATTATGCCTATGGCGCGGTGGGAGATTTCCTGTATCGCCGCGTACTGGGACTGGAACCCACCGAAGGCGGCTACCGGCATTTCCGGGTAAAGCCGGTACCCGGCGGCGGAATAACATGGGCGCAGGGCAGCGTCCGGACACCCTACGGTGAAATTTCCCTCCGCTGGGAGCAGACGGAGGACGACTTCCGAGTGACGCTGGACGTCCCGGTTTCGACAGTCTGCACGCTGACCCTCCCTGACGGAGAGACAATCGAGCGATCGAGCGGTCATCACACGATCTCGGCCGCACGGAGAAAGGATGAAACAACATGAAATTTCAGCTTCTTGGCGCTTCTTCGCCGGAGGAATCCGCAAGAGAGCGGGCGCACAGAGCCATTGCCCGCGAAGCCGCGGCGGAGGGCATCGTGCTGCTGGAGAATAACGGCGTGCTGCCGATGCAGCCGCAGAAGATCGCGCTTTACGGCGCGGGCAGCCGCATGACCGTCAAGGGCGGCAGCGGCAGCGGCGACGTTCATGAGCGCTACAGCGTGACCATTGAGGAAGGCCTGAAAAACGCTGGATTTGCATTTCCGACGACGCTGTGGATGGATCGTTTCCAGGAAAAATACGAGGCGGATATTGCAGCATGGCGGCAGGGCCTTGAGAAACAGGTTCAGAAATACAGTCCGGTGCAGACCATGCAGATGTTCATTTTCATCGGAGAGCATCCCATTCCATACCCTGCCTGCACGCCGGTGCTGGCGGATGAACTAACGGATGAAACAGACACTGCCATTTATGTCCTTTCCCGGCAGGCGGGAGAAGGAAAGGATCGCAGAGTGGAAAAGGGCGACTATCTCCTGTCCAATGTAGAAACCGAAAGCCTGCGGCTGCTGCGGAAACACTACAAGAAGGAGAACTGGACATATCGCCGCGGCGATATCTATCTGGCAAACTTAAATCCCTATTTTGGCTCTGAACAGGGCGGCACACGCCCTGTTCTTCTGCTGCAAAACAACACCGGCAACTTCTATTGCCCGACCCTCATTGTAGCCCCTCTGACCGCCCGCAGAGG
>OGPU01003033.1_pt1 | contig 10790 bp, 7 predicted proteins | sample 1552991 | NCBI WGS metagenome assembly OGPU01 (sample SAMEA2580296, study PRJEB22360) | human gut metagenome | biome: human gut; feature: human-associated habitat; material: faeces | place: Denmark | collected 2008/2010 | reverse complement strand
GATGGCGATGATGATGGGGCCGGTGACGATGGGCGGGAAGAAGCGCATGACCTTCTTCGCGCCGAAGAGCTTGAAGAAGAGCGCCAGAACCAGATATACAAGACCCGCCACGGCAACGCCGAAGCAGGAGTAGGTCAGCGGGATGTCCTGCCCGGAAGCGGTGACCAGACCGTAAGCACCCAGAAACGCGAAGGAGGAGCCGAGGAATGCGGGAACCTTCCGTCCGGTGATGAGGTGGAACAGCAGCGTGCCGAGACCGGCAAAGAGCAGGGTAGTGGATACGTTCAGTCCGGTGATTGCGGGAACCAGAACCGTCGCACCGAACATCGCGAACAGGTGCTGCAGGCCCAGAACCAGCATTTTGGGGGTACCCAGAGTACTTGCGTCATAAACCGCGTCGGTATTCTTTTCGGGAGTAGCCATAAAAATCATCCTTTCTGTTTTTTGCGAGTTTTCGTGTTTTCATGAAAAAAGAGGCCCTAGGGCTGACCTAAGACCTCCTTTTCACACACTTCTGTGACAGTATACCTCTTTTTTTCCGATATTGCAAGGAAATATGCCAGATCCCACCGCCAAAATATGAACGATTTGTAAAGCGGTTTTTGTGGATTCTGCCATTGGGGGGCAAGACCGGCAGCGCCATCAGGCGATGCCTTCCTGATTAAAATTAAGATTTTAATCAGGAAATAGTATCAGTGTATCAGGAAGCCCCGCAGAGTTCGCCGCTCGCAAACGGCAAAACAACATCCGGCTGCCGCACGACAGCCGGATGTTATGCTTATTTTGTATCCCGCGGGGGATTTTTCGGCTTTCCCACTTTGTGTCGGTACTCGCCCCTGGCGTCGAAATTCGCCATGGCGATCAGGTTGATGGCGATGGTGCCGATCAGCAGAAGAACCGCCTCCCACACCAGACAGTTTACCGCGCTCCACACCATGTCCATCGAATCCATACTGCCGTAACCGGCGGTGACGATGGCCATGATAACGGTGAGGATCAGCCCCAGCCCGCCGAGGATCATCCCTGCGATCCGCTGGGTGAACCGCCATGCGCGGACGCTGCCCATGCCGAAATAGCAACGGTAGCCGAAGTAGTAGTTGGCCTCCTTCGGCGCGAGAAACAGATACGCCAGTCCAAGGATCAGCGCGATGACCGGGCCGATCATCACGGCGACGCGGCACACGCCCACCAGACTGCCGAAAACCTTGCTCAGGTCGGGAAGCAGCGAGGCAGGGTCAAAGCCGTCCATCACGCTTTTGATGGAGGCAATGTCCAGCGAGCCTTCCGTGGCGGCGGTGATTTCAGTTGGGATCGTGCTCATTATTTTTCCTCCAGGAATTTGCTGATCTCCCGCATAAAGCTGCCCGCATCCTGGAACCGGTGGTAGATGGAGGCAAAGCGGATGTAGGCCACCTCGTCCAGAGGCTTCAGACGCTCCATGACCATCTCGCCGATCTTGTCGGTGCTGATCTCCCGCTCCAGCGTGTTCTGGATGGTCTGCTCGATCTCGGTGGTGATGCGGTCGAGGTCAGTGACGTCCACTTTCCGCTTGTCAAAGGCGCGGATCATGGAATTGAGAATTTTGTTGCGGTCAAAGTTCTGGCGGGAGCCGTCCCGCTTCACAACGATGATGGGCAGGCTTTCCACGATCTCATAGGTGGTGAACCGGCGCTGGCAGCCCATACACTCCCGGCGGCGGCGGATGCTCAGGCCGTCCTCCGAGTGGCGGGAATCGACGACCTTGCTTTCCTGATCGCCGCAAAACGGACATTTCATGGGAAAAACACTCCCTTCCCCAATACTATTCCTGACATTATAGCAGATGTTGGCAGAACTGTCCAGTTTTTTTTCACCGGCGGGGTTCGACGGGATTCGCTGTTGCCTTTTGCGCCGGTTTCGGTTAGAATGGGAACACTACATCTACCTGAAAAGGAGAACCTTATGTCTAAAAAGCTGCTGTTTGCCCTGTGGGGCGGTCTGTTTATTTTGTGCGCGGGGCTGGGATTTATCCCCGGCTTTTCTCAGAATGTCAGCGCGGGGGCGCAGGCTGTGCTGACGGTGCTGGCTGTGGCATTTTTCGCGCCGCCCGCGTGCCTGATTTACGGTGCGAAAAAGAAGAAAGACGCACGCACACTGAAGCTGGTGCGCGGCATTTCGCTGCTGTCGCTTGGGCTGACGCTGCTGGCACTGGTGCTGAACGTGCTGTCCGCCATGGGGACGGTGACCATGGGAAACGTGTTGTTCGCCGTGCTGATCGTGGTGTCCAGCCCCATGGTCTGCAGCGGCTATTGGGCGCTGAGCCTGTTCCTGTGGGCGTGTCTTCTGATCGTCAGCCACTCGCTGCTGAGGAAGAATTTTAACTGAATCTTTACCATATCTTGTGTATATAAGCGGAAGAAAACCACTACCTGTAGTGCGTTAACTCAAAAGAGGTAAAACGTCGAAAAATGGCTGTGCTATATTCCCAAACGGATAAGGGAACCTCTGATACAAACGGCAGATCGTTGACAGCTGGTTGAATACTATCCGCAGCCAAGCCGGCGATGATTTTTCGGGGGTTCCGGGAGGAAACTCTGAAAAAAGTCGGGAGGGTTTGGTATGATAAGAAGGTTGGTAGCCAGAGGGTTGCTGTCAGTTGTATTGGCGGCAGCTCTTTTTTCGTTGTTCCGGCTTCCCGCCGGAGCGGCGACGGCGTATCAGGAGATCACCGGCATGGAGGAACTGACCAGCGGGCAATACGTGCTGGTAACGCCCCTTGGCGACGCGCCGGGTATCCTGCTGGGAGAAGATTTTGTGATTTCCGCCACGAAACCCACCTTCACCGGCGACACGGATGCCGCCGGTGCGGAATGGGACTTGACCGTGACGGCGAACGGGGTCATTCTGACGGACGCTCACGGCGTGTCCGCCGCACCCATGGAAGGCGACAGAAACGGCATCGCCGCCGGGACGTATGAATGGCAGGTTCTCTGGGATGGCGAATATTTTTCCTTTCATGGCTGCAACGGAAGCGAGCCGGTGACGCTGGTCTCCGATACGCTTCGTGAGAAAGACTTCCTTGCATGCAGGGACGTCGATATTGAGGAAGCACCGGACTCCTACGTCAGCATCTTTACGCTGTACCGGCGCATGGAGGTGCAGGACGGCCCGGAGCCGGAGGAGCCGGAGAAGCTGGAGGAGCCGGGAGAAGTGGTGGAAACGTCGCCCAGTGTGACCGTTTTGCCCGAGGGCGGCACGATCCGCGCCGGGGAGGAAATTACCCTGACCTGCGAGGACGAAAGCGCCGACATTTATTACGCAGTCTCCGCCGACGGGGTGAATTACCAGCCCGATGCGCTGTATGCCGGGCCAATTTGCTTTGAAAAGGACTTCGGAACGGCGTATCTCAGGGCATATTCCATCGCCGGGGGCTGCGAACCCGGGGAAGTGACCCAGGTCATTTTCACGGAAGAATTTGACCTTGACTGGAATCTGTACTTCGGTCAGCTCCACGCCCACACCGATATTTCCAACGGCGCCGGGAGCGTGGAGGAAGCGTTCCAATACGCGTCGCAGGTGGATGGTCTGGACTTTTTCGCCGTGACCGACCACAGCGATTCCTTTGACAACGCTGATATGGGCGCCATCGACGCGGATGGCGTGGACATCAGCGCTGACTGGGCGGCTGGGAAGCAGGCGGCCGCTTCCGTGACCAACGGGGATTTTGTGGGGCTTTTCGGCTTTGAGATGACCTGGCCGGAGGACAAGCAGCTGGGGCATATCTCCACCTTCAACACCCCCGGCTGGCAGACCCGGGATCAGGCGGATTTTGAAAATGTGCCCACCGCACTGGAAAATTACTATAAGGCGCTGGCTTCCGTCCCCGGTTCCGTCAGCCAGTTCAACCATCCGGACGACATTCACGGGGATTTCGAGCGGTTCGACCACTACAGTCCCCAATATGACGCGGCAGTCTCCCTGCTGGAAGTGGCCGGGGAAGACGGCGTGGTGGACTGCGAGTATTATGATCTGGCGCTGGACAAGGGCTGGCACGTCGCGCCCACCAACAACCAGAATAACCACAACGGGCAGTGGGGCGACGCCAGCGAAGCACGGACTGTGGTACTGGCGAAAAGCCTGACGGAGGAAGCGCTGTACGCTGCCATGAAGGACCGCCGGGTCTACGCCACGCAGGACAGTGACCTTGCCATTTATTATGAGCTGAACGGTACGGTCATGGGCAGCATCCTCCCCAAATCGGAGGAAGCGGAAATCACCGTTTTCCTGAGCGACCCCACGGACGAGGCCATCGGCAACGTGGAGGTGGTGACGGACGGCGGGGCAGTGCTTGTGAGCGAGTATGTCGAAACGCCTTCGCAGGTGCTGGAACTGTCCGCCTCCTGCGGACACAGCTACTACTATCTCCGTATCACCCAGCCGGATGGGGACGTGGCCGTGACCGCGCCCGTGTGGATGGACGGGTATGACGATATCGGCATCGAAAGCTTCACTTCGGACACCCTCACCCCTGCCCGGGACGAGGAGATCGGGCTGACTGTGGAGCTGTACAATGACGAGTCGGTGGAATTTGATCTGGACGCGCTGTCGCTTTATGCCGACGAGACGCTTGTCAGCACAGTCTCCGATCTGGGAGAAGTTGCGGGGATGAGCACGCTGGACTACACCTTCTCCTACGCCCACCCGGAACTGGGCGTGACGGAGTTCCGGGTCGAGGCGGCCGGCAGCGTGAACGGAGAAGACCGCACCTACGAGGACACACTGAGCCTGAGCTTCCATGTTCCGGAGCAGGTGAAGCGTATCGCCGTGGACGCTTCCCACGGCAATTCCGGCGTTGATAAGCTGAACCGGCTGAAAGCTATCGCCGCCAAGGTCAATATAGCAGTGGATATTCTGGACGGCGAGCTGCCCGAAAACAGCGACCTTCTGCTGATAACCGCCCCGGCGGAGACATTTGATGAGGAATTTGTGGAGAATGTCAGATCGTTTGTTGAAAACGGCGGCACGGTCATTCTCTGCGGCCAGTCGGACATGGGCGACCTGAGTCTGCACGCCTCCGGCGAGCTGAACAGGCTGCTGGAAGCCATGGGCGCGACGGTGCGCCTGAACGACGACACCGCGTGGGACGAGGAAAACAATAGCGGTACGCCCGACGCGGTATCCGCCAATGTGTTCAACCCTAGCGGCGATTTGACAAAATCTCTGAAACCCGAGCAGACCTACACCCAGCGCGCCGGCTGCACCGTAAATCCGGGGAACGGCACCTGGCTGGTGAAGGGGCGTGATACCACCCACGGCATAGACGCGGACGCCGACGGGCAGGAAACCGGCGAAGACACGGTGCTGCTTGCCGGTGAGGAACTCCCGGGCGACGGCAAAGTGTACGTCAGCGGCGGACTGTTCCTGGAAGACAGCGCCATGAAGGAACCGGACAATATCTGGAAACCCGTCAGCGGGAATCAGAGAATCGTGGAAGCGCTGCTGAAAATTGAGCGGGCGGCGTGTCCAGAGCTGGTCACCATCGGCGAAATGCGCTCCGGCAAGGCCGGGGAGATATACCACATTCGCGGCTGGGCGACCTCCGGAACGTCCCATCCCGGCAACACTTTCTCCAAGACCATTTATCTGCAGGACGATACCGGCGGCGTGGCGCTGGTGCCGTTCACAGGGGAAAACATCGAGGTCGGAACGCCCATAGAGGTGGTCGGGCGGAAGGAAATCCGCGGCGGCAACGTGGTGCTGAAGATTATCGACTACGATAAGAAGCTGGACGAGCCGCTTTACAACTACACGCCGGAAACCACCCCGAATAAGGACGCCATGGACTACGATGCCAACGGCGGCCGCCTGATGCAGGTGGAGGGCAAGGTGACGAAGGTGACCTACACTGACGACAGAAAAGTCGTTTCCCGCATCACGTTGAAGGACGGAAACGGCGATTTTGCGGAAATTCTGATTGAGGACGGCATCGTATCCGGCGCAGACGGGAAAAACAACCTTGCGTCTCAGGTGAAAAAGGGCCGCACCGTGCGGGCGATCGGCATTCTCCATCTGGACAGCGACGGCAGGCCGGTTCTCCGGGTGCGCAACTGCGACGAGGTGGTCTACGTGCCGCCCGTCCCGGTTTCCCTGGGTTCCCGCAGAAATCCCCGTACCGGCGATTTGATCTGGATCGCCGTCGGGGTGATGGTGCTGTCCGGAATCGGGCTGGCAGTGCTGCTGAAGAAGAGAAAAAAGTAAAAAATTATGCCGGGGGCGGTCAGCCCCCGGCATTCTTACATTAAATGTGTATGTACTGCTTATACGAGTTTTTAATAAAACGCTTAAAAGCGTTTTATTAGGCCGCAGGATTGCGGCCAGCGGCCACTGCCGCTAAAAAACGAAGTCAATACATTTCTTACCGCCGCCCAGGCGGTCTGCCGTGAAACGGCAGAATAAAATGATGAAATCATTTTATTAAGGAAATAGTATTATTCTGCCTTGAGGACGTGTGCGCCCTCAAATTCTACGTGCAGGGGCAGCATCTGCCAGTGATGCTCCGTGATGCTGTCCAGCTTTTTGGCGAGCTTCTCTTCCAGCCCGGGGTTGCGGGTGATGCACAGCAGGGTGGGGCCTGCGCCGGAAAGACAGAAGGCCACGCCGACGGTGCGCACCAGCGCCTCGATTTTTTCGTAGTCCGGAATCAGCTTTTTCCGGTAGTTCTGGTGAAGCCTGTCCTGCATGGCGGTGCGCAGCAGCTTCTCGTCCCCAAGCTCCAGCGCCTTGAGCACCAGCGCGCCGTGGGAGATGTTGTAAATGGCGTCCCGGCGGTTGACCTGCTCCGGCAGAACGGAACGGGCGAGGGGGGTGGACAGGGTGAAATCCGGAATGAGAACCAGAAATTCCCACCCGGCGTGGAGGGGAAAGCTGACGCTCACCGGCAGACCGCCGTCCACCATGGACGCGGTGAGGCCGCCGAGAAAAGCGGGCGCCAGATTGTCCGGATGCCCTTCCATGGCGTTGGTGATGTTGAGCAGGCCCTGTGTGGAGAGCTTATTGCCCCGCAGGACGTTGGCACCCATGGCGCCGGCCACCAGCAGCGCGGCGGAGGAACCGAGTCCCCGGCAGATGGGAATGTGGGCGTCGATGTGGATCTTCACGCCCCGGACTTCCTCGCTTAAGGTGCCCAGCACGGCGCAGTAGGCGGTGTAGGCCAGATTGTCAGGCCCCGTGTAGGCTTCGTCGCAGCCGGTGATCTCCAGACCGGAATCGGTTTCCTCGAAAGTAACGTCAGTGTACAGGCTCAGGGCACAGCCGAAGGCGTCAAACCCGGGGCCGAGGTTCGCGGTGGTGGCGGGAACGCGGATGGTAACTCGTTTCATGCAGCTTCTCCTGTCGGCTTACAGATGCAGGACGTAGTCCAGCATGTCTTCCTTGTTGATGACGCCGGTGTGGCGTTCGGGTTTGCCCTGCAAACCCGCCAGATTTTTCGGGATGGGCACGCCCGTCATGGCGGACAGCCGCGCCATCTGGTCGAACTCGCTGCCGGAGGTATCGCCGCCCACGGCAGCGAATACATCGACCTGACGGACATCAGCTAGATGCACTTGGCGATAGAAGGGAGACGCGGTGGACAGCACCACCATGGGACGATTGTCGCCGGTCTGGGAGACGTATTCCTCCGCCGCTGCCCAGCCGGAAGCGGTGTGGGGATCGCACAGATAGCCCCAATCCCGGTAGACCCGGCCCATGATCTCCTGCGCTTTGGCGTCGTCGCAGTAGGCAGCCCAGAATTTCTTCTGGATTTGTTCCAGCAGTGCGCCGGGGACGGTGTAAACGCCCTCCCGGTTCAGGCTGTTCATCAGCCCGGACACCAGCGCGGTGTCTCCGGACAGCAGGTACAGCAGCCGCTCTAAGTTGGAGGACACCAGAATGTCCATGGAGGGGGAGGTGGTCTTCAGCAGGGGACGGCGTTTGTCGTAAACGCCGGTGCGGATGAAGTCGGTGAGGACGTTGTTGGCGTTGGAGGCACAGATCAGCTTCCCCACGGGCAGACCCAGCCGCTTGGCGAGATACCCCGCCAGAATGTCGCCGAAGTTGCCGGTGGGGACGGAGTAGTTGACCTCGTCGCCCAGCTTGATCTTCCCGGCGTCCAGCAGGTCGCGGTAGGAGCGGAAGTAGTACATGATCTGGGGCGCGAGACGGCCGATATTGATGGAGTTGGCGCTGGACAGGGCGTAGGGCAGCTCCCGGCCCTGACAGGCGGCGAAAATATTCTTCACGCCGGTCTGGGCGTCGTCAAAATTGCCACGGACGGCCGAGACCGCCACGTTGCTGCCCTCCTGGGTCACCATCTGGGCGCGCTGCACCTGAGAGACGCCGCCATCGGGATAAAATACGCAGATGCGTACCCCGGGCACGTCCCGGAAGCCCTCCAGAGCGGCCTTACCTGTGTCGCCGGAGGTGGCGGTGAGGATCAGGATATCCTTTTCCATCCCCTTGACGGCCTTCGCGGCGGTGAGCAGCTGGGGCAGCATGGAAAGCGCCACGTCCTTAAAAGCGGATGTAGGCCCCCGGAACAGCTCCAGCACGGAATAACCGCCTACGGAAACGGTGGGGGTCAGATCTTCGGTTTCAAATTTCCCCTGATAGGCGCGGCGAACCAGCGTATCCATATCGGGGATATCCGGCAGCAGGGCGGCGAGAATTTTCGCGGACATTTCCGTAGAGCTGCCCCGCAGGCAAGCCTGCCAGTCAAACGCAGGAATGCGCTCGGGCATATACAGGCCGCCGTCGGGGGCAAGACCCTCCAGCACGGCCTCGGCGCTGTCCACAAAGTGGGCTTCGCTCCGGGTGGAATGATAGAGCATAATATCCTCCTGTGATCGATTCTTTGCTAATTGCACAAAAAGTTTGGGAATACCGGGAAAACCTTGGCTTTTTGGCGTGGTTGAAATTTGAGCAGGTATATGATATACTGTTTTCCGACAAAAAGCAAGTGTTTTCGGGATGGACACATCCGTTTTTACACACTGACCAAAAATCACCGCACATACAGACAAAACGGGGGATGATTTGATGAAGATCGGATTGCTGGGCTTCGGTGTCGTCGGCCGGGGCGTGTATGAGCTTACCCGGGGCAGAGACGATATGCAGGTCGTCAAGGTTCTGCGCCGGGAGGATATGCAGCTTCCCGACGCGAAGACCGTCCGGGACATCCGGGACATTGTGGAGGACGACAGCATCGACACCGTGGTGGAGGTCATGGGCGGGCTACACCCTGCTTACGACTATGTCCGCGCCGCCATTGAGGCGGGGAAAAATGTGGTAACTGCCAACAAGGCGCTGGTATGCACCTTCTATGACGAGCTGCTGCCCCTGGTGAAGGAAAAGGGCGTTTTATTCCGCTGCACCGCAGCCGTGGGCGGCGGCATCGGCTGGCTCTCCGAGCTGGAGCGCGCCCGCCGGGTGCAGAGCATCCGGGAGGTCGGCGGCATCATGAACGGCCCCTGCAACTACATTCTCGACAACATGACCCGTCAGGGCTTAAATTACGACGACGTGCTGAAGCAGGCACAGGCGCTGGGCTACGCCGAGGCAAATCCCTCCACCGACGTGGACGGCATCGACACCTGGCATAAGGTCATTCTGTCCTCCAACGTTGCCTTCGGCGTGAGCCTGGACAAGGAGACCGTCCCCGTGGCGGGCATTCGCAATATCAAGGCCGAAGACGTGGAGAACTTCAAAGCCCACGGCCTTGTGTGCAAGCTGATCGCCACGGGCAAGCGGGAAAACGGCGTCATCAGCGCCTACGTCCAGCCCACGCTGGTCAAAGATGGCAAGCCGGAAGCCGCCGTTCCAATGAACTACAATTTAATCACCTTCGTCGGCGAGACTTCCCAGCGCATGAGCTTCTTCGGTCAGGGCGCAGGCCGGTACCCCACCGCATACAATGTGGTGCAGGATCTGGTGGACGTTCTTGCCGGGAAGGGCTTCTACGCCCCCTACGGCGGCCATGCGGCGGCTGTGAACGACGAGAAGCTGACATGGTACGTTCGCGGTAACTGGAACGGCGAGACAAAGGAGCATTGGGGCAGCGCGGCGGTGACCGCGCCGGTATCCGTTGCCGCAATGCACGCATGGCTGAAAGAGAATCCCAACGCATTCGCCGCGGCAATTCGCGGATGACTGAGAGTGACAGAGAGGAACAGAAAATGAAAGTAGTCAAATTCGGCGGCAGCTCCATGGCGGATGCCGGCCAGTACCGCAAGGTACGGGATATCCTTCTGGCCGACCCGGAGCGCCGGGTCGTGGTGGTCTCCGCCGCAGGCAAGCGGTTCGGCAATGACCATAAGCTGACCGACCTTCTCTATCTGTGCTATGCCCACGTCCAGTATGGCGTGGACTGCAGCAGCATTTTTGACATGATCGCCTCCCGCTATCTGGACATCCGGGATGAGCTGGGGCTTGACCTGGCGCTGGAGCCGGAGCTGGAGGCTCTGAAAAAGCGCATCGACGCGAAGGAAGTGACCCAGGAGGAGCTGGTCAGCCGGGGCGAGTATTTCTCCGCCAAGCTGATGGCGGCTTATCTTGGCTTCCAGTTCGTGGACGCGGCAGACTGGGTAATGTTCAACATGGACGGCACCGTGAACCGGGAGGTGTCCTACAAGGCGCTGCGCAATCAGGTGCTGCTTGGCTACGGCGCGGTGATCCCCGGATTCTACGGCGCCATGCCCGACGGACGCATCCGTACATTTTCGCGCGGCGGTTCGGATATTACGGGTTCCATCGTGGCCAGCGTGGTTCATGCGGAG
>OGPU01003032.1_pt1 | contig 10792 bp, 4 predicted proteins | sample 1552991 | NCBI WGS metagenome assembly OGPU01 (sample SAMEA2580296, study PRJEB22360) | human gut metagenome | biome: human gut; feature: human-associated habitat; material: faeces | place: Denmark | collected 2008/2010 | reverse complement strand
CCTGGTCCAGGCCCCGCTGGACGCCCAGGGCCGCCCGTACAGCCTGCAGGGCTACGCCTGGGACAACGGCAACACCGTCATGGTGACCGCCCCGGACGGCTCGTTCACCTTCATGTCCATCATGGATTGCATCAGGAACGCCAACCAGGTGCTGGGCGGCATCGACAACTTCATGTACCGCGACGCCCTGATCGCCGAGAACGCCACGGCCTCGACGCCGGTCTACATCCCGGCCGACGCCCCGGCCGGCGCCGAGGACGCCATCTTCAAGATGCTGCCGCAGGAGGTGACCCTGTACGCCATCTGGGCGATGTCCGTGCAGCCGCTCACCTTCAGGCCCGACGGCTACGCCGACATCAACGACCCCTCGCGCATCGACCGCGACGGCTCGCTATACACGGTCTACGTGAACCCGGACGGCACCATCGACGAGACCCGCACCACGGCCGTGGCCACTGGCGTTCTCGGCCCCGGGCTCGGGGAACACGAGCGACGGCAACCCGCCGGCGGGCTACGAGGACCGCACGCAGCACAACATCGACTCCGAGGTGACCATGCCGGATGCTAGCTACCTGCGTCGCGTGGGCTACAACTTCCTGGGCTGGTCGCGCAAGCTGGGCGCCACCGAGCCCGATGCCGACCTGACCTACCAGGACCTCGACGGCGACGGCATCTACGAGACCGCCCCGACGGGCTGGAGGATGCCGGCCGAGGAGACCATCCTGTACGCCGTGTGGGAGGCCCAGTGGATCCCCATCATCTACGATTCCAACTACCCGGACGTGCCGCATCTGGATCCGGACGAGTGGCTCGTGGAGTGCTCCACCACCATCACCCTGGACGCGCCCCAGCGCGACGGCTACAAGCTCAAGGGCTGGGCCGTGACGCCTGACGCCACCGACATCGACTACAAGCCCGGCGACAAGTACGACGTGCTCAACTGGCTGAGCGTACTCGAGGACAACGGCGACGGCACCTTTAGCGAGAAGCTCGTGAACCCGAACGTGCTCTACGCGATCTGGGAGCCGGACGGTGTCGAACTGCAGTATTGGTCCTACACGCCGGATTCTCCGGATGACTATGTGCTTATTCGCACCGTGACGGTCCAGCTTACTGACCTTTTCGATTACAACTATGATCAGAACAAAGACGATGATCCTACTAATGACTACATCGAGTACAGGTCAATTGGTTGGTATGACGAGTGGTGGGTTGAATATTACTATCAGATTACTCCAGATCAGCCGACGTCGTGGGGTGATGATTATGGCTTCGAACCGACCATCCAGTACCTTGCCGATGCCGTTGCGTGGGATGGCACGAGCCCGATTATCGTGTACGCTGACCTCGCTCTGCGTACTATCGAGGTTACCTATGTTGTCAATGGCTATGAGGACGAGAATAGCTTTGAGGTGGTCCAGTATATACCCTGGAACGTTTCCCCATATGCATCTGATCTCCGTTGGGTTGGCTACGAGCTTCTATCGCAGACTGATGACTGGGGTCAGGATGTCGATGCAACTATGACCTGCGGTGATGTTCTGTTTGCTATCATGGATGAGTACAATGACTGCTTGACGATTTATATTGACTGGGAGAAGAAGGTTTACAACGTTAGCTTCCACACGCCTGATGGAAATGCTGTGACTTTCGGACATGAATTCAATGGAGAACTTCAGTTCCCCGATATTGATATGACTCAGTATCCCGGTCAGACATTTGTTGGTTGGTACACGGAGCCCGACGGCGGTGGATTCCTCGTGCCAAGCAATGCAGTTTATTCGAGTATTGAGGCTGATGATACCATTACCGATCGAGACCTGTACGCCTATATGGTCCCCTCAGCCAGCGGTACCTCCATCGCCTCAGCGAGCGTGCTCGACGAGGTCGTGAGCAGCATCCAAACGGCCAGCGAGCCCGCACCGGCCTCAAGCGCCGCCCCCGCGACGCGCTCTCTGGCTACCGCCGCCCAGGTGGCTAGCAAGCCCCAGGATGCCGTCTCGGCGGCCCTACAGCTTGCTAGCATACAGGCCACCGTATCCACTCCCGCGGATTCCGTGCAGATGGACGCCGTGAACGGTCTTGCCGCGGATGACGCCACGCTCTCCGCCCCCTTGTATCCCGCTGCCGCATGTGCAGCGTTCACATATGAAATGATTGCCGGAAGTGCCGCTGGACACACGGTCTGCCCCGCTCAGACGATGCAGGCTGTACTTCCCAGCGTGACACGTCGCGTCGCCTAGGAGCATGACATGGTTCGTCTGCCGCAAACTTCCATGCCTTTACCCTGTCAAATCCCGGTCATCGTGGCAAAACTCATGACTGCTATACAGGGCCTGTGGTATCAATTACCCGTGCCTGACAAGGGGATATTCAGGGGAGTATCTACACGGATGAACGCACGCGTCCAACATAGGAATAGCCTGCAAAAGGTCATCAGCTGCCTGCTGGTGTTCTGTCTCGCGTTCTACTACGTGGGTGTGCCGACGACGGCGTACGCGACGACGGCAGACGAGGGCGTCGTCGCCACGGACGAGACGGACAGTCCGGAGCAACTGTCTCATTTCGAAGACCAAAACGAGACAGCTTCCTCCGGGCAGCAGTCTCATTCTGATGAGGATTCTGCCGAGACTCCTGCTGAAGAGACCGCCGACACCGCCGATACCACCGATACCACCGATACCACCGAGGGCGAGGGGGATCGCGATCTCAACACGCCCGACCCGGACGATCCCGCCGCCAACGAGGAGCCCGACCCGCAGCATGCGGTGAGCGTGAGCTCCGCCTTTGACGTCGATAGCCGCACCATCACCTATACGGTGACCGTCTCCAACACGGGCGACGTCGCCCTCACGGGCGTCACCTTCCTCATTCCGCCCGGTGCGGAGGCCGGCGAGGGGGCTTCGTCTTCCACTGGCCTGAATGGCTTCGAGTCCGCGCGCGAGGGCGAAAGCTACGAGAGCTTCGAGATCACGGACCTTCCCGCCGACTTCGACTTGGCCGTGGGCGCATCTGCTAGCTTCACCTTTACCCACGAGCTCGTCATCCAGCCTACGGACGGCACGCCCGTGACCGTCGGCTTCTACGCCACGGTCGAGGCCGCCGGCGAGACCGCCTTTGGCTCTTGCATGGACGAGTACGTGCTTCCGTACGAGGCCTACGAGGTATCGAGCTATTTCGACGCCGCCAAGGCTGACGGTTCGCGCGTATCTGGTGACGAGCCGACCATCGTGGGCGATACCCTGTACTTCACCTATGTCGTCACCAACACCGGTAACGTCCCCCTGCGCGGCATATGGGCCCAGTCCACGGGCATCGCGCTGGTCAACCCCAGCGACGACTGGTCCACGGCCACCGTGCTCCAGCCGGGGGAGAGCCGCAACTTCACGGCCTCGCACCTCGTGACCGACGCCGATACCGCCGATGCCCAGGACGGATACGCACGTCTGTGGGCCACGGCGTCCATCTACGTCAACGGTCAGTCCCAGGAGTACACCTGCGAGGGCCCGGTCGTGGCCCTGGATTACCTGGACGTCTGCATCCGCCTGCTCTACTTCGAGGGTGCCCAGGTCACCGAGTATAAGGATCGCAATCTCCACATGAGGGCCTTCGTCGACGACGACTTCTACTGGCCCGTGGACTACATCTACGAGAACTGCACCGACGGGTTCGAGATCTACCGTCCGACGAGCTTCGACCCCATCACGCCCGAGGAGCTCTCCCAGATGGGGACCAACGAAAACGGCGAGATCGTGCTACCCGTCGCCTACCTGCGCACTCCCACCGAGGCCTCCTGGACCGTGAACTACTACCTGGACTCCATGGAAGGCGAGTACCTGGGTAGCGACTACGGTACCGGCAAGGTGGGCGAGGCCATTCCCGTGCAGCTGCCCTCAACGGCACCTACGGGCTACAAGGCAGATCCCGTCGTCACCGGCCCCGAGGTCATCGACGCCGATGGCACCCAGAACGTCGTGGACGTGGTCTACGAGCGCGATAGCTTTGGCTACACCGTGAACTACTACAGCCGCGATTACGCCGGCCAGGAGAGCTTCCTGGGCAGCACCACCGGTCCTGCCGCCACGTACGGCTCCACGGTGACGGTGCCCGTCGAGCAGCTCAATGCCAAGCTCCCCACGGGCTTCAAGGCGCTCGAGGCCGGCGCGGATTACACGGTGGACATCACCGCCGACGAGTCCCAGAACGTCATCGACGTGACCTACGAGCCTGACACCTTCACCTACACCATCCGCTACTATCACGACGCGGCGCTGGACGATGCCTATCACTTCCAGGGAGAGCCCCTGGTGGGGGAGGCCGTGTACGGCTCCACGGTGCACGTGGACATTCACACCCTCAACCGCAACATCCCCGACGAGGGCTTCTATCCCAAGGACAATGACGACGAGTTCGACATCGTCATCACCGAGGATGCGGCCGCCAACAGCTACAACGTGGTCTACGAGCGCGCTAGCTACGCCTACACCATCTCCTACTACAAGGACTCGGTGGCCCCCGAGAACCTCCTGGGCGAGCGCACGGGCGTCTACCTGTGGGACTACGACCGCAACCTGGCCGTGCCCGGCGACACCGACGCCTTCCTGCCCGAGGGCTACCGTAGGCTCGTCGCCGACCTGCGAATCCACATCACGGCTGATCCAGCCCAAAACGTGCTCAACGTCGTCTACGACAGGAAGCGCAACGACCTGGGCTTCACCGTCAACTACTACCGGGACAGCGTCGATGCCGCCAACCTGCTGGGCAGCGACACCGGCACGGGTACCTTCGAGGACGCCATCCCCTACGTGAGCGGCAAGTACGTCCCCGAGGGCTACGACGCCACCGGCGTGACGAGCGGTGCCACCACCATCGGCATCGATGCCGATGCCAACGTCCTCAACGTGGTCTACACCAAGGGGCAGGTCGGCTACACCGTCAACTACTACCGGGATGGCGTCGATGACGCCAACCTGCTGGGCTCCGTAACGGGATCCGGCATGCTGGGAAGCGACATCCCGTACGAGGTCGGGCCGTTTGCCCCCGTGGGCTACGACGTGGCAAACGCCGCCACGAGCGGCCAGACGCTCGTGACCGCCGACGCGGCCGCGAACGTGCTCAACGTGGTCTACACCAGGCAGAACAACCTGTCGTGGCGCGTCAACTACTACCTGGGTAGCATGGACGGCGCCCCCGTGGCCTCCGAGACGGGCTACGGTGCCTATGGCGACGCGATCGTCTTCGAGGAGGGCAAGCATCTCGCCCCCGGCTACACGATACCCGCCCAGGTGAGCGGTGACACCACCATCGTGAACCTCGAGGGTGAGAGCGTTCTCAACGTGGTCTATCCGCTGGGCAGCTACGACTACACCGTCAACTACTACAAGGACGCCATCTCCGAGGATAACCTGCTGGGAAGCGACGTGGCCAACGGTCTCTACGGTAGCCCCGTCATCTTCGAGCAGGGCAAGTACGCGCCGGAGGGTTACCTCACCACCGGTCAGACCAATGGCGCCCTGACCGTGGGCTATGACGTTGCTAGCAACGTCCTCAACATCGTCTACACCGTTGATAGCTTTGGTTATAGCATCAACTACTACAAGGGCAGCGTCGCCGACAAGAACCTCGTCGAGACCGTCCATAACCCCACTGACCTGCGTCCCTTCGGCTCGACCGTTGAGCTGCGTGCGAGCGAGATCAACACGCACCGTCCCAACGGATATGCCGAGGTCTCCAACGCCCGCAACCTCACCATCACGGCCGATGCCGCAAACAACGTCATCAACGTGGTCTTCGCACCCGACTTCGACGAGTTCTACACGACCGGCATCGAGCCCGTCGTGACCACCTACGATGGCTCCACGCACTACGTGACTGCACCCGGCGTGGTCGACGGCGACGTCGTGACCTACGTCTGCGACGGCGTCTACGAGACCCGCACCGTCGGCGTCGACGAGAACATCGGCCTGGAGTTCACCGAAGTCACCGACGGTGACGTGCCGGTCGTCGTCATGCTCACCCGCGCGGGCATCGCCTCCAATGCGGTGCAGACGTACGTGAACATCGCGCCCGCTCCCGTGGTGCCCGATGATCCCGACACACCCGATAATCCCGACAACCCCGATGGTCCGGTTACTCCGGATAACCCCGATGATCCGGACAATCCCGACGACCCCGCAAACGAGGACCCCGAGGTGCCCAGCGACATCTACGTGCCTGGTACCGATACCACCACCGATAGGGGCCCCATGGGACAGATCGCCGAGCGCATCTTCTCCTATGTCGATCCCGGCATTGAGGTGCCTGCTCCCCTGAACGCCACTCCCATCGAGAGCGGTCTGGACCTTGCAGGTGCGGAGACGATCGCCGATGACGCCAACCCGCTGGCTGCGCCCGCAGCGCCCCAAAAGGACTTCAACGCGGTGAGCTACCTCCTCGTGGTGCTAGCTACCTTGTGCCTGGCTGCTACCTCGATCCTCCTGGTCGTTGGTAAGCACATCGGCAACCGCATGATGCAGATGTCAGTCGAGCTTGCTATCACCGACGAGCGCAAGAGGCGCGTCGTGAAGCGCATCGCGACAGGACTTGGGGTCTGTGCCATCGTGCTCTACGTGCTATGGGCAACGCTCTTGCTACTCTGAGCAATCTATCAAATCTAATCTAGGCAAAGGGCTACAAGGTCAACGCACCAGAGCTCAGAAACCCATTCGCTCTGGTCGCGTTGCCCTGCAGCCAGAGCTCAGAAGGGCAAGGTCGTAAACCGACGGAGCCAGAGCTCAGAAACCCATTCGCTCTGGCTCCGTCGGTTTACGACTCTGATTCATGCTTGATTCTCCAAGCTCAATGAAAAATGACCTCTCAGAATCGCGTCTAACGGACTTTACGAGTGGTCTATGAATATTTACACCTAGGAAGTATACGATGCCTTAGAGGGCGAAATATTGCGTTATGCTATAAAACCGCAGGTCAGGACACGATAATATGAAGAGTGAATAGGGGGGAATGCTGCTCGCTTGCGCTCGCCTACAGTATTGGTGCGGTGCGTGAGATATTTCAATCTCACGCACCGCACCATCTTCTCCTAGCCTGCTCTTCTTCAGGGTATATATGCTAGTTGATATGGTGTGATGGGGTCATGATCAGAGCGAATTGGCTTCTGAGCTCTGACATGATCCCATCACACCCAAAAGAGTCCTGACATGTACTGCCCTATGACCCAAATACACCCAGCATGTCTTGTTTTCTAGATTCCCGACTTGCATTTCTAGCAAAAACAGTGTATGTGCTACGAATCGGATAGTCTCGTGTATACCCAGAAGCTACCGGTTGCTACAAATGCATATACCGATTTATCAGCAGTTTTGCGTTTGGACATATTGTCTGTATAGAACTGTATATCCCAAGGTCAGAGCGATTTGAGGGTAGGGGAGAGGAGGGTGGATCCGAGGGTGATTCGGGGCCAGATTCGGGGTCGAAAATGGGTCATTTTCGAATCGATTTCGGGGTCGAAATCGGGTCAGCTCCGGTCTCGCTGGCATGTGACGAATGGTTCGAAAATGTGGTGAATTGTGGAGGAATTGTGAAGAAAAGGGGGTTTGGGTTGACGCTCACACCGTCAAATTTGGACCTCTGGGGGTCTCAAACGGAGTTCCGAATCCCCCTTTTTCGATTCCATGCATGGGAGGAACATCGCTACGGGCTTCCGCGCTTGCTTCCGCGCCTCATGAAATCCAAGGTCAACAGCACAATTATCAGGCTTTTCGAAACATCTTCCGCGCCGGGGTTCCGCGCCTGCAACCGCCCGAAGCGCGGAAGGGCAATTTTGCGCGGAAGTCTCGGTCAGCGGCACAATGGCTCGAAGGCAAATCTCGTGACCGGGGCAAACGAAAATCGAAATCGGCGCTCCGGAGTGGCGAAAAACGAGGAAATGTTGACCTTGAGCTGGACAGCCTTAGAAGCGCGGAGTACTATTTCGCATGCTTCGCCAGAGGAGTGTCTCGACGGCGCCCCCTGGGAAGCGCAAAGCAGGAAGCCTCGACTCCGAGGGAAGGATCTTGGGTCGGGGCGTCTACAGGAAGACGGATTTGATGCAAGACTGGAAAGACATAGAGCAGGAGAGGGGTATAGCTACGGCTGCCCTGTCTTCTGATATGCCTGCGGTCAAGCATCGCAACCGCCTGGTGGCCTGCATAGCCGTTATATTCGTAGCGGCAGCGTTATTGTTCGCAATGCCTTCTCTTGCGTATGCCTCTAGCGAGGCCTCTGCTAGCCCCCAGGGCAGCGAGGCGCAGGAAATCCTGCTACAGCAGCAGCGTAGCAGCAAGTCGGTGGACATAACGCCAAATCAACCCGATATAGCACCCCCATCCTACACGGCTACAGATGCCTACACGACGACCTCGGATAAAAACTCCGAGGTCGTTGCAGTTTCTGGGGACGATGCTAGCAATCGGGTTGGCTATACAGAAGATGGAAAAGACAGCGATGATGACTCCGACGATGCTAGCTCCACCGAGCAAAACGCATCGGAAGGGGCCAATCAAAACACGGGTGCTAGCGACACTGGGAGCGATGCTAACAGTGACGATACTAGCAACCCTGATACCGCTGATAAGAGCACTGGTGATAGCACCGGTGCTCCTGCTATTGACGACGAGCTAGCTACTGGTGACAAGAACCAGAGTGCCCAGCCGACTGTTGATAGCGATAGCAAGGGCAAGGACGTGATCTCTACTGACGGTTCGCAAGCCGGTCAGGGTGAGGATCTTTCCTCTGCTACCTCCTCGAGCAATCGAGGGGAGGTGCAGAACACCAGTACAGCTAATAATACGACGCAAACGATTACGCCACAGGCGTCACCGAATCCGAATCCTCCTGTTATCGTTCATTTAGGCGAGGGTTTTTTGACCGCTTCGACTATTGTTGGCGGTGCACTACCTACTCCTACTACTAAGTGGGGCGATGCGCAAGATCCTACCTTTGATAACACGGGTGCTTGGTTTGCCTTTGGCGAGACAATCACTGTGGCTAATGCTAATGATGCTATCTCTAAAAAACTTGAGGGTGTCACTGGCTGGGTTCCTCGTTATGGTTACACCTATTCTGAGTGGATGTTCTATGGTAAGAACAGCAAGACTGGTAACTACCAGAAGTTGTCCGTAAATACTTGGGCAAAGCTTGCTGCATTGGCTCTGTATAAAGGCACGGGCACGACCTGGGTTACTGATGTTCATGCATTCCTGAAACTTGCCCCCGCGACAGCTTCTGCAAATACTTTCTTGATTGATGAAGAAAGTATTGTCACTACAACACTTGGTACCAAGAAAGTGGGCGGAGCTCAAACGGTAGGCGGTCTTGACACGATTACACTTCCGGCCCATAGCAGCACCGAAAAGAATATTGCATGGGTGGTATCCGCTGCCAATAGCCTTACCAACCTTGGTACTGAGAATTTCACGTCTGATATGACACTGCTCGATGCACTCAACTCCATGCATCATTTCAGGGGCACTAGAGCAGCTTATGATGCTTCGTATTTTCATTCGGTCGACCTTCGCGAAATTGAAATTGTCGAGGAAGTTTCCTTCACCGTTACCTATAACAATGGCGGTGGCACCGGCACGGCCGTGACCATCACCTACACCACCTCTTCTCCGAACGCAACCGTCGATGGCACCGCCACCGGCGCGACGCCCGGCGGCTTCACCCGCACGGGCTATACCTTCAAGGGCTGGGCCACCGCCAACGGTGCGTCTGCAGCCCAGATTGCTGATAAGGGTGCCCTCAAGCCCACCTTGGCCTGCGCCGATGGCGGCGCCTACACGCTCTACGCCGTGTGGGAGGTCGTCAAGCACAACGTCACCCTCACCTATAACCAGAACTTTACCGGCAGTGTCGCGGGCTCCATGCCCACCAACCCCGCTGCCGTTCCCGTAAACCACGGTGCGAACTACTCCAGCACCCTCGCCAACAACACCCCGACCCGCACGGGTTACGAGTTCCTCGGCTGGTCCGAGAGCGCAAGCGCCACCACGGCCACCTATGCCGCGGGTGCTTCCATCAGCAAGAACAACATCACGGCCGACACCACCATCGCGCTGTACGCGGTGTGGAAGGCCTATCCCACCATCACCTACAACGGCAACGGCAACACAGGTGGCACGGTTCCCACCAGCACCTCCGCCGCGCCCGGCTCCACCTACAACATCGCACAGGGCGTGCCTGTCCGCACCGGCTACGTCTTTGCCGGCTGGACCACGGTCCAGAACAACGCCTCGGGCACCAAGTACTCCTACAACGGCACCATCGCCGGCGCCACGGGCGTATTCACGATGCCCACCACCAACGTGACCTTCTACGCCCTGTGGAACCCGCAGATCACCTACAACGCCAACAGGCCCACCGACGCGGCCAGCACCACGGTGACGGGCATGCTCAACCCCGCGACCGTGACCGTGACCTACGGCTCCAACACCACCGCCGCCGCTGCCCCCAGCCTCGTGGGCTGGACCTTCGCCGGCTGGACCACCGCCGCCAACGGTACCGGCACCAAGTATGCCGCCGGCGCGGCCATCAACAACTTCACCACCTCCATGACGCTCTACGCGCAGTGGACCGTCAAGGGCGGCTACAGCATCGCCTGGTACGACCAGCAGACCGCCGCCAGCGACGGTGCGAGCGGCCGGAAGTCTCCCTTTCCCTTGAGCGCCCAGGCCAGGGCGAAGGCGAGGTAGGCGAAAACCAGCCACCAGGCTATCAGCCCGTCTGCCGTGTACACGGCTGAATACGGCAGTCC
>OGPU01003031.1_pt1 | contig 10794 bp, 9 predicted proteins | sample 1552991 | NCBI WGS metagenome assembly OGPU01 (sample SAMEA2580296, study PRJEB22360) | human gut metagenome | biome: human gut; feature: human-associated habitat; material: faeces | place: Denmark | collected 2008/2010 | reverse complement strand
GCCGCGACTAAAGTCACAAATATGCTTTATTTAGCTTCAGGAGTTCGTCTGCTCCACAGCCTCACAAACCAGAATTTAACAATGTAGACAGAATTTTCTCCATATCCTTATTGTCGCTATTTTGTGCCAGCGCCATGACCTGTTTCAATTTCTCATTTTGATTTCCATCCGAATTATTCATAAGAGAATTTAAGAGAAAAAATAATGAGGGATCAGAAAATGGATTTGCTTCAGGAGCATTTTGAGTTTCAGCAGCCGCTGGTGCAGGTGGACGGACGAGTTCGGGATGTTCAGAAAGTATCTGGTTATATTTTTCGTAGAATCTGGAAAAATTCAGGATTTGTAGAATATTATCAATCTGGCGGGCTTTTTCTTCAGAGACAGAACTTCGAACGGAGCGAAGGATAGATTCTATATCCGTAGAATTATTTTCGAAGCCACAGGCGTTCAGGCGTTCACTGTCATCAAAGCCTTCTATAATCTTTTGCATTTCAGAAAACTTTAAACAGAGAGCCAGAAGTTTTCCAAGATTTGTATTACAATAGGGAATGACATTTTCTAAAATGGTAAGATTGTCATCATTTATGAGACGGGAGAGAGGGGATGAAGAATCATTTCGATTTGGCATAGAAACCTCCTTAAAACAGGAAAGCTACCTGTGAAGTTTTCATATATTGTAATATACAGGTAGAAGTATCTGTAATTATTCCATCTTATGAGAGGAGAAAAAGGATTATGAATGAAAATCTCATTGTGGAAGACAATACGATTTATGAGATAGACCCGGAATGTCTTAAGAAAAAAAGAAAGTGTCAGGGAGAAACGGGCGAAAAAGTGGAAACAGAAAACACTAAAAAGCAAAAAATGCAAAGGAGAAATAGATAAAATAGTAATACAAGTAAAAATACGAATAAGATGTCTGTTAAATTTGTGTTTTACAGATTATATGACAAATTTTAATGGGATTTTATCAGCCAAAAAAGGACTGCCGTATGTGACAGTCCTTTTTTTACGATTAGAAAATACAGGGCTAACTAGCAGCCGCATCCACAGCCATTTCCGTTTGTGCCGATACCGCAGCCGTTGCCACAGCAGCAGAGAATAAGGATGAGCCAGATCAGATTATCATTGCCACATCCGCAGTCATTGCCATTATTGCAGCATAAAAGAATTAAGATCAGCCAAAAGCAGTTATTAAAACCACAGTCATTTCCACATCCGCAACCGGAAGAACAGGAATTCTGGCAGTTTGTAGCAGCTAAATCACTCATGGGAAATACCCCCGTTTTTTGATTACAGTTTATAGTATGCATTATCAAGAGAATGTTTCTTTTCTGGTAAAAAAATTCTGTGAATCAGGAAAATGTAGGAAATTTCCAGAGAAGAACAATAGAATAGCAGGATTGAGATGTGAATATTTCATAAAAAATAGGGTTAAAAAACATTTTTCTTGATTTTTTTTGAAAAAATGAAAAAGTGGCTTGCTTTTTATTCAAAAATGGAATACAATTACCACTGGTATATGAAATAAGTAAAGAAAAATGAAAGGAAAGTTAATTTTCTTTTGTTTTAGAATTAGATTAGAAATTACGTTAGAGGAATTTTTGGAGGTAACGAAGTGAAATCATACAGAGAATTAAGCAAAGAAGAATTACTGGCATTACAGGCAGAATTACAGGCAGAATACGATGAGGAGAAAGCAAAGGGTCTGAATCTGGATATTTCAAGAGGTAAACCAGGAAAAGAACAGCTTGATTTATCTATGCCAATGCTGAATGTTTTACATGAAGAAGCCGATCTTAAAGATGAGAATGGTGTAGATGCGAGAAATTATGGTGGATTAGATGGAATTCCAGAAGCAAAAAGACTTATGGCAGGTATGATTGATGCAAAGCCATCCCAGATGATCGTACTTGGAAACTCCAGCCTGAATATTATGTATGATACCGTTGCAAGAGCAGAGTTATTTGGAATTATGGGAAGTACTCCGTGGTCCAAGCTTGATAAGGTAAAATTCTTATGTCCAGTACCGGGATATGACAGACATTTTGGTGTGACAGAACAGTTTGGCATTGAGATGATTAATGTGCCAATGACAGAAGATGGTCCAGATATGGATGTTGTAGAAGATTATGTGAATAATGACCCTACTGTAAAGGGAATCTGGTGTGTTCCAAAGTTCTCTAATCCAGGCGGAGTTGTTTACTCTGACGAGACAGTAAAGAGATTTGCAAACTTAAAACCAGCGGCAGAAGACTTCCGTATCTTCTGGGATAACGCATATGGCATCCATTACCTTTATGACAAACCAGAAAGTGAACAGCCACATATCTTAAATATTTTAGAAGAATGTGAAAAGGCTGGAAATCCAGATATGGTATATGAATTCTGTTCTACATCAAAGATTACTTTCCCAGGAGCAGGTGTGGCTGCAATGGCAGCTTCCGAGGCGAACGTTGCAGATATTAAGGCTAAACTCAAATGGCAGACAATCGGACCAGATAAACTTAATCAGATTCGTCATGTGAGATATTTTAAAGACATCAATGGAATGAAAGACTACATGAAAAAACATGCAGATATCATTCGTCCTAAGTTTGAGGCAGTATTAGAGACATTAGAAAAAGAACTTGGCGAGTTAGGAATCGCATCCTGGAGTAAACCAGTTGGAGGATATTTCGTTTCCTTTAACGCAGAAAAGGGATGTGCGAAAGCAATCGTAGCCAAATGTAAAGAGGCAGGTCTTGTACTTACCGGAGCAGGTGCAGCTTATCCTTATGGAAATGACCCGGAAGATTCTAATATTCGAATCGCACCAACATTACCACCAATAGAAGAATTAAAGGTTGCAACAGATTTATTTGTAACATGTACAAAGCTTGTAACAGTAGAGAAACTTCTTAGCGAGATGAAATAAAGCTAAAAACTATTTCTGTTTTTAAGTTGTGGTAGATTTTGCAGAATAGATAAAAGAATAACAAATATTTCGAAAAGAGAGATATTTTTGCAGTTTGTGTTGAAACTGGAACGATATCTTTCTTTTTTTGTGCTCAGATAAGGATATATTTTTGTATAAAATGAAGAACATAACAAAAAAGTTGTACAAAATTGGATACATATATTCTCATATGCATTTCCTTGTGATATAATTAACACATTAAGGGTAATTACAACTTTAACCAAATAGGGAGGTATCTATGAGAGGAGTAGAAACAAGAATTCAGGAAATCAGACATGCTGTATTTACTGAAGTAGCCAAGATGGCTTACGAAGAGGGACCTGTTGATAAAAAGATTGAGGCACTGCCTTACAAAATCATTCCAGGAGAGACTGGTAACTTCAGAAATGATGTTTTCCTTGAAAGGGCAATCGTAGGAGAGCGGCTTCGAATGGCAATGGGCCTGCCATATAGAGGAGCAGCAGAACCAGCACCAGTATCTGATGGAATTATGGAAGCAGATAAGCCAGAAGGTTACTACACTCCACCACTCATTAATGTAATCAAGTTCGCATGTAATGCATGTGATGAAAAGAAAGTACATGTAACAGATGGATGTCAGGGATGTCTGGCACATCCTTGTATGGAAGTATGTCCAAAGAAGGCAATCTCTCTTGACCGTGTAACTGGTAAGTCCATTATTGATCAGGATGCCTGTATCAAATGTGGACGATGTGCAACAGTATGTTCCTATAATGCGATTATTGTTCAGGAACGTCCTTGTGCAAAAGCCTGTGGTATGAAAGCCATCACATCTGACGAGAACGGAAAAGCAACAATTGATTATGATAAATGTGTATCCTGTGGAATGTGTCTTGTAAACTGTCCATTCGGTGCAATTTCAGATAAGTCTCAGATTTATCAGGTAATCAAGGCAATCCAGTCCGGTGAAAAGGTATACGCAGCAGTAGCACCTGCATTCGTAGGACAGTTTGGACCAAAGGTAACACCAGAAAAACTTCGTGCGGCCATGAAAGAACTAGGATTTGCCGATGTACTTGAAGTAGCAATCGGAGCAGATTTATGTGCAAAACAGGAAGCAGAAGATTTCTTAAAAGAAGTACCAGAAGAACTTCCATTCATGGCAACATCCTGTTGTCCTGCATGGTCAGTAATGGCGAAGAAGCTCTTCCCAGAGTATGCAAACTGTGTATCCATGGCATTAACACCAATGACATTAACAGCAAGATTGATTAAAAATCATACACCAGATGCCAAAGTCGTATTTATCGGACCTTGTGCAGCGAAGAAGCTTGAAGCGATGCGAAGAACTGTTCGAAGCGAAGTAGACTTTGTACTTACTTTCGAGGAAATGAGCGGAATCTTCGCAGCAAAAGATTTAGATCTTGAAAATATGCATGAAGATGCAGATGGTGTCAATGATGTATCTACAGACGGAAGAAACTTTGCCGTATCCGGCGGAGTAGCACAGGCTGTAGTAGATGTAATCAAGAAAGAATATCCAGATAAAGAGATTAAAGTAGCCAATGCAGAAGGATTAGAAGAATGCCGCAAGCTTATGATGTTAGCATCTAAGGGCAAATATAACGGTTACTTATTAGAAGGTATGGCATGTCCAGGCGGCTGTGTAGCCGGAGCTGGAACAATGCAGCCAATTAAGAAGTCTCAGGGAGCTGTAAAGATTTATGCTACAAAGGCTAATCATAAGGTGGCTACTGAAACTGAGTACGTCAAAGAATTAGATAAATTAGTAGATTAATCCTGATTGTGCGTCTGCGGAGCAGACGAACTCCTGAAGATAAATAAAGCATATTTGTGACTTTAGTCGCGGCGGTTTGAATGTTTGCTCATACGCTTGCATCCAACCCTTGCTCCGAGGCCACAAATATGCTTTATTTAGCTTCCTGGATTCTGTTTTACATCTGTTAAAACGCAAAAACTCATTCATCCAACAACAACATTTCCATCAACTTCCCATATACTGCATCGCTTTTCTTCTCCCAGCTGTCGCAGATTGCAATCGCCTGTTCTTTTGACACGACGTTGATGCTCAGTTCTAAAAGAAGAGAACCTTTTTCCTTAATCTGGGTTTTTACAATATATTCACCGCGTTTCTTTTTGAGTGGATAGTAGTCTGCGGTAATATCGACTTCTTTCCGAAGCTGGTATTTTTTCTCGGCAAAGTAGTCGAGAATATCGTTCTTAATTGGCTCGGAAATCTGAGTGTGGAACATGGAGAGTGCTTCTTTTCCTGAGGAAATAAGGTGGTAGTTGGTAGTGTTGCGGATTGTTTCGGCACGCACAAATTCTGATTCCACCAGTTCATTGATTGCCTGCTGTAAGTGGAAATAGGATGTATATCCGTGGTTTACAAAAAATTCGCTTAGCTGGGAATTTGTCAGTGGAAAATCCAGATTATCCAGCATAAACAGTATCATTAATTTATATAATGTTAAAGATTCTTCTGACATAAGCTTCCTCCCTGCGTAAAGTTTCGTTGCTTCATTTCTTTATGGATGGTGTTTAAGACGAGTCGTTTGTGTCCAATCCATTTTGGAACAATTAAAAGGTCTTTCGGGCCATCTCCAGTCATTCGTTCAATGACAATGTCTTTGCGAAGCTGACTAAGACAGATGATGAGATGGTTGATATATTCTTCCATGGTAAGAATATGAAATGGGTGCTGTTCGTAGTAACTGGCAAGTAAGGTGTTTTTCAGTACATAAAGCATGGAAATTTTGATGCCGCTTACTGGGAGTGTATTTAGGTAACGGATTGTGTCGAGTTCCATGTCTAAAGTTTCACCGGGAAGACCGAGAATAATGTGTGCGGTCACGCGGATACCTGCCTCTGCGAGGGCATGACAGGTTTTCGTAAATGTTTCGGTCGGATATGCCCGGTTTAAAAAGGATGCCGTACTGTCGTGAGCGGTCTGTAATCCCATTTCGATAAAGACAGGTTTTCTTTTATTTAATTCTTCTAATAAATCTAAAATTTCCGGAGTAATACAGTCGGGTCTTGTGCCGATGGATAAAGCAACGATTTCAGGGGCAGTAATCGCCTCCTCGTAGAGGGCGCGAAGCCTGTCTGCAGGGGCATAAGTATTGGTAAATGCCTGAAAGTAAGCAATGTAATGTTCGCCCTGATATTTTCTGGAAGTCTGTGACTTACCAAGATGAATCTGTTCGGAAACAGAGAGGGAAGCGTTCTCTGTAAATTCTCCGCTTCCCCCTTCGCTGCAAAAGATACATCCGCCAGTTGCGAGTGTCCCATCACGGTTTGGACAGGTAAAACCGCCATCTATGCAGATCTTATAGAGTTTTTCTCCAAAATATTCTTTAATAAAGCGACTGTAACTATAATAGCGTTCCATAAAAATTAATCAATATATTCTTTGACAGCGGCACTGACTACGTCAGCAATCTGTGGGTCAAATGCGTGTGGAAGAATGTTTGTATCACTTAATTCTTCTGCAGGAACAAGACCAGCAATTGCATGAGCAGCGGCAAGTTTCATCTCGGAAGTGATATGTGTAGAGTGGCCTTCTAAAGCACCTTTGAAAATTCCAGGGAATACAAGCACGTTATTTACCTGATTTGGGAAGTCAGAACGACCAGTTCCAACAACCTTTGCCCCTGCTTCTTTTGCAAGGTGAGGAAGGATTTCAGGGTCTGGATTTGCCATAGTAAATAAAATAGAGTCCTTTGCCATAGAGCGGACCATATCCTGGCTTATGATGCCTGGAGCGGATACACCAACAAAAATATCGGCACCTTTCATCGCATCTGCAAGAGTCCCAGTCTTGTGAGAAAGATTGGTAATCTGTGTCATTTTCTCCTGCATCCAGTTTAAGGATGGGTCGCCGGAGCATAAGATTCCCTGACGGTCACAGAGCGTAAGATCTTTAAATCCATAAGATAAAAGCATCTTTGCGATAGCGATTCCGGCAGAACCGGCACCGTTAACAACCACTTTACAATCTTCTTTTTGTTTGCCGACAACTTTAAGAGCGTTGATAATTCCTGCAAGAACAACGATGGCTGTACCATGCTGATCATCATGGAAAACAGGAATGTCAAGCATCTTGTCAAGACGTTCTTCTATTTCAAAACAGCGTGGAGCTGCAATATCTTCTAAGTTAATACCGCCAAAAGCAGGGGCGATTCTTACAACAGTTTCAATGATTTCTTCTGTATCCTGTGTGTCTAAACAGATAGGAAATGCATTTACACCGCCGAATTCTTTAAAAAGGGCAGCCTTTCCTTCCATAACAGGCATGGCAGCAAGGGCACCGATATTACCAAGACCAAGTACAGCGCTTCCGTCTGATACAACGGCAACGGTATTTGACTTGATTGTGTATGTGTAGGCTTCTTTTGGGTTTTTTGCGATAGCACGACAAGGTTCTGCAACACCAGGTGTATAAGCAATCGCGAGATCTTCTGCGGAAGCTACCTGACATTTGGCTTCTACAGAAAGTTTACCGTTCCATTGTTTGTGCATTTCTAAAGCTTTTTCTTTATTTGTCATAATTAATTCCGTCCTTTCCCAAAATATATTCTAGCATCGGTTTTCGCATTCTGCAATCAAATATTTCTCAAAAACAGGTTGTTTTCTTCCCAGTTTGTGCTATTATAGAAAAGACAATTCTGATTCGTCTTAATAATTTGATGCGAAGAAGAGATTTTTTTTCGAGTTTACATCAGATTTTTAGTTACAATCTTTTGATTTCCCAATTGATTTAAAATGATAGTTGTATATATGCATAGAAAGAGGACTTTCGCGCTTTATCAGAGTAGAGAAAATGCTGAATTTAGCGATAATAAAGATAAATTGGCCTTACAAAGAGAACGGCATAGGAACAAGTAGCTTTTTTGCGACAAAAAATATAAAATATTTAGAAGAATATAAAAGTTATTAAGAAAATCAAGTGGGAATCTTTGGCCGTTTGAATATCAAAATTTGATTATAAAGTTCTTTACAGGAAAATGTTTAAATGTTTAGGAGGTAAGAATGAATTTTAAAGAAATGACACTCCTTCAATTGAAGGCATATGCAAAGGAAAAAGGTATCCGTGGGGTAAGTACATTGAAAAAGGATCAGTTAATAGAGCGGATTATAGCGAGTGAAAATAAAAGTATACAGACAAAGGCAGAAGAAAGTATAAAATCAGAAAAAAATACTAAATCAGAAAATGGTATAAAAACAGAAGGAGAGCCTAAAGCGGAAAAGAGAGTCAAAACAGAAGAGAATAGCAAATCGGAAGACAATATAAGAAAAACACAGCAAAAACTGCAGGAATCAGAGAAAAAAGAAAAAGTACATCACCATAATGACAGAGAAAATGGAAATAGTGCGAATGATGAAAATGCAGGAAAAGAAAATAAAAAAAGCGAATTATCCAGTTTAGACAGTGGAAATATGGCAAACGGTATTTTGGAAGTAATGCCGGATGGCTATGGATTTATTCGTTGTGAGAATTATTTGCCAGGAGAGAATGATGTATATGTTTCTCCGTCACAGATTCGCCGTTTCAATTTAAAGACCGGTGATATTTTAGTAGGAAATATCCGCATTAAAACACAAAATGAAAAGTATAGTGCCTTATTATATGTACAGTCTGTCAATGGATATAAACCATTTGACGCAGCAAAAAGAAAGAACTTTGAAGATTTAACACCGGTTTTTCCGAATGAGAGAATAAGTCTTGAAACGGAAAATGCACCGCTTTCCATGCGTATGGTTGATCTCCTTTCTCCGATCGGAAAGGGACAGCGAGGAATGATCGTTTCTCAGCCAAAGACAGGAAAGACTACGTTATTAAAGCAGATTGCGAGAAGCATCACAGCAACAAGACCAAATATGAAAGTTATCGTTCTTCTTATTGATGAGCGCCCGGAAGAAGTAACAGACATCAGAGAATCCATTGAGGGGCCAAATGCAGAAGTCATTTATTCCACATTTGATGAACTTCCAGAGCATCACAAAAGAGTATCTGAAATGGTATTAGAACGTGCAAAACGTCTTGTAGAACATAAACAGGATGTCGTTATTTTATTAGACAGTATTACACGATTAGCAAGAGCATATAATCTTCTTGTACCTCCAAGTGGAAGAACACTTTCCGGTGGTCTTGATCCGGCAGCGCTCTATATGCCAAAGAAATTCTTCGGAGCAGCAAGAAATATGCGCGAAGGCGGAAGTCTTACTATCCTTGCAACCGCACTTGTTGAGACTGGAAGCAAGATGGATGACGTTGTATTCGAAGAATTTAAAGGAACCGGTAACATGGAGCTTGTATTAGACCGTAAACTGGCAGAAAAGAGAATTTTCCCGGCAATCAATATCCAGCGTTCTGGAACAAGACGAGAAGACCTTCTCTTATCCAAAGAAGAACAGGAAATTGTATACGCCCTTCACAGAGAAATGTCCGGAAACCGCGCAGAAGAAAATATGGAGCAGATACTTAACTTCTTCAAACGGACAAAAAATAATAAAGAATTTATTCAGGTGATGAAGCATTCTTTGTTGAAAAAATAATATAAATTGTAATGTATGTATAAAATAAAGCTCCAATACCGACATAATTCGTAAACTACTGTAATTGACGGGACGAATAATGTGTAGTATTATTTGGAGCGAAACATTGCAAATCTCTGTCAGATATATAAATCATAAAGTCTGATGATGCTATTCGTGAAATCATTCAAAATCTTAAAAGTGAGGCAATTTTGGATATAACTATCCGAACTACTAATTTTCAAAATACCGTTAGGTTAAAAGGAAAAATAGTTTGTCTGTAATTGTATGATCTGGAATAGTAAAAAAATAAAAAAGGAAGATAAGATGATCAAACATTATTTAACAGTATTTTTAATTTCAATGGTTCCGATTGCAGAACTAAGAGCAGCGATTCCTTATTCACAGGCAGTAGGACTTCCACTGATTCCTTCTTATGTCATTGCAATCATAGGAAATATGCTTCCAGTACCAGTTATCTATTTATTTGCAAGAAAGGTACTCGAAATCGGAAGCAATATGCCAAGTATAATCGGTAAGTTCTGCCGCTGGTGCACAGCAAAAGGCGAAAAAGGCGGAGAAAAGTTACAGACAACTGCAGGAAGAGGACTCTTTGTTGCATTACTTTTATTTGTAGGAATTCCACTTCCGGGAACTGGAGCATGGACAGGAACACTGGCAGCAAGTTTCTTAAAGATGGACTTTAAATCAAGTGTACTCGCAGCTATGTGCGGAGTTTTACTTGCCGGAGTCATTATGATGACATTAAGTGCCGGATTCTTTTCACTGATTCAATAGACAAAAGGAGATTGTTGGGGATGAAACGGTTAGGAAGTTTTTTTGATGAAATATACGGTTTTGATGGAATGTCCAGCTTCTTGCTGTTCATTAGTGTTATCCTGAATCTTGTTACAGGCATGTGGCCGTCGCAGGCAGTAAATAACTTTAATTTAATTAGTTATCTTCCGCTGTTAGGCTGTATTTTCCGGGTATTTTCACGCAACCATGAAAGAAGAGCGCATGAAAATGAATGCTTCCTTAAGCTGGCTCGTCCATTGTGTGAGAATATTATTGAAAAGCGTGAGGAACAGGCAGAGGCCAAGTTATTTCGCTTCTTCAAATGCCCAGTTTGCAAGCAGAAACTCCGAGTTCCAAAAGGAAAGGGAAAGGTGGAGATTACCTGTCCAAAATGTGGAAATAAATTCATAAAAAAAGCTTAGGGATTTGTTTTGCGCAGCAAAGGAGACGCTCTCAGTAAATAAAAGAAACTATATTTGTGACTTTAGTCGCGGCGGTTTGAATACTCGCTTATACAC
>OGPU01003024.1_pt1 | contig 10802 bp, 3 predicted proteins | sample 1552991 | NCBI WGS metagenome assembly OGPU01 (sample SAMEA2580296, study PRJEB22360) | human gut metagenome | biome: human gut; feature: human-associated habitat; material: faeces | place: Denmark | collected 2008/2010 | reverse complement strand
AGACCTTCCGGGTGGGCGACCATTCCGGCGCGATGTCCTTCTTGCAGATTTTGGCTCCGGAGCTAACGGACCGGCTGCTTGCCGACCTTCTGGATTTGAACGATGCCGTAACGGTGAACCTCCATATCCAGTCTATCGACCAGGCGCAGGCGATCAAGAACATCAAGCGCAAGATGTCCGACCTGCAGAAAATGACCATTGAGGAACAGAAGAAAGCGGTCCGCGCCGGCTATGACATGGACATCATACCTACCGACCTTGCCACCTATGGGGAGGAAGCCAAAAACCTTCTGCAAGACCTGCAATCCAGAAATGAGCGTATGTTCCTGGTTACAGTGCTGGTGGAAAATATCGCCCCGAAGCGTCAAAAGCTCTTTAATGATATTTTTGCTGCTTCCGGTGTGGCGCAGAAATACAACTGCGCCTTAAAGCGTCTGGACTTCCAGCAGGAGCAGGGGCTTATGTCCTCCCTATGCCTGGGACAGAACCAGATTGAGATCGAGCGGGGGCTTACCACCAGTAGCACGGCCATTTTTGTGCCGTTTACCACCTGTGAGCTGTTCCAGGAGGGCGAGGCGTTATATTACGGCCTCAATGCCCTTAGCAACAACCTGATCATGGCGAACCGCAAGAACCTGAAAAACCCCAACGGTCTGTTTTTGGGTACGCCGGGCAGCGGCAAGTCTTTCTCTGCCAAGCGTGAGATCGTAAACGTGTTCCTTCTGACGGAGGACGACGTCATCATAGCAGACCCGGAGAATGAGTACGGGCCCCTGGTAAGACAGTTCGGCGCCCAAGGGCAGGTCATTGACATTTCCCCGAATTCCACCAACTACATCAATCCGATGGACATTAACCTGGACTATTCGGACGATGAAAACCCAATCACCCTGAAAAGTGATTTTATCCTGTCTTTGTGCGACCTTATCATCGGCGGCAAGGAGGGGCTTTCCCCCATTGAAAAGACGATCATTGACCGCTGCACAAGGCTTGTGTACCGGGATTACCTGCAGGACCCGCGCCCGGAAAATATGCCTATCCTGGGGGATCTGTACGACCTCCTTCGCAGGCAGAGTGAGCCGGAGGCGCAGAATATCGCCACGGCGTTGGAAATCTATGTCAACGGTTCCTTAAATGTGTTTAACCACCGTTCCAATATCCAGATGGATAACCACCGGGTACTGTGCTTCCAGTTGAAGTCGTTGGGAAAAGCCTTAAAAGAGATCGGCCTTCTTATCATGCAGGACGCCGTGTGGAACCGTGTCACCGCCAACCGCAGCAAGCATAAGACGACCTGGTTCTATATCGACGAATTCCACCTGCTGCTGAAAGGCCAGACCGGAAGTTTCAGCGTGGAGATATGGAAACGCTTCCGAAAATGGGGCGGGATTCCCAGCGGATTGACGCAGAACGTCAAGGACTTGCTGGCTTCCAGGGAGATCGAGAACATCTTTGAGAACAGCGATTTTATCTACATGCTGAACCAGGCTCAGGGAGACCGGCAGATTTTGGCGAAGCAGTTAGGCATTTCGCCCCACCAGCTTTCCTATGTGACCCATTCCGGCCCCGGCGAGGGCCTTTTGTTTTTCGGCAACGTGATTATTCCTTTTGTCGATCACTTCCCGAAGGACACCCTTTTGTATTCGGTTCTTACCACAAGGCCGGATGAAGTGGCAGGCGCATGAGCGCTGGCAGACAATCACAGGTGATTCAGACTGGAGGTGATGGATATGTCCCGTGATAAAGAATTCAGACGGTCCAAAGATGATGCGGCACGACAGCCGGCGAGGAAAACAGAAAATGATGTCCGGGCCGGCGAGGTGCTCAGCCAGGATTTTGATTTGCGCCGAGCCTGTGACGCTCCCTTGCAGGAAGATAATCGCCATAGAGGAAGGAACCTATATCAAAGGGCTTCGGAGGACGGCACAATTCCGGCAGCGGATTCAGGTGTGGATTATCCTGTTCCCCAGCCGGTGTTCGGGGATTCTGTTCAGGACAGCCGCGGCGATCCGCAGCAAAGCGGGCTGGATTTTTCCGGGCGCGACAGCTTACACGAAAGCAGGCAGCAGGATTCCGGCAGGTTCCGGCGCCAGGATGCAGACTTTTCCCGGCGCGGCGGCCAGGCGTTGTCTGGTTCCGGCAGCTCGGAGGCTTCCTCTGCTTCGGAGGCCGGCAGTACAAACGCCGGGGAAACACCGGGCAGACGCCGGATGCACCAGCACGGCAACAAATACCAGCAGCGTTTCCAGGAGGCGGCAAAAGCCGAGGAACCCCAGGAGAAACAACCGGGATCAGCCGAAGGAGAACCAAAACAGCCTTCCAAGCTGGAATTTACCGCTGACGAGCTGCCGCCGGAGGCGGCGGATAAAAAGCTGACCCAGGCGAGGCGCAGGGCCGAGCGTGTGGAGAAGAAGCTGGAGGACGCCGAGGCGCGTCTGCCTTCCCGGAAAAAACTGCGGATGGAGACGGCTTCCGACCCGGAGACCGGCAAAGCAAAAAAACGACTGAAATTTGAGCAGGAAGTAAAATCCCAGCGGGCCCATGTAAAGGGTTCCCTTCCCATGCGCCCGGTAAAGGCGGCTGCAAATACGGCAGTCGGGTACGCGCATAAGAAAATCTACCAGGCGGAGGAAGAAAATATTGGCGTGAAAGCCGCCCACCGCACTGAGCTTGTGGGTGAGGCTGGGGTACGCACCCTGTACCACCGCCATAAAACAGCGCCTTACCGCCGGGTGACAAAGCTGCAGCAGAAATCAGCGAGGGCTAACGCGCAGTTTGCCTACCGGCAGACTCTTTCGGATCACCCGGAGTTAAAGAAAAATCTCCTTGCCCGGATGTGGCAGAAGCAAAAGCTGAAACGGCAGTATGCCAAAGCTGCAAGAGAGGCACAGAAAACCGGAAAGCGGGCAAAGGACGCAGCCGTTACGACAGAGAAAATTGCTGCCTCGGTAGTAAACACTGTCAAGCGCCACCCGGTTATCTGCGGCATTCTTATCCTGTTGCTTTTGGTGGTCTTTCTCATTACTTCGCTGTTTTCCTCGTTTTCCAATATCGGGACCGGGGGCTTGGGGAGTATCGCCGCCTCTACCTATCTGGCGGAGGATCAGGACATCAACTACGCGGAGCTTATCTATACCGAGTGGGAAACAGACCTGCAAATGGAAATAGACCGTGTGGAAACAGACCTGCCCGGTTATGACGAATACCGCTATAACATCGGTGCTATCGAGCATGACCCCTATATCCTGATGGGCTATCTCACTTCTGCCTATCAGAATTTCACCTATGAGCAGATCGAAGGCGTCCTGCGGCAGCTTTTCAATGAGCAGTATTCCCTTACCTTTACAGAGGAAACGGAGATCCGCTACCGAACAGAGACCCATGTTGACCCGGACACCGGCGAGGAAACCGAGGAAGAAGTACCTTATGAGTGGCACATCCTGAATGTAAAGCTCACGGCCACGCCGCTTGCAAACCTGGTGGTGCAGCGCATGAGCGCCGAGCAGAAAGAAATCTGTGAGATTCTATTGCAGACCAAAGGCAACCGGCAGTATGTGAAAAATGTCTTTGGGACAAACTGGCTGCCCTATGTCACCAGCTACTACGGCTACCGGGTACACCCCATCAGCGGAGAAAAGAACTACCATACCGGCGTTGACATCGGCATGGTCCAGGGCACGGAAATCTTAGCCGGCCATGACGGAACGGTCACGCTGGCAGGCAATGCGGGCGGCTACGGCCTGTGTGTCGCTATTGAAGGTGAGGCTTACAAGGGTCATACCCTTACCACCAAATACGGCCACTGTTCGCAGATTCTTGTGTCTGTGGGTCAGGAAGTAAAGGCCGGGGATGTAATCGCAAAGGTCGGCAGCACCGGCAATTCCACAGGGCCGCACCTGCACCTGGAGGTGCTGGTGGACGGACAGTATTTGAATCCGCTGTATTTTGCAGATACCGGCGACACCAGCAGTACCGGGCTTCCAAACATTGGCGCGGGAGGAGGCGGCAGCTACTTTGATTACGACATTCCACCGGAGGCCCTTGCGGATGAACAGTTCGCGGCCATGATTGCGGAGGCCGAAAAGTACCTGGGCTATCCGTATGTGTGGGGCGGCGCAAGCCCTTCCACTTCCTTTGACTGTTCGGGCTTCGTTTCTTGGGTAGTCAACCATACCGGCTGGAACTTCGGGCGGCTTACCGCAGACGGGCTTCTGGGCGTGTGTACGCCTGTATCAAGCGCGGACGCAAGGCCCGGCGACCTGATTTTCTTCCAGGGTACCTATAACACCAGCGGTGCGAGCCATGTAGGGATCTATGTAGGTAACGGAATGATGATCCACTGCGGGGACCCGATCTCTTATGCAAATATCAATACAAGTTACTGGCAGAGCCACTTCTACACCTTTGGCCGTCTGCCTTAACAGAATGGAGGTAACAAATTGAACCCTAAAATTGAAAAACTGGCAAAAGACATTGAAAAGGCCAAGGCGAAGATTGCGGAGCAGCAGGCCAAGCTCCGGGATTTGGAGAAACAGAAAACGGAGCTGGAGAACACCGATTTTGTGGCGGTGGCCCGAAGCTACCACCTGACGCCCCAGGAATTGGCCGAATTCTTAAAAACGCGGCAGATGGCGTCCGCACAGGAGCCTTCGTCGCAGGAACAGGAGGAAGTGCATGAGGACTAAACGAATCTCTCTCCTTGTGGCGCTTGTCTTTCTCATAGGCGCCATGACCTTGCCCATGACGGCTTTTGCCGCCGGGGGCAAAGACACCACACCGCCCACGCTTACGGCGGTGTTGGATGGGGAAACCGTAAAGATCGAGAGCAGCGACGACAATTCCGGCGTGGAGACGGTCTACATTGACAAGACTCGTGTCAATTCTCTGGTGGACGGGAAAGCCTCTGTCGCGCTGAAGGATTATGCCGGCACGGATAAAAAAGTGAGCGTCTACGCGGTGGATTATGCCGGGAACCGTTCTGATACCGTGAAGTTTGACAACCCCTATTATAAAGAACCGGCGCCCACGGAAAAACCGGCTGCTGCGACGCAGCAGAGCCAGAGCAGCACACCGGTAGCGAAACCGGCGCAGACCCAGGCGGCTTCTTCCGGCAGCACGGGCACTGGCACCCAAAGCGGCAGTTCCCATACGGGAACGACATCGGGCAGCACAAGCTCCCAGGGCAGCAGCTCCGGCAGTACAGGAAATTCCGGTAGCAGTCCCTCCGGCACGCCAGAGTCCACCACTTCCTCCGTCCCGGAGGGCTCATTCACCCCGGAGGGAACCGGGACCGTGCTGGACAGCGCCACCGGCGAGGATGGGGATAAACAGTTTTACACCATTACCACCGAGGCCGGGAATGTATTTTATCTTATCATCGACGGCAAGCGTGACGACAACAACGTGTATTTCCTGAATGGCGTCACCGAAGCGGACCTGATGGCCCTGGCGGAAAAGGGTGACGGCAGCGTGAGCGTGATCCCGGCTGCGGATGTCTGCACCTGTAAGGAGAAATGCGAGGCCGGAAAAGTCAATACCGGCTGCCCGGTCTGCAAAAATGACTTAAACGGCTGCATCGGAAAGGAAAAGCCGGCAGAGCCGGAGGAACCGGCTGAACCGGAACAGCCGAAGAAAGATACCGGCAGCGTCGGCACGATCATCTTTATCATCGTTGCCCTGCTTGCAGTCGGAGGCGTCGGCTACTATGTGAAGATTGTGCGCCCGAAGCAGCAGGCGGCGGACGAGGACGAATTTGACGAGGACGACGGCTACGGGGAGGGTTTTGACCCGGACGAGGCTTACGGCGAGTCGGAATATCTCTCCGAGGATGACTTTGAGGATAGCACCCATGAGGACGGCGAGTAATGTGCCGTCCTTACCTATTTTATGAAAGTGAGGTCTTTCTATCGTGAATATGAAAACAAACACACACCGCCGCGTCCTGCACAGGATCGTGGCATTTTTACTCTGTGCAGTATGCGTCTTTGGGTTAATCCCCACACAGGCGTTTGCTATGTCGCCAGGTCAAAAGGCGAGCTCATGGATGGGTGATTATTATGTCGGTTCTGACGGAAACGGATATTATTCTCCTGCTCCGACCATCTTCATGGTCTATCATGCAGACGGAACCACGGAATTTCTATCCAGTTCCGGCGGCCATCGATACAAACACTATATGATGACAGATTCGGACGGTGTAACCCATTCTGTCTACTGCGTGGAGAGTGGGATTCCCTATGAGGCTTCTGATAATGGCTATACTTCCGAAAGCGGAAAAAACAGCACTTATTTGAATCTGCTCCCTTCTGCTGCCCGACGCGGAATTACCCTGACAACAATTTACGGTTGGAAACCCGGCGCAACTCTGCCGATTTCCGAAATTAACGCAGATGACTACAAAATGGCGACTCAGGTTATTTTGTGGGAGTACCAGCAACAGCTCCGTACCGATCCGTACAGCCGCCACGGAAATGGGCAGACACCGGCAGATCAGTTTTACAATATAATCGCTGGGCGCCCGGCAGAGAAAGCCTACAACTGGATTCTCTCGCAAGTTGCTTCCCATTCCACGGTTCCCTCCTTCACCTCCACTAAAAAAAGCGAAGCGCCGGAGCTGGAACTGAAATGGGACACAGAAAAGAAGATTTATACCCTGACGGTTACGGACACCAATAACCTGAAGATCGACTTGGAAATGCTGAAAGGCAGTGGTGTATCTGTCACAAGAAGCGGGAACAAATACACCTTCACCAGTAAGCGTATGATGATGGACCCGGTTTCTTTTGAGTTTAGAAAAGATATTCCGGTTGCCAATGACATGCTGATCTGGGGCAGGCCGGGCTATCAGACCATGATGACCGGTGCCAGCGATCCGGTTTCCTTCTTTGTAAAGATTAAAACGGAGACCTACGGCACCGCGAAGATCGTCAAGACCAGTGAGGACGGCATTGTGTCCGGCATTTCCTTCCGTATTTCCGGCACAGATATTTTGGGAAATGAAGTCAATGAAACGGTCACTACCGGGGATAACGGACAGGTGGAAAAGAAATTCCTGCCCGGCACCTATCTGGTGAAAGAGCTGCCAGTGGACCGATACGTGACCCCTTCGGCGCAGTACATCACCATTGAGAGCGGCCAGACTTCTTCCGTCCATTTCAGCAATATCCTGAAGAAATTCCGGGTGCATGTGGTAAAGAGCGACGCAGATACCGGAACCGCCCAGGGCGACGCTACCCTTGCCGGGGCGACCTATGGGATTTATTGTGGCGGCGAGCTGGTAGATACCTATACCACCGGGCCAGACGGCAGCTTTATGACGCGCTACTATGTCTGTGGTGATAGCTGGACGATACGGGAAATTGATCCCAGCACCGGCTATCTCCTAAATGATACGGTCTATGAGGTGGGTGCTTCCCCTATGCTGTACGAAGTGGAACTGAACACCACGGAGAACCAGGTCACGGAAACCGTGATCTATGGCAATATCCAGCTTGTAAAGCATACGGACGATCTGGACCCGGATGTGTCCGAAGATGAAAATACACAAGAACCGAATGAGGGTGTGATCGAGCGCCCGGAGGCCGGCGCTGTCTTTGAAATCTACCTGAAGGCGGCAGGCAGCTATGACGCGGCGAGGGAAAGCGAGCGCGACCTGCTCACCACGGACAGCGACGGCTTTGCTTCCTCCAAAATGCTCCCTTACGGCCATTATACGGTCCACCAGACAGCCGGCGAGGAAGGAAAGGCGATTATTCCTGATTTTACCGTCTTTATTTCCGCAAACGGTCAGACCTACAGCTATATCCTGAATAACTGCACCATTACCGCAAGGCTCAAAGTAGAGAAATGCGATGCCGAGACCGGGAACATTATTCCGATGACCGGCACCGGGTTCCAGATCAAGGATCTGTCTACCGGCGAATTAGTCACCCAGGAAATTTACTACCCGAACCCGGAGACCCTTGATACCTTCTATGTTTCGGACGAAGGCTGGCTCATACTGCCGGAACCTCTGCATACCGGGGATTATGAGCTTTACGAGGTGGCAGCGCCTTATGGTTATGTGCTGTCCAGTGAGCCGGTGCCGTTTACCATTGACGGCAGCGAGGCCGTTGTCACGGTGACACAGTATAACATGCCCCAAAAGGGACAGCTCACCATCACCAAGACCGGTGAGGTATTCGCTTCCGTCCAGGAGAACGAAGGTCTGTATCAGCCGGTGTATGAAGTCATGGGACTGCCCGGTGCGGTCTATGATGTGATTGCCGATGAGGATATTTATACCGGCGACGGTACGCTGCGTGCGGCAAAAGATACGGTTGTGGAGACCCTTACCACCGGGGATGACGGAACGGCACAGAGCGGGCTTCTCTATCTGGGCCGCTACCGGCTGGAAGAACGCCTGGCGCCGGCTGGGATGGTCTTAAATGCCGCCCCGGAATATGCGGAACTGACCTATGCGGGTGAGACCGTGGATATTACACAGACTGCTATCGGTCTTTATGACGAGCGCCAGAAGGTCGATGTTACCCTTTTAAAAGCTCTGGAAACAGATGAACTCTTTGGCATTGGTTTTGGCGAGGAATACAAACATATTTCTTTTGGCCTGTATGCTTCCGCTGACCTGACGGCGGCAGATGGCAGCGTGATCCCGGCAGGCGGACTTCTGGAAGTGGTTTCCGTTTCCGCAAATGAGGCGGGCGGCTATGACGCTTGCTTTGCCTCTGACCTCCCGTTTGGCAGCTATTATGTGCAGGAGCGTACCACAAACAGCGCCTATGTGCTTTCCGATACCAAATATCCGGTAGTCTTTGAGTATGCGAACCATGAGGCGGCGTTGGTACAGATTCTTGTCAATGAGGGCGAGGCTGTTCCCAACGACTTGCTCCGTGGGCGCATTGACGGTGTGAAATATGGCGAGAGCACAGATGGCGGAGAGGATGTGAAGCTGGCCGGCGCAGTGATGGGCCTGTTCTGGCCTGATACCGAGGAATTTACCGAAGAAAACGCGCTGCTTACCGTAACCACCGGCGAGGACGGCAGCTTTGCCTTTGAGAATATTCCTTACGGTCACTGGATCGTAAAGGAAATCTCTGCTCCCGCGCTCTATACGGTTAGCCCGGAGGAACACCATATTTATATCGGTGTGGATGGTCAGACAATCGCCATCCGTGTGGATGACACCCTGATCCGCGGACGGGTACAGCTCCATAAGACCGAAGCAGTAGATGAACCTTCTTCTGTGGAGAATGACAAGGAGAATACTTTCCTGCGCTTCCTCTCCGGCGCGGTATTTGAACTGTACGAGGACACCAACGGGAATAAAGAGCTGGATGCCGAAGATACGCTGATCGGCACCCTGAAAGAAACAGATGCCGGATTCCACACGGCGGAGGATCTTCTGGCTAAGGGCTATTTCGTAAAGGAAAAGAAAGCGCCGGAGGGCTACCAGCCTGACGAAAAGGCTTATTACTTTGCAATCACCGAGGACGGTCAGACCGTTGTGATCGAAAACGGCGAAGCAGGTCGGGGCTTTATCAATAAAGCATACCGCGGCAATCTGAAAATCACCAAAGATTCCAGTGACGGACGCAAGGACGGTTTTGCCATTGAGGTCAAGAGCGCGGACGGCTCCTACTGTGAGACCTTCACCACCCCGAAATCTGGCATTATTGAGGTCAAGGGGCTACGGGTCGGTATTTACACGGTAACGGAAATCTCAAACCGGGCAAGCAAGGACTATATCATTCCTGATGCGGCCACGGTGGAAATTAAGGCAGATCAGACAGCTACGGTCCAGTTTTTCAATGAAAAGCCGGAGAAAACAGAAACACCCGAAAATCCAACCACTCCGACAAATCCGTCTAATCCTTCTTCTCCGACTACGCCGGGTAAAGCGGTTCCTCAGACCGGGGATGATAATTTCATTTTCCTATACGGTGGCCTTCTGGCGCTAGCTCTGATTGGTGGCGGGGTGTTCGAGGTGCTTTATTTCAAAAAGAGGAAATACAGCAAAACTTCCCTGAAAACAAAAGCCATTGGCATTACGGTGATTTCCCTTTGCTCAATCCTGGCTCTTGGCAGCGGTTTTTTTATGGTTCGTGACCTGAACCAATACACTGAGAGCGCTGGAATCTATGACGAGCTGGCGGAGAATGTGAAGTTGCCGGAACAGAACGAAGCGCCGGAGGAAACGGAGGGCGAAGCTGAAACTGACAGGAAGGATTCCAATGTGGTCCTCCCTTCCGTAGACTTTGACGCGCTTCAGGAGAACGGGCCAGACATCATCGGCTGGCTTACCCTACCCGATACGGTTATCAACTACCCGGTCACGCAGACAGACGACAACGAGTATTACCTGCACCACCTGTATGACGGTACCTATAATAAGACGGGCTGCCTGTTTGCGGATTATGAAAATCAGGAGGATTTTTCGGACCGCAATACCATTATCTACGGCCACAATATGCGGGACGGCTCCATGTTCGCCACGCTGAATGAGTATGACGAACAGAGCTATTATGACGGACACCCGCAGATGTATCTTGTCACCCCTGACGGCGGCTATGTCGTGGAAATTTTCACGGCGTTTGTAGCAAAACCCAGCGAGTCCGGCAGCGACACTTCCCCCTGGAGGCTTAGCTTCAAGGATGACGGGGCCTACACCACATGGCTTTCTGAAATGGCGGGCCGTTCTGTCATTGAAACCGATGTTACGGTGACTTCCAGTGACAAGGTGCTGACCCTTTCCACCTGTACGCCCGGAGGCGCGAGCCGCTTCATTGTCATGGGAAAACTGGCGG
>OGPU01003023.1_pt1 | contig 10805 bp, 11 predicted proteins | sample 1552991 | NCBI WGS metagenome assembly OGPU01 (sample SAMEA2580296, study PRJEB22360) | human gut metagenome | biome: human gut; feature: human-associated habitat; material: faeces | place: Denmark | collected 2008/2010 | reverse complement strand
GAAAACCATACTTGCCAAGCTGCTCCATCTGTTCACCGGATTTATAAGTAAAGTTCGGAATCAGGTATCCATTTACATTCGTATACGTTATTAAATAGTACATTCGCACTCCGCGCAAAATCACGTACATAGTATAAATCCTGTTTTTATTTTTCTTTCATATATTCCATACAATTTCCCGCATTCCATGCATATCCATCCTGCTTCGCCTGTATATAGCGGATATTTTCGTTCCTTACAATATTCTGTTTCATAATTTCCTATTAATTCCACAAGGTTATTGATATCCCCCATCTGCGCGGCGGCCATACCTGTTATTGCCCACAAAAAGCCGGTTCTTTTTTTATTCAGTTTCTGCCACTGAAATCTTTCCGTAAACTGATCATATAATACCTTTTGCTTTTTCTTCTCTTTTACCGGAAATCCATAAATCAGCGGATAAATCTGAGCAACACCATCCGGATAAAATTCTGTCTGGTGATACAGATCACTGTTTCCAATAATTCTCCATCTTTGATTCGCATCATCCCAGAATATCTTTTCTATCTGTTCCTGTATCTTTTTACGCATTTCACTGATTGCCTGCGTATCTTCCAGTCCTGCAAGTTCCAGTTCGTACAGACCTTTCCATACTTCCAGATTATCCATCAGATAAACTGTTGTGTTTTCTTCTGAGACCTGTGTAATTCCATCCTGCATCAGACTTTGAATCTTTTTTAATGCAAGGCTGATTCCCTTGTTCCAGTATTCCGGCAGGTTTGTACTTTCTGTCTTTTCCAGATATTTTCCCATAAGAAAAAGATACATACCAAGATATCCGTCTTCAGAATCAGCCTTTTCTTTATAAATAAGTTTCCCACTCTCTTTTCTGTAGATTCCCATTTTTCCATCTGTTTCCAGCAAAATCCCGGTATGCCAGTCCAGATACCTGCCAACAGCTTTTTTCTCCGTTTCAGTAATTGGGCAATTCTTTGTTTCTGCCAGAAGCCCCAGTGCAGCCATACATGCAAAGTATGGATTAACATCTCCGGCTTTACTTCCATTCATATAGATTTCACCCTCAGGACCCTGATTCTCAAGAATCCACTTTTTTTCTCCGGTCAGGACTGTTTCCAGCCATTTCTGCCGGACAGATATTTCTTTTCTCAGGTTCTGATAATAAGTAAACATAAATGCAATCCCCACAGTTATGCAAAATATAATAAGTCCCATCACGTTCTTTCGATGTTTCACTTTTCTTTTGTATTGGTTCTGTTTATGCTCATGCATCTATATCCTCCAGGATTTTTCTGATTTTGATACTTGCAGTCCCATCACCATAAGGATTTCTGGCCTCACTCATCCTTCTGTAAATCTCCGGCTCTGTAAGAATCAGCCTGCATTCTCTGTAAATATCATCCATCTTCGTCCCTGCAAGCTTTAAGGTTCCTGCTTCCACACCTTCCGGACGTTCTGTTGTATCCCGCATGACCAGTACCGGTTTTCCCAGTGCAGGAGCTTCTTCCTGGATTCCGCCACTGTCTGTCATGATCAGATAACTGGCTTTCATCAGATTATGGAATTCTACCACATCCAACGGTTCGATCAGATGTATTCTCTCACATCCACCGAATTCCTCATCTGCGATTTTCTGACCTGCGGATTCAAATGTACAGGATAAATAACCTTCACATCTGTAAATTCCTCTACGATCCTGCGTATAGCCCGGAACATATCACGCATAGGTTCTCCCAGATTCTCCCTTCTGTGTGCTGTCACAGCGATCAGTCTGCTGCCTTTTGCCCATTCTGTCTCAGGATGATAAAAATCATTTCGCACCGTATAGTGCAAAGCATCAATTCCCGTATTTCCTGTGACAAAAATCTGCTCTGGATCCTTACCCTCTTTCAGCAGTGCATCCGCTGCTTTCTGAGTCGGTGCAAAATGCAGGCTGGCAGTAAGTCCAATAGCCTGCCTGTTAAATTCTTCCGGATATGGAGATTTCATATTATAAGTACGAAGTCCCGCTTCCACATGTCCTACCGGGATCTGCTGATAAAATGCAGCCAGAGATGCGGCAAATGCAGTAGACGTATCTCCATGGACCAGCACAATATCCGGTTTTTCCTTTTTCAGGATTTCCCTCATTCCTGTAAGAATAGCCGTTGTCACATCAGTAAGATCCTGCCCTTTTTTCATGATCGCCATATCATAATCCGGAACCACTTTAAAAATATCGAGAACCTGCTTCAACATTTCCCTGTGCTGTCCTGTGACACACACCAGAGTTTCCAGTTTTTCACTTTTTTTCAGTTCAAGAACAAGAGGACACATTTTAATTGCTTCCGGTCTTGTTCCAAAAATCACCAGTACTTTTTTCATTCTCAATTTCCTCCCAGTTCTTTATCCAGATACGCCAGTCTTTCGCGGATAGTATCTGTCAGCTGTTTCATAGCTTCTTCATAACTTCTGATATCCCTCGATGTGCCATCCTTACTGGTTCCGGCTAACAGAGCCTCATCAAAAGAATATTCCCACACTTTAAAGTTTCTATCCACAGCATCTCCCAGTTCCTCCTGATAAGATGCTATTTTCTCAGCGATATGTTCATCAGCAAGAGTAGTTTTTCGTAATTGCCTGTATCTTTCACAGACATGTTCTCTGAAAGTTTCATCCTGCCACAGCCTTTTAAACCATGAATTCTCCACAGTATGAAGAACATCTGTTTCTGTACGAAACCACTGATAATTATCAAAGCCGTTGTTAAAATCCCATACAGCAAGCTGTAGCTTTCCTCCCAGTTCTTTATACAAATAAGTAGAAAGATTACCAGCATCATAATTCATGGCAAATTCATTGATAATAAAATAATCCACCCAATTATCCATGTCTATATATGCCTGATATCCAATTCTTTTGTCGCTGAAATTCTTTCCATATAAAACCTGTTCAAATTCAGAGATATCTTTTTTTATATATTCTTTTTGTTTTTCCGTTATTTTATTTTTTGACGGATATCTTATATACAAAGCGTTATATGTATAACCTTTAGTCTTTCCCCATGTTTCTATCTCTTCAGATCCTGTATCAATTCTGTCTCTGTTTAGAATATATGCAGTTTCTCCGGACAACAAACCAAATTCCGAGAGACGCAGTCTGCTTTCTCCGTTTGTTACAGGCTCCACTGCCAGATAAACTCCCTGATATTCTCCATCAACAAACAATTCCACAAACCGGGTGTCCGGAGCCCATCCATTTAATTCCCTTGCCAGGTCATATACCAGTTTATTTCTGATCAGCGTCTTATCAAGATAAGGACCATTTAACACCCATTCACTGTTTGCTCCCATTCCTGCAAGAGACACTTTTTTTACACTGTCTTTTTTATTTTTATAAAATTTAATACGATACTGCTTTTTATCAAATTTGCTATAAGAAGAAGCTCCTCTGTATTTGATCGTAGCCCGGTATATGGAATTGGGAACAGAAAAAACAGATTGCTCCTCTCCGTTTCCATCCAACAGAGCAATATTTCCCCAGATTGCATTCTCCTTCAGAACCTGCTGTTCCATTGTATTCATATAGACTACCGGAAGTGTAGTAGAGAATTTTCCCAGATCATAGGATTCCAGACTCTCCTCGTCCGGTGCAGCCCACTCCTTCATTTCTTCTTTCGTGATAGCGGTTCTCTTTTTTTCCTTTGACTTATTTTCTGACTTTACAACAGAATTTCCCACAACGGATATTCCACAGAGAACTGTTATCATCAGAATACATAAAAGAATACGTCTTATCCTTTTCATAGCAACACCTCTCAGTCAGGCAGCCTTTTTACTGCGAAAGTTCATCCTTCTGGTCAACTACATTTACCCTTTTCACGCCGTCGATCTTGATCAGTTTCTCTGAAATATCCATCTGATTTTCTTTTGCAGCTTTATCCAGGATTCCCTCTCCGATAGAATAAACCAGTTCAAAGCTGCTTTCTGTAACATTTCTCATGGAAACATGTACCTTTCCTGAAAAAAAGGTATCCACTGCTGCCTCTGTTTTATGTAAGCATTCAGGTTTTCCCTGAACAACCAGCAATTTATTACAAGACGTAAAGCCTTTTCTTGTAATAATAAGAAAAAGGAGTAAAAAAGCAGAACCAATGACAATAAGCGCATACTGAGATACACCGCAGCCAATACCTGCCGCGATTGCCCAGAAAATATAAGTAGCATCTCTTACATCCTTTACAGCAGTACGAAATCTTATGATAGAAAGAGCACCGACCATACCAAGAGACAATGCAATATTATTACTGATAATGCTCATGATCATAGCTGTGATGATCGTGATCGATCCGATTGAAATATTAAATTTCCTGCTGTATGCAGATCCTGCATAAGAAATTTTATAAGTAAACATGATAAAAAAGGAAACGATCAGTGCGATCACATTATTCATTAAAATTACAGTCACACTCAGTGCTTCTGTATTTGTCAGATTTTCTACGATAAATTCTCTCATATCTCTCTCCAATCCCGGCATCCGGTTTCCCATCGGTCTCCGGTCTGCCGTATGTAAAACTTACAGTCACATCATTCTGGCTCTGGAATATTTGCTGTGGCCGGTAGACAGTTCATCCGCTTCTTTCAATATCTCAGCGATCATATCCGGCAGGAAGCCTGTATATTTTACTTCCATCAGTACCTGTTCTGTACTGCCCATCGCCTCTGTTCCAACATCATCGAACAGACCATATGGATATAACGCCCCTCGGATATCCGTATCAAAAGTGATCCTTACATCACCTGCAGGATAAGCAAATGCCAGTCTCTGATAATCTATGATCGTCTTTGGACGGTAACAACCCTGTGTGATCCTCAAATACAATCTCATAGCCAGCTCTGTTTCATATTCCAGAAGAAATGACACATCTCCCTGTTCCATCCTAAGTGCTTCCGCGCGACTGACAGGTATGGAATATTTCACTCCGTCAGATCCGTTTTTGCATTTAAACTCCAGCTTTGCAGATAAATCACTCAGTGAATAAATTCTTAAACGGATCTTCCTTTTTTCATACATTCCATCCAAATTATCCCATAAATCCTGATCGTCTATGGAATCATAGTACTGGGATCTGATAAAATATCTTCCATTTTCTCCATGGATATCTCTTTCCATAATGCCATCCAGCTTCTGTTGAAGAATCATGGCCTCTCTGCGGCTGATCAGATATTTGATTTCTTTACGAAAAACCGTTTCCAAATCCTACGCCCCCTCTCTGATTTTCGTTCAAACAGAACTATCTGGAGCAGGAGTCCGCATACTGTCAGCAAAACCACGTATCCGACTCCCGTCTCATGAAGAAGAAACATTCCCGCTGCAACAGAAGAAATGATTGCTCCTTCCAGAGGAAAAAAGGCCGCTGCAGCTGCAGCCCCTGCAGCGAAAATAACTGCAGCCCACCAGAACGGATAACACATCCATACAACTGCCGCAGCAGTCATGGCAGACAAAATCATGGAATCTGCTTTTTTCCACTTAAATGCCATATATCCCATCAGACATCCAAGTATCGTAAATGCAGTTACGATCGTCCCCCATCCGTTTTTTCCATTCATAACAGTACATAATACAATCGTCACTCCCCAGAACATTATGGAGGAAACGATCAGACGGTACACCTTAGCTCCTGCAAAAACAAGCAGGAGCCCCAGGAGCAGAAACAGCATTCTTTCTGTATTTCCGCTTATATGAAGCTTGTCTGCACTTCCTGTTTTTTCCATAAACAGGTCAGTTCCCTTAAGGATCAGTTCCGACATCAGACATTCCCCCTTCCTTTAAAAGTGGATTCAATGCCATCATATGGGACATATTTCCTGTTTCAGCAACATCCTGTGCCCATACAATATATTCGATATTATATTTTTCCAGTATTTCATCCAGATTCTGTATCAGATCTGCATCCTCATAAATATTAGACACATAAACCTTTTCAAAAACCTCTGAAAGATAAGAGATCATCATCTTTCCTCTTGTATCTGCAATAAGAAGAAGATTTCCCTTTCGCTGTCCCTTTCCTCTTCCTTCCACTATGCTATGCTCATAATCCGTGCCGATAACTGCCCGATTTCCGCTGCTATTAAACTGTATCATTTGTCTTTTTAATGTCTGCTTCTGTCCTTCTTTATTTTCAAAGGTCAATTCTTCGCAATTGGGATTTAAACCATTGATATAAATATAGAACGGATCCCGTTCCATGTCTGTTATATCTTTCTTTATTTCGTCTGCTGTATACTTTTCTGACGCTTCCAAAAGAAGGTTTCCATCAAAAACTCCAAAAACATATTCCCGGTAAGCATTCAGGTTTTCCTTATCATATCCAAGTTCTCCAAAAATCACCTGCGCCCCGTAAAATGCCCCACGCATTGTCCAGCTATTTTTAGTTCTGAAATAAAGATATTCAGACTGATGTTTTTCCAGTTCAGACAACGGATTTAAAACTACAGAAGGATCTGCAAAAGAAGATTCCAATTTCTCTGTAAAATTGTTGTATTTTTCCTTTTCATTTTCATATCCGCTTTCAAATACTGCTCTTTCCGGTATCGGCATAATATAAGCATCTTTTCCACTCTTTTCCTGCAATGCCTTCATAATATCTGCCGCATATGAAATCTGATCCTCAGAAATCTGATTTATCTTAAAGATGCGATCCGTATAAATCACTTGATCCTGTGTTTCCAGAATTTTGGTTTTTGAAAGAGACTGGTCATTTTTTAAGCCATAATTATTATACAAATCTCTTGTTTCCGGAACATATACGCTTTGCTGCTTAACATTCTGCAATTTTTCCATTCCATTCTGGAGGATAAAAACTCCTACAGACATTACGGTCAAAATGAGTAAAACAAGAAACAGTTCTGCGGTTTTATTCTTTTTCAACTGAATTCACCTCCCTGAACCTGATCCTGGCGTTTGGGCAATTTTTCTCTAATTCTGCAATACCCGGCTGGTTTTTTATTTTCTCTGATACGGAAATCTGTTCAAGAGAAACACAATCTCTGAATGCACTGACTCCCACATATTCCACACTATCCGGCAGGTATATCTCTTTCAGATTCCTGCATCCGCGAAAAGCATGATCACCTATTTTCTTTAACAGCGAGGTATCTGAAAATATCAGTTTATTAACAGACACACAGTCAGCAAATGCAGCTCCTTCAATCACAGTCAGGGAATCCGGAAGACTTATAAATTCCAGTGCATAACAGTTTTCAAAAGCTGATATCCCTACCGATTTCAGTGAAAGCTTTTCTATGCTTTCCCATACTTTCAATACATGACAGTCAGCAAATGCATAGTCCTCAATAACAGAAATGCTCTCCGGCAGATGCAGTTTTTCAAGACTTCTGCATCCAAAAAACTGACTCTTCGGAATAACTGATGCACCTTCAGGAATAACTGCTTCTTTTACATATATATCTCCTCGAAATCCCTGAAGATCAACATTTTCGTATTCCGACAGATCATGGAAAGTAATCTTTTCTTCATGAACAGGTTCTCTTGGAAAACAATACCCTCCAGATATCTCTCTGTCCGATTTCAGAATTTTTCCACCGCCCTCTGAAACCACATATCCATAAACATAATTACTGCCATAAAATGTTATTGTTCCGCGGGCAACAACTGAAGTAATCTTATCCGGCTGACCTGCACTGGCACCTTCTTCAAATATAATGTTGCCCTGTGTAAAAATGTTTCCAAGCACTGTCGCATTTTTTTCCAGAAGTATATCATTCTCTGCGAAAATATTTCCAAGCACCGATGCATTTTCCATGATCCTCACAGACCCATCACTGTGGATATCTCCCTGCAGGATAATGTCCTCTATCACCTTTATATCCCCACGGGAAATAATCGTATAAGGAACTGTCCCACTTTCTGTAACCATATCATCATCTATGTAATGCCTGTTATATTCATGACTGTTCATTACCGGCATACGAAATATCCTGGGATCACGTTCTTCCATAAACCGGTCAGGTTCCTCCGGACGCTGTCCCAGACGGATCACAGGTGCATACAGACTACGAAAAACATTCTCAAAGCCTATCACAAGCTGTTCTCCGCTTGATACCCTTTCACCCAGATCACATTCATCATAAACTGCAACTGCATGTTCTGCGTCTGCCCATCTGAGAAGCCGGATCTTATTTCCGAAAACCAGTCTTTTTTTGCTGTATACAGCCCGGAGTCGTATGTTCTCTTTTACAAACAACGCATCCTTTTCACTGTAGATTTCTTTTTTGAAATATAAATCCCCTTGCTGTGGACAGAAGATGGTGTTTCTGGAAATGACCAGATCTTCAATCTCAGGCTGCACAAACTCCTGTTTTCCATCTGTTTCCAACACCTTTTCCTGTCTTGAAAGCATGATCATACCATTCTTCATTTCCGGAAGGGCTTTTTCCACCAGAGCAGAAAAGCTTCTTCCAAAATATCTGGCATTTTTCACATAATCCTGCCTTATTTTCAGGATCTGCCCTTTTCTCATCCTGAAATGCAATACTGCAACCAACAGAGGCATAGAAAACATACAGACAAAGATCAAAATCCATACTTTCATTTTTCAGCCTCCTTTTCCGTTTTCTGCACAGTAAAACGCACTGTTTTATCCCATTTCACACCTCTTCCGGTAACAGTATCTACCACTGCATCCCAGAATCCCAGAGAGATATTCCACATATAGAAGAAAAAGTTAAACATCATAAGAGGCAGAAGCAATGCCTCTCCGGGAAGTCCGTCGATGATCAGCGAGGTACCTATCTCAAAAAATGGTGCAAAATTTCCAAGGGAATTATAAATTCCCAAAAACAATATAACCCACCAGCCACTGAATATCTGCATTTCACCCAGGAAAAATAATCCAAGGGAAACTACCCAGCCCACTAGCAGAAATACCGGTACTGAATAGATAAAAAGCAGAAACAAGCCATCTATCTTCTGAAACAGCCCCATATAAGGAGTTGTAATCGTAGGGATCAGATAGCGGAACAATACTTCATTATGCCCTCTTGACCAGCGCCTGATCTGTCTGCCTCTCACATTCCAGCTTTCCGGGGACTCTTCATAACATTCCGCTGAATTAGCGTATACAACCTTCCAGCCATTGGTAAAAAGTCGATATGTAAGTTCCGTATCTTCTGCCAGAACCTTTGGATTAAAGCCACCTGTTTCTAACAGAAAATCTTTGCGAAATCCCCCTACTGTCCCGCCATACTGCGGAATTGTTTTCAGGTTATATCGTGCCTGCTGATCTACCTGATATCCTCCGGACCGTTCCAGATTAATAAGTCTGGTCAGCATATTTGTGTTGGTATTGTACGGTATCACCCGCCCCATAACTGCACCTACCTGCGGATCCTCAAATCCCAGCGCAATCTGTTTCAGCATGTTTCTGGCAGGTCTGTAATCTGCATCAAATACAATGATGATCTCCCCTTTTGCCAGCTTCATTGCATCATTCAGACCTACCGGTTTTCCTCTGTCCGGACAGTCTCTGTGAAGGGGACGTATAAACTCATACTTTCTGTGATACTCATCCAACATTTCCCTTGTACGGTCTGTAGAATTATCATTGATCGGAATAATTTCAAGTCTGTCCCTGTCATACTCACATTTCAGCAGAGAATCCAAAACATTGGAAAGCACCTGTTCCTCATTATGCATGGGGATCAATACGGAAATACTTTTCATCCTGTCTGTAAGAATATCATTGTAATAGAGACGCTGCCTGCCCAGAAGTCTTACAATTGTAAAATAAAAATGTCTGGCTGTGTACAGAAGCATCAGGATAATAACAAAAATCGTATAACCTTTCATAATAGCTACGACCATTTCCATACCTCCCTTCCCTTCCTTGAATCGTAAACACCTATCATGCGGTTGACAAACACTGCATAAATCATAACCAGATACAAAAAGTCAAACATAGGACCTATTATAAAGTAGAAGAACGCCATATAGATCACAGAGAATCTGTACAGCAGCCAGATAAAAATCACATAGCGAACAGTTCCAAATACAATGGAATACAACATTACCGCAAGAAGGGTCAAAAGCTTATAGATCACTCCCCTGTCTCCTATAATTCCAGTGACCATAACTGTCATAACAAAAAACATCACCCATATGCCAATTTCCTGAAGCATATATAGGTTTGAATAAACAGTTAAAGTATATGGAAAATATTTTTCCCCAAACACAAACCACAGACTGTTTATCAGATGAATTGCACTGCACAATATCAGATAAATGGCAAGAGGCCGCCCCTTCCATGGAAGTCCCGCCAGCAGAAGGATTGCTGCAAGCGAAATTCCTGTATTTATAAGGCTTAACTGTATTCCCGGATATACGGTTCCTGCACTGAGATAGCTGATTTTTCCAAACAGAGGATACGTTTCTGAACGGATTCCAACATACATATGCGGTTCATATTTCTTTAAAACACCGGCACATATCTTACAGATCATCCTGGTCAGATCATCGATCTGAGTCCACATAAGCAGAAAACCAAGCAGGATCAGTATAACAATATACAGAATACATTTCTTTTTATCTGCCTTAATTCTTCGATAGGTTCTGGTGTAATCAATTACTTTCTTTTCTTTCATAGACTCCTCCTTTTATTCCGCTTCGCTACGCAGCTCATAACCGGGAATCTTCCGGAATTTTTTACATCCCCTCCCCATAAATTACAGCACTGCAGCCTTTCTTCTTTTTGCTCTGATACATTGCCCTGTCAGCCTTTCTGTATAGCTGATCAAAAGAAACCTCTT
>OGPU01003021.1_pt1 | contig 10815 bp, 5 predicted proteins | sample 1552991 | NCBI WGS metagenome assembly OGPU01 (sample SAMEA2580296, study PRJEB22360) | human gut metagenome | biome: human gut; feature: human-associated habitat; material: faeces | place: Denmark | collected 2008/2010 | reverse complement strand
CATGTCCATATCCGGGGGGTTGTGGTGGGTGATGAGGGGGCGGGCCGCCGCGCCGCCGGCAATGCCGCCCACCCGGACGTTATCCACCTTGATGATGACCTCCTCCTCGTTTCCCGCCGAGAAGGACGCGTCGTCGCACAGCAGATGGAACACACGGATCGCGGACAGATCAGGATCGCCGTCGGTAGTATACCCCTTGGAAAGGTCGATCTCAAACGAGTTCCACCCCGCCTTGACCCCGCTGAGGTCAAGCGTCCAGTTGAAATAGTCGTCGTACCCACGGCTGTCGCTCGTCAGACGAACCGACATGGTCGCCCGCTGCCGAAGCAGCTCGGGATCGCTGACCCATAGGTCGAATTTGAGCGTGCTGCCGCGCGAGAGATCGAGCGGATCGGTGAGGATAAACCGCATGGAATTTGCCCGCAGCGACTGATCCTTGAGCACCTGACCGATCGAAGCCTTGCCCTCGGTTTTGTTGTCGGTATCGACCCAGACGCCGGCCGGATTCCACGTTCCGCCGACCGCAAGCGCCTCACAGTCGGAGATATAGAGGCTGTCCTGATCCGGACGGGAGGGCTGATCCTCGTCCTTGGGGTACTCGATCACCGTTTTCGCGGTGGCATACAGGTTCTTGAACGCCATCTTGACATCGATGGCGGGGCTGAACGTGCTACCCTCGACATACAGACGCATACCGGTCATATTGGTGCTGTCCCAGTTGTCCTCGGGCATGCCGTCTTCGAGAGCAATCTTGATATGGTTCCAGCCGTTATGGGTGACCTGGTCGGTGAAGTCGAGACGCAGCGCGGGAACAAACTCCTGGTCGCCGCTGAGCAGCCGGAGCTTAAGACCGACAACGCCCTCCTGACCGATAACGGCCTGCAGATTCTCGATATAGAAGTCGAATTCCACATAATCGGCCGCCGAGATATCGACCGGCGAGGCAAGATACTGCAGCACGCGCATATCCGGATGATCGGCGCCATAGCCCTCACGCAGGATAAAGGATCCACCGTACAGCAGGAAGCGCTCGTTTTCCATCTCGGTGAGAGAATAGACGGGATCGTCGATATCCACCGCTTTGATATTCGCGAGCTTGAACGTCACCTCACACTCGCCGAGCTCATCGGGCGGATAATAGCCGAGATCGGTGTTGTCGAGGGGGAAGGTCGCCAGCAGCAGGCGGCTGACCTCGGTGAGGTTGACATGAGACCCGCTCAGATCGAGAACCACCGTGTTCCAACCCTGCTGGAGATCAAAATCCTTGAGCGGGAAGGTTTCGGTCTGATAGCCGTCCTCGCCCTTGGTTCCGCTCTTGAGGATGAGATAGGTATGATTTTTCCAGATGCTGTTGTAGCGATCGATATTATCGATATAGACGTCCACGCTCAGGGCGTTGTAGCTGCTGATATCGCGATAATCGGCGACCTGCGCGTGACGGAGGATGATATTGTTTTCCCAACCGGAAGGCGCATTGGGATTGCGGTAGAAGGTTTTAGAAACGGCGTTGAAGTCGCCTGACGTATCGAGGTCACCGCGTTCGATCTCGGCGGCGACGCCCTCAAACACCGTAAGCGTATCCGTCTTTTGGGTAGTGGAGATGGGTTCGGAACCGAACACCGTGGTCTTGTTGCCAGCCGCATCGGAGGCGGTAACGGCAAAGTAGTATTCGGTGTTGGACTCCAGCCCGCGCACGGTAGCGGAATGGATGTTTTTGCCGGTGGCGAAGGGAGTCGCGGCGGCAAGATTCTCCGCGGTGATCGGGCTTTCGGAATAATCTCCGGCTTCATGCTCACATCGTCCCGAGCGGGAGACCAGCCGATGGTGATGCCTTTTTCCTCCTGGCGCTCAGCGGAGATCGCGCTGTCAAAAGCAGGCGCCTGGGTATCACCGGAAAGATCGGCGTTGGTGGCGCAGAAGTTGGCCATGACGAGGCGTGCGCCCTCGGGCGCGGCAGCGGCCTCGGTGTAGAACAGCAGGAAGGTCACCGCAGACATATCGGTGATATTGCCGTTTTCATACCGGACCATCCCGTCCACAGGAATACGCACATGATTCCAGCCGTCGGCGTAGAGATAATCGGTGTAGATATAGTGAGCGCGGAAATCCCACTGGCTCGGGCCGGAGCTGAGTGAAAATCCCTGATTGGTGGTAGAGGCGATTGCCGCGTAATTATCCACATACACGTCGAATTCGAGGTACTCGGCCTTCGAAATATCCACAGGGCTGCCGGTCATATCCTTGAGGTAGATCATATCCTTGAGGACGTCGTTTTCAAAGCCCTCCCGGTCGATCATCACCACAACGTTTGCCGGCGGCGCGGGGACGTCGTCCGCGGGATCGGGCTCTGGATCGGCTGTAGCGCATAGATTGGCGAACGCAAACTTCATCCCGTCGGCAGCGCCGGATGCGTCGCCGGAGATTTCAAACATGTAGTTTTTCAAGCCGGTGAAATCAGCCTGGCCGCCGTCGCGTTCGTTCATGTCGCTCCATGCAAATTTGACGTGGTTCCAGCCGGACTTCGTAATCTGCTCCTCAATCTGGATAACCGAACGGCTTGCCCCCCAGTTTTCCCCGGAGCTGATACCGAACATGATCGCTCCCATGCCGGCCTCCTTTGCCAGCGCGTAGTCCTCCACATAGAAGTCGAATTCGATATACTCGCCCTTGGTGGCATCCATCGGGGTAAACCCGTTCATATTGAACGCATAAATGCTGTGGGCGTTGAAATCCGAGCCCATGACCCAGCCGAAGTTATCTGCATCCGGGGCGGAGGCGACCACACGCTCCGGGGGTGCCGGAACCGTGTCCTCAGGGGTCTCGGGCTCATCCGGAACGATTGTCTCTTCCATGGTGGCCCAGACGTTCTTTATGCGCAGCCGGGCGTCGGACACCCTGCCCTCCGAAAAGAACGCCAGGGCGGCGACGCTGCCCGCATCGAAGGCGGTGGTATTGCCGGGATTATACCCGTCCGAAATTGGCACCTTCACATGATTCCAGCCGTCACCGGTGAGTAGGTCGCGATAGTGGAAAGCCAACCGGCCATCCCATAGACCGTTTGAGCTGATCCAGAACTGCTGATTGGTGTTGGGATCCGTAAACGCGGCATAGTTCTCGATATACACATCGAATTCAATATACCTAGCCTCAGAGAGATCCAGCGCGGGATCAAACGACACATCCCAAAGCTTGTCAAGAAGATCTGTCTTGTCGAAGCCCTCGGTGCTGAGCTCGATCGCGGTTTCCGGCACCCAGTCGGTGACGCAAATGTTGCGCAGCGAAATCTGGACATCCTTGGCGGCGCCGGCAGGGCCCTCACCGATATCGAGCATGTAGTGGCGGATGGAAGAAGCGTCCATCCCCTCACCGACCAAGTAGTCGTCGAGATCGATCTTCACGTGGTTCCAGCCGGTTTGGGTGATCTGATTGGTGATGTCGTACTGGTTGCGGCCCGCCCAGCGGCTGTCGCCGGAGGCCAGGCAGAAGCGCATATAGCTCCAGCCATTGGCTTTGAGCAGCTCGAGGTCGGACACGTACACGTCCAGCTCCACGAACCGCGCGGCGGACGCATCCACGGGGCCGAAGTTCTCCTTGGCGAACCGGTCACGCGCCCAGTTCAGATCGTCGCCCACACAGTCGGTAGCATCCGGCATTGTCGCCAGAACACCGACAGGCGGTGCGGGAACGTCGTCGACGGTATTCTCCGCGAGGGCGCCGATGACGCCTAGCGAAGCCACTACCGACAGGCAGAGGGCCAGCGTACAGAAAAGGGAAATCGTGCGTCTTTTCCATGTCTTGACTGCCATTTCAAAACCTCCTGATTCTGTGATTGAACAGTAAAGTGCCGCCATTATCTGAAAGGGCCGGCTGGCCCTTGCGGATACGAGGAATCAACCCACCAGACCGCTGGTTTCGATGCCCTGAATGATCTTGCGCTGGAGCAGCACATAGATCAGCAGCAGCGGAATGATGGTAAGCAGTGCGGCCGTGTTGGCCAGCACATACTGATAATACATCTGGCTGTTGTCGCCGGAGCCGGTGCACATGGTCAAAATAAGATTAGGGAGCATGGGCTGCCCACCCATGAGCAGACCGGTATAAAAGGTATCGGTCCACTGCCAGGCAAACGACAGGACGAAAACGACCACCATCATAGTGCGTGCCATGGGAAGGATGATGCGGAAAAAGGTATAAAACGGGCCGGCGCCGTCCACATAGGCGGCCTCGACGAGTTCACCGGGTATGCTTTTGTAATACTGGCGCATGAGGATGATGAACATGCCCGCCCGAAACCCGAGTCCGGTAGCGGACAGGATCACCATCGGCCAGATGGTGTTGGTCAGCTGAAGCGCCTCGCCGCGAACGGCCTCGATGATGCCGAAGACGTCAAAGAAGCGGAAAGTGGAAAAGAGAGGAAGGGAAATGGTCTGGATCGGTGTCATCATGGTGAGGACGACCAACACGGCGATCAGACGGCTGCCGGGGAAACGGAACCGTGCCAGGCCGTAGCCGATGAGCGCGGAGGACGCGGTGGCACAGCAGGCGACCACGACGGCATAGAGGACCGTGTTAAACGCCGCAGCGGAGAAATTGTCCATCCCCAGAGCGGTGCGGTAATTATCGAGGGTCCAGTCGCGCGGGACCAGGGAGACCATAGGGTCGTACAGATCCTGCTCAGACATGAACGAGGCCATGATTTTGAACAGGAAGGGATAAAGGATCACATACGCAAAGCCCAGCAGCATGATAAACAGGATCAGCTTGATGAGCGTGCCGCGGATACCCGCCAGCAGCTTCTGCCGGCGCCGGGCGCCGACAAGGCTTTTTTTAGCGGGGCGGCTGTCAGCCTGTACCATTGAAATGACCAGCCTTTCCTGAGACGGGCGACCGTACGCCGGAAAGCGAGCGGAGTGACCGTCCAAAATAATCCGAATCGGCGCCCGTCACCTGGTTCGTTGATAATGGGCGGAGATTTTCACAACGATAAGCACGGCGGCGCCCAGGATAAGCGCGACGGCGGCAAAGTACATCCAGGACATCGCGGCGGCGCGGCCGTATTGGCCATTGGAGAACGCGACGCCGTTGACAAAACTCATCAGCCCGGTATTGTCGCGGGTCAAGCTTTCGATGACGGTATAGACGACGTTGACGAGCAGCATGGGGCTGACCATCGGCAGGGTGATTTTCCAGAAGGTTTCCCAGGCGGTCGCACCCTCGACGCTGGCGGACTCGTAAACGGAGGTGGGGATGGACTGGATACCGGCGAGGAAAATAAGAATCTGCACGCCAGAACGATTGATGATGTCCATGATCCCGGAAGCCGCGGAGGAGACGGTGTCGATGAGGGTGGGACTGAAGTTGAGCTGCTGAAGGAACACCGAAATATCCCCGATGGCGGTAAGGCTGCCCAGAGCGGTGGAAGTGTCGCTTTCCACCGCCGCGCTGTTCATCGCGGTCATCACGAAATTCCCGGTATCCATCTTGCTGAGCAGACCGGTAGACACGATAACAGGGAGGAAAAAGATGGCGCGGAAGGCCGTTCTACCCCATACCTTCTTATTGAGGATGACCGCGACAAACAGAGAAAAGACGAGAATAAGGGGAATGGACGTGATCAGGCTGCGGAGATCCGAAAGGGCGATCTGCAAATAGCTGGGATCCACCCGCAGCGCGTAATAAAAATTGTCCCAGCCGTTGAAGGTGAGCTGCAGGCCGTCCCGGAGACTGACGTCGGAGAAGGCGAACTGCAAGCCGGAAATCATCATCCTGACAAAGAGGACGACAAATCCGATAAGAAAGGGAGCGACAAACACAAGCCCGATCCACTGGTTGTCCCTGTGCCCGGACAATGCGCGTCCGCCGGACGCGCGGTCTTTTTTGAGGGTAAACATGAGCGTCCTCTCCTTTCTCCGGTCAATCCACCGCCAGATAGCCCCGGGCGGGCACGACGATTTCGCCGGCCGAATAGGGTTCGTTGTTATAGTTGACATAAATGGATACGCCGTTGTCGTATGCGGTGCAGGCGACGCCGTCGGCAACCAGGCGGTGAGCGATCATGGGGCTGCCCTCAACGGGCGCAAGCGCCTCGGCCACATAGCGGTACTGCTCGAGCACCTTTTCCTTGAGCACCTCGAAGCTGACGGCATAATAATAGCTGTAATCGGTTTTCTTGAGACGTTCGATATGATCGCCCGCCAGCACGAAGCCAGGTGATGTGCGGCTCTCGATGCAGCGCAGCAGCGTCGTCTCGGCATCCTCGTTGAGATTGACCGGCGCGGACTGGCAGGAAACCGCACCGCTGACAGCCAGCTGATAAAAGGGTACCGAAGCGGACTCGCCGAGATAGTTGGAGCATTCTGTGGGCACGTCCCGGATCAGCGACGCGTAGGGCAGCACATAGGCGTTGCCGCCGTCAAAGCTGAGCGAAAACTCGTCTTCGAGTCCGGCGAGCAGGCCGGTGATGGTCTGCATGGACTGCCCGCGGTTGGACGGATGGGCGGAGGCGAAATCGGAATTGAGATACTCCCCCATGGTGCTGAGAGACAGGGCGGGATGATCGTACTCGCGGTAGTTTTTGAGGAACCCCTCGAGATAACCGGCATAGCGGCTCGGCGACACGGCGTACTGCAGCTCGCCGTACTGCTGGGTATCCGGCTCAAAGCGGGCGATACCCGCATATTCCTTATCGAGCATACGTGCCGCGTCGCCGGAGGGCGAGAAGCCGTCAAACCAGCCGTCCCGAGCCACGAAGAGGAAGTCCAGATCCGGGAACAGCGGAATCCCCTGCTCGCCGGTCCAGTCGAGGAGGGAGCGGAACCCCGTCTTTCCCCCCAGCGCACCGGATAGCCTGAGCCGGTCAGCGATCCCGGCGTCCAGTCCGTCCTCCCTCCATCCGGTCAGCGAAAGGAAGAGGTTATCCACCCCGTTGTCCCGGAAATATGCGGCGATCTCCGCGCTGCGCTCGTAGGTGGTAAAGGCAGCGTCCGCCTGATAGGAAAAGCCCAGAAAATCCTTGGAATACAAGGCCGTGCCGAGGGTTTCCAGCCCAAAATGCAGGTGGTTGGCCTCCTCGCGTGCGTCCATCCCCCGTGCGGTAAGATACGCGCGGTAGATGGCGGCCATGGAGCTGTAATCGGCCTGGTCACCAGCCAGCGCATAATAGCGAACCGTCAGATCATTGGTGGTGACATTGCCGTCGTAAATATAGATTTTTTTGGCCGAGTTGAGCGAACTGACCTTGGTATCGACCGTAACAAATTCCTCGCTCGTCCAGCAAAAAGTGGGATAAACGGTATAATACGAGCTGTTGGGCTCACCGAGCTTGGCGGTAATTTCGACGGCATCGTCACCGCTTTCAATGATAGCGAAGCTGGCGGTGTGGTCGTTGCGGACGATGCCGAAAACCGGCATGCGGTAGGCTTCACCCTCGCGGTCGCTGACCGTCTGCTGTATGGCGGCATCGAGTCCGTAAACCTGACCCGACAGAATACGGCGTCGGTTCTCGTCCTGGCCGTTGATATCGATGAGGGCACCGGAGCCGTCGGGGATGAACAGATAGCCGTCACCGTCCTCGCTTGGGCCGTCCGCGGCAAAGAATTCCAGCAGCCGGATGGACAGCAGGGCAAAATGCTCTCGATCGTACTGCACGGAATCGTTCGGGATGGTAACGGTGAGGCCTTCTTCGGTCAGGACGTACTCGACCGCGAGGCGAAAATTCGGCACATAGGTTTCCTCTACCTCGCCGCCAAGCGCCTGCAGATCCGCCTCATACTGTTCGAGGGTATAGCCTGCGTCGGTCAGATAGCTTTCGACATCGTCCTTTTCGCGCTCGGACAGCTCGATGCTGATATACAGATCCTGGGTTTCCAGCACGGGATACAGGCCAAGCAGCCGCTCGCGTTCGGACTCGTCGGTGATATCGGCGAGGGCATATCGCTTGTAAAACAGCTCCATGCGGCGCTTGGCGCGATCAGGCATCTGTGCGGTAAGCGTTTCAAACCGTTCCACGGTCATCGCCTCGGGAACAATCCTCTCGGTCTGCTCCCGGCCGATCGACAGCTCGACGCGCAACCCGTTTTCGTACGGCAGAATACGGTACTGCCCAAGCTCGGCACAGTCGGCGGAGGACCAGAGATCCGCCTTGACGTTGTAGGTGTCGACGTAAGTCAGAACCACCTGAGATTCGAGATTTTTTTCGATATTCCCGGTTGCGTAGAGATCTTCGGAGGCGTTATAGGGGTTGCTGAGCAGCACGCCGCCGTTTTCGACGTCCTGGAGCGCAACGGCGAGGGTATCGGGATCATAAAGCAGGCGGAAACGGTCGTTTTCCGCGGCCGGCGTCATCGCCGCAAGCATCTCCTGCGCGCTGCCGAAGGAAAACGCGACCTCTTTTTCCGTACCCTCGACAGGCTGTCCGGGTTCTCCGGAAAGACCGGAAACCGAGGGGACGGTTTCCTGCGCCGCCTGCGGCATCGGCACAAGTGCCCCAAGCCCGGTCAGCAGAGCGGTGGTCAGAAGAAGGCACATCGCTTTTCGGATAAACATATCAGGGAATCCTCCTTTCTGTCGGCCGGCGCCCGTTCAGGAACGGAAGGTGATTTCTTTGACGACGTTGTCCACCAGTGCCACCATACGGCCGGTAAGACTGAAAAAGATCATCAGCAGGAACAGGATCAGCCCGATCCCCACAATGGTGAGGGCGGTGACAAGGATGTTCTTGCCGAAGGAATAGTCGTGAATGGTCATGGTGCCGAAGAAGACCAGAGCAAGGGACCAAACGGTACCGATACCGGAGAAGAAGGCAAGCAGCGGCAGTTCCTCCTGCACAAGGAAATGGCTCAGCAGCGAGGCAGGCACCATAAAGAGGATCATGGGGACGAGGGCATAGCAGCAGGCGATATAGATATCGCGCATACTGCCCTTGCCGTCCATAAGGGAGGTCAGACACCAGTTGGCCGCGCACCACAGAGCGACAGGCAGCAGGAGATTGAGCAGGCTGCTGATCAGGGAAGGCGGGGACTCGACGGATTTTTCGAGATAGCACGCGCCAAGATATTTGAGGAGGTAGGCGCCGCACGCGACCGCCAGAATCAGCGACGCAGCGCGTAGGCTGCCGCGTTTTTCGCGCTTGAGCTCATAGAAGCCGTCAAAGGGGTGGAACATGGTATAAAAGCCATACATGAGCTCGGAACGGAAGGTACCGGTGCGTCCCTGCACCAACATGCGCTGGTTATACCTGCGGGCAAAGGCGAAAAACTTGACCACCAGAACCACCAAGACGCCGGCCGCCAGAAGCAGCACAATACCGACCTTGCCGAGGATCTCCTGCCGGTAAAGCTTATACGCCCTGGAATAGTAGGACTTGTTGTTGATGAGGCGAAAATAGTCCATCGCCTCCTGATAATCGCCCTGCTCGAGCAGGGTTTTGCCAATGCCCAAATACGCCATATCAAAATTATTGTTGAGACCGAGCACCTCGTTCCACTTGGCCACCGCCTTATCGAACTCGCGGTTCTCCTGATACCCGATGACCTCGTCGATCATACCGGCATACTCGGTTTTCTCGAGGACGGTGACGGAGCCATCGGCGGAATCAAGCGCCAGCATGCGGTCGCCGAGGAAGGCGACCGAGGCAAGCTGGGTATAGAGACCGAGCGCTTCGCCGGTGCCGCCGAAAGCGTAGAGCAGATTGCCGTAGGAATCATAGGTAAACACCTTGCTGTCCTTGGTATCCACAAGCGCATACATGTTGTTGTCCAGCAGCGCGACCTCGCCGATCTGGGAAGGCTCAACGGTATCGGCACCGGCATAGGCGTCGAAGCTGATATCGCCGACAGGCGGGAAAAAGCCGTTGCGGCGGAGCACATCGGTGCCGGAGGGATTGATCTTTTTAATCGGCGCATAGGAGCTGTCGGTGCTGCGGGACCACACTGCGGAATAGAGGCTGTAGCGGTCGATCTCAGCGGAGGTGACGTAAACGAACCCCTTGTCGTCGATGGTGAGATTGCTGTACTCGACGGGGACAAAGCTGCTGGTGCGGGCGATCTGCTCATCGGTCATGAACATGCGCCAGAACAGCTCGGCCATATTGGGCGTAACACGCTGTGCGCCGAGAAAGCCCTCAAAGCTGCCGTCGGCGTCGAGGGCGATCACGCCCATGTTGGAGTTTTGGGAGACCACATAAATACGGCCGGAACCGTCTACCGCCACTGCCTTGGGATTGTATTTGAAGTTTTCCGGCAGGATGTCGGCAGGCGGCGCGTCGATGGTACGGGAGTAGGTGAGATCGGAGTTAAAGACGACGAGGCGCGCATTGGCCGTATCGGCGACGTACAGTTCGCCGGTATCGGCGACAAACACGCCCTGGGGCTGGTTAAAGCCGTCCTGCCCGCCGTCGGCATTGACAAAAGAATCGACCGTCTGGAGGAAGTCCAGCTGCTCGTCGAGGACGACGATGCGGTTGTTTTCCTTATCGGCGATAAACACGCGGCCGGAATCGGCGTCCGCCAGGATATCGGCGGGCTTGTTCAGCGCGCCTGCCTCGCCAAAGGCGGACAGCTCATACAGCGGGATATAGGCGTTGGGGGATATCTGCGCTTTGCCCTCATAGGAATAGGTATAAGTCTCGTAGGCGGCGGCAGCCGCCGGCAGGACCGAACAGGCACCCGCCAGCACGAGCAGAAAGGCCGTGCCGACAGCCCGGTTCAACCCGGTATGTATACTCATTGTGCACAACCAAGCCTTTCCAAAAAACTCGGGACTCCCCTATGGATCAGTCCTTCATGCCGGAGGTAGACATAGCCTCGGTCACATTGC